>ERZ808041.192-NODE-192-length-63116-cov-22.988436_pt1 | contig 63116 bp, 56 predicted proteins | sample MGYA00380192_ERZ808041 | MGnify/ENA primary metagenome ERZ808041 (study PRJEB31490, sample SAMN06133412) | mouse gut metagenome | isolation source: Z1_1 | host: mice | place: China: Chengdu | collected 2015-05 ...
TTGGCGGAAGCAGGCGAAAAAGACCTTTGAATGAATGAAAAGAATTCTTTAATGATTTATTCGTGTTAAATTCAAACTCTCTCTAAATTTGCAGTGTGAAACATTAATGTCTGATCAATTGTGATGTCGACGGATAATTACTTAACGGAAAAATGATTATGAAGCATAAATTCAGCAGTTTGCTAAGCTGTGTCACAGTGGTTGCGGCCATAGTGTGCGGATGTACCGGATGCCGCAAGGATACGCGGCAAACCGTGCCGCCGGAGCCTTTTCCACTCAACCATGCAATTTTGGGGAGCTACGACACTGCTCATGCCGTGAAATGCTCGAACGGGATTTTTGTGGGGCGCGAAACCGACGGCATACTTTCGTTCAAAGGGATTCCGTATGCACAGCAGCCTGTCGGCACTCTGCGGTGGAAACCGGTTGGTGTGGCCGCCGACGGCGACAGTGTGTTCGAGGCCTATAATTTCGGAAAGATTGCCATCCAGACGGGCGCCGACCCGAGGTTGACACAGGGGGAGGACTGTCTGAGCCTGAATGTATGGGTCAATCCGGCCGATACTGCGGCGGCCAAGCCTGTGATGGTCTACATACACGGCGGTTCATACGGCTGGGGCAGCAGTGCCGAGCCGATGTTCGATTGCACGGATTTTGTGCGCAATCATCCGGAGATGGTGCTCGTGACCATCAATTACCGTCTCGGCATCTACGGGTTCATCGATTTTTCGGAAGTTGATGGGGGAGAGGCGTATGCAGCGAGTGGCAATCTCGGGCTGCTCGACCAGATTGTGGCGCTCCAGTGGGTGCGGCGCAACATAGCGGCTTTCGGCGGAAATCCCGACAACGTTACGGTGTTCGGCGAATCGGCCGGAGCGGGCAGCGTGTCGCTGCTGCCGCTGATTCCACAGTCGAAAGGATTGTTCCATCGTGCCATCATGGAAAGCGGTTCCATAGCGCTTACCTATAGCCGCAGGGAGTGCCTGCCGCTTGCACAGCGACTGCTGAAAGCCACAGGAGCCACTGATATGAGTGAGCTTGCAGCATTATCGCCTCAGGCTTTGCGCGAGGCCAACGAGGGCATTAACCGGTATAATAATTTCCCCGAGCGCGACGGGGTGGTGATTCCCGAGAATCTTTATGCGGCTTATCAAAACGGCGGAAGCAGCGATGTGGCCATGCTCATGGGCACGAATGCGCAGGAAAGCCGTTTCTGGATTGACAAAGTGGGTGGAATCAACATGTTCCGCCTGAAGATTCCGGTGCTCTTCGAGAGCAACATGAAACCGGTTGATAAGTCGGTTCGCGACAGTGTGGAGCGGTTTGTCGACAATTATCCTCTCGGGCGCACATGGGGTATATCGGAATTTTATACCGAGGCGATGTTCCGCCTGCCGGCTCTCGCCATGGCCGACAGCCGTGTGGCCCACGGTGCCACCACTTATGTGTACTACTGGACGCGCTGGTCGGCGTTGCCTTATATGGAGGCATGTCATGCCGTGGAACTTGCCTATGTGTTCGGGAATCTTGACCAGACCATGTACACCGGCGACAATATCTACGCGCCTCTGTCGCGGCAGGTGCAACAGATGTGGGTGAATTTCGCCAAGAACGGCAATCCCGGCCTCGATTCGCTGCAATGGCTTCCCTATGACACTGTTACACGTCCCACAATGGTGCTTGACACCGTGAGCGGAATGCAGTTCGACCCGCTCGGGCAGCAGCGAGTGATGCTCAGCGGTATCAATGCCTATCATCTCAACGGCAACTATCTCGACATGGACTATAATGTGCCGATTGTCTATGCCTACGTGGCCGTTGTGCTTGCGCCGGTGGCCATTATTGCCGGGCTGTGGGCGTTGCGACGTCACCGCAGGCGCAAAACATCAAGGAAATAACAATAAACATTTGAACAGTTACTAATTATAACACAGGTAAATATGGCAAAACCGGATTATGTGGCCGCAAACCGCCAGTGGCTCCAGACGAAAGCGCAGGAGCCGGGCGTCAATGCACTGGCCAAAGGGATTTACTACAAGGTGCTCCGGCCTGGCAATCAGAAATCGCCCACGCCTACACTGCGGAATGTGGTTACGGTGCATTACACAGGCAAGACGATCAACGGCCGCACGTTCGACAGCAGCCGGGGAGGGGTGGCGCCGGCCTTTCCGCTCCGCGGATTGATTGAGGGCTGGATGATTGCCCTCCAGCAGATGCATATCGGCGATAAATGGGAGCTTTATATCCCTGCCGAAGCTGCCTACGGACGCCGTTCGCAACCGGGCATCCCCGGCGGTTCCACCCTGATTTTCGAGGTGGAGCTTCTGGGCATCAACTGACGCCCCTGCATCTGGCAATCGTGCAGAGCACTCATACTGTCGCCCCATAATATTGACGGCGCCGTGTCGGGACAATCCTGACACGGCGCCGTCGGGGCTTATGAAACAATGATTGAATTAATATGATTAACTACAACATGAAAGCGGTTTACATCACGCCCTGGGCCATCATGGCACGGGCCACCTTGAGGAAGCCGGAGGTGTTGGCTCCGCGGACGTAGTTCACATAGCCGTCCGCTTCGGTGCCGTGCTCCACACACTGGGCGTGGATGTCGGCCATGATTTGCTGCAGGCGGCGGTCCACCTCGTCCGCAGTCCAGTGGTCCATCTGTGCGTTTTGGGCCATTTCAAGGCCGGATACCGACACTCCGCCGGCGTTTGCGGCCTTACCGGGGGCATAGAGGATGCGCGCCTTCTGGAATTCGGCTATGGCGGCGGGCGTTGTGGGCATGTTGGCGCCTTCGCTGACGGCGAAGCAGCCGGCGTCGAGCAGTGCGCGGGCATCGTCGGCATCGAGTTCGTTCTGGGTTGCGCTCGGCATTGCTATGTCCACATGCTCCACATGTTTCCATGGGCGTTCGCGGGGGTAGTATTTGCAGATGTCGGGGTGCTCTTCGGCAAACTCCGAGATGCGGCCGCGCATGAGGGTCTTGAGTTCAAAAATCTCGTCGAACTGTGCCTGTGTGAGTCCGTCGGGCACAACGATTGCTCCATCACTGTCGCTGAGCGACAATACTTTGGCTCCGAGCGACAGGAGTTTCTTGGCAGTGTAGAGCGCCACATTGCCTGAGCCAGAGATGGCCACGCGTTTGCCCTCGATGTCGATGCCTCGGGTCTTGAGCATGTTCAGCAGGAAGTACACATTGCCGTAGCCTGTGGCCTCCGGGCGGATGAGCGAGCCGCCAAAATCCATCCCCTTGCCGGTGAAGGTGCCTGAGAATTCGCGGGTCATTTTCTTGTACCATCCGTACATGTAGCCCACTTCACGGCCGCCTACGCCGATATCGCCTGCGGGAACGTCGGTGAGCGGACCGATGTGGCGGTAAAGCTCGTTGACAAACGCCTGACAGAAACGCATTATTTCCATGTCGCTCTTGCCGCGCGGAGAGAAGTCCGAGCCGCCTTTGGCACCACCCATGGCGAGTGTGGTAAGGGCGTTCTTGAAGGTCTGTTCAAATGCCAGGAACTTGAGAATGGAAAGATTGACTGATGAATGGAATCGGATGCCTCCCTTGTAGGGGCCGATGGCATTGTTGTGCTGCACACGGTAGCCCATGTTGGTGCGCACGCGGCCAGCATCGTCCACCCACGACACGCGGAATGTGTAGATTCTGTCGGGGATGCATAAGCGTTCCAGCAGGTTGACGCGCTCGAAATCGGGATAACTGCTGTAGACGTCGGCTATGGAGTTCACTACCTCTTCCACTGCCTGCAGATATTCAGGCTCGTTGGGAAACCGTGTCCGCAAATCCTCAATAAATTCTTTTTTGTCCATGTTCTGTATTGAATTGTACCTTATGTTTTTTCTGCCGTTGAAGGCCATTTGTCAACAGTACGGAGAGAGATGTGCCGCACATCAGCTGCGCTGCTAAAACGTTTGATTGCGATGCAAAATTACAAATAATCGCCGAATGTGCAATCAAAATGCCATGAAAAATATTTTAATTCGAGCAAAGTGTACAGATTGGCTACTGAAGGTGCGTCTATCTGGGCCTGGAGGCATCCTTAAGGTTCGGATACATGCGGGAAAGTTGCGGCCATCTCGGGCGAAATGGTGTTGAGGTCTACGTACCCCTCGATTCCGTCGAGTGTGCCGCGATGTGAGAACTGCCATATGTGCCATGTTTCCTGCTCCGGCACAGGCGGGTCGGTGAACGAGCATATCCAGAGCGGATACTGGCTCAGGTGTCCCTTTATGAAGCGGTTGTAGCCGTCCTTATTTGTGTAGATGATTGGTGTTATCCCCTCGTCTGCCAAAACGGCCAGCATCCGTTTCAGCACGAGGATTACGTTTGTGGTGGAGAATCCGTCGGGATTCGACCATTCCTCAAGGTCAATGGCCGGCGGAAGTTCCAGATTGCGGTTTTTAAGTGCGTGGATGAAGTTCCAGGCCTGCAGCTCGCCGTCGGAGTCGAAACGGAAAAAGTGATAGGCACCGGCAGGGACACCGATCCGTTTCATCCCCTTCACGTTGGCGTCGTAACGGCGGTCGATGAAGTCGGCTCCTTCGGTGGCCTTGATGTAGGCGAACTGCACGTGGCGCCGGGGGAGCGCATCGAAATCTATCGTTCCGTTGTGGGCGGATATGTCAATGCCGCGCACGGGATATTCGGTGAGCGAAGGGTTGGCGCGCGAGGAGAACCAGCGGTTCCATGCCCAGTAACCGCCCCAGCCTGCACAGGCGGCAACAACTGCCAGCAGGAGTATTATCACTGTTTTGCGCGACATTGGACGATACGTGTTCGGCGAGTGTGCCAGGCTTTATAAATGAATGAAACCAGATAAATTGCTGCCAGAACAATCACTATCAGCGCCGAGCAGGGCACGTCAACATATGCCGACAGCGCAAGACCGCCCAGGCATCCTGCGGCCGAGAAAAGCATGGAGAGCTGCATGATGGTCTTGAACCGGTTGCAGAACACTTCGGCCGACATCTGCGGCAACGAAATCATGGACATCAGCAGCATAATCCCCACCAGACGGATTGTGAGCACGATACACAGGGCCACCATTACAGTCATGACGGTGGTGATGAATGTGACAGGGAGGCCTGATACCCGGGCAAAATCGCGGTCGAAAGCGCATATGACTATCTCCTTGAATTTCCATGCGAAGAAACCGGCCAGAATTATGGTATAAATACCGAAGGCCATGAGGTCGGAGGGGGAGACATTAAGGATGTTGCCGAACAGGAATGCATTCAGTTCCGGCACATAACCGGGTGTAAGGAACACGAAAAGCACGCCGACAGCCATACCGATCGACCATACTACAGCTATTGCCGAATCCTCGCGCACGCGGTGGCGCTCAGAAATCCATTGCACCCCGAGCGACGATGCCACGGCGAAGATTCCGGCCATCACAAGTGGGTTCATCCCAAGGAAATAACCCAGTCCGAGGCCGCCGAAGCATGCATGTGTCACGCCGCCTGAGATGGCCACAAGCCGCCGTGCCACAATGTACGTGCCGATCATGGCCGATGCCACCGATATGATGAGCACGGCCCATATGGCGTTGGTGAAAAATTGATATTGCAGCAGTTCGGACATCGGTTACGTTGGTGTTTCGGAATCAGGACAGAGACGTGGATGTGTTGCCATCCGCATGGCTTTTCTTGGCGCGCTCTTCGGCCACAATCATCAGCAGTTCCTCACGGACGGCCATAGGGAGTGAGATGCCGCGCAGCTGAATGCTGCGTGCCCACGGGGCAATGTCGGTGGGGAGCAGGGTGAGCAGCACGTCGCGGAACTGCTCTATCTCCTCATCTGTGTAGCTTTCGGGTTCGCGTCCGCGGAATGCGTCCAGCTCCTCGTCGTCGAAATATTCTATCTCGCGGCTCACTTCGGGCAGCAGCGAGTCTTTCTCACAGGTGACGTGCATGCCGCAACACACCGATTCGTCGGTGGGATCGCTTCCGGTGGGGGCGGGGCGGTCGGGTATCGGCCCTACGGTGGGTGCCTGAGCTTTGCCCTTGCGGAGGTCGCGCAGATGGAACATATAGAGCACGCCTCCCACAATCACAAGGGCAAGCAGTATGATGAGCGCTCCTTTCATTTGTCGCCCTCCTTGCCGTCTGCGGCGTCTGTGGCTACGGAGTCGGCTCTTACCACCTTGCCGTCATCGTTTATGACGACTTCAATCACCTTGAAACCTATGCTTCGCAACTGCTCCCAATAGTCGGGATAGCTTTTACTCACGGTTTCCACGCCGTCGATTATGATGCCGGGGATGTAGACCGATACGGGGGCGAGCGCCATGGCCATGCGGTGGTCGCCATGGGCCGACAGTATCTGCATTTCGCGCACTGGATGTGATTTGCCGTCCCATTCCAGGCCAAAATCGCGCACTTTCTCCACGTTGCGGCCAAGTTTATTCATCTCTTCGGCCAAAGCTCCGAGGCGGTCGCACTCCTTCATGGCAAGGTTATGAAGGCCGGTGAATTTGAAAGGCACACCTATCAGGGAGCATGTCACGGCCAGGGCAGGCGCGACATCGGGATTGTCTGTAAGGTCGAGGTCGAGACGTCCGTAGACTTCGGGCGAAGGGGTGAGGTCGAGTGCGCCTTCCACCTCCTCCGATTCGACAGTATCCACTCCCAAACAGGAGAAGAAACGTGCAGCGGCCTTGTCGCCCTGCAGGGAGTCGGCTTTAAGGTTGGTCATGGTTATCCATCCTGCCGACAGGGCCGACACCTCATACCAGAATGCTGCCGCCGACCAGTCGCCTTCGGGAGTCTGGAGGCAAGGTGTGTACCGGCCGGGGGCTACTTCCACACGGAGGGGTTCGCGTTCGGCTTCCACTCCGCGCATGGCCATCAGGCCAAGGGTCATGGTTATGTAGGGGAGCGATACCGGCTCTCCCTCGAAATGGAGGTCGAGTCCGGCTTTCATTGCCGGGGCAATCATCAGGAGAGCCGAAATGAATTGCGAGGAGACGGTGGCATCGATTGTGACGGTGCCTCCGGTGAGCTCCTGTCCCTTGATTCTCAATGGGGCATAACCCTCCTCGGCAAGATATTCAACCGATGCTCCGCACTGGCGCAGGGCGTCGACAAGCGGTTTCATAGGGCGCTGACAGAGGCGTTCGCAGCCGGTGAGGGTCACATCGGCACCCGGACGGCTTGCAAAGAATGCAGCCAGAAACCGCAGTGCGGCTCCTGACGCCTGAAGGTCGAACTGCAGGGGGGTACCCTCGGCGGCTTCGTCCCATTGCTGCAGTGCTGTTGCCATCACTTTGGTGTCATCGCACCATGCCACAGGGTTGGCTTCGGAATTGAAGTGTCCTGATGCAAGTGTATCTAAAATGAGTGCGCGCGTCGACATGCTTTTCGACAGCGGTAGTGTGACGCGGGCGTCTTCAATAAGTTCTTCGGGAGGGAATATGGCGTATTTCATTGCTGTAAAGCAATTGGTCGGAATGAATTGTAACGGTAGTTTATGCTTCCTGCATGCATGCACGGGCCACTTGTGGCTCGAGGGCGTTACGCAGTTTGTCGAGCGCGCGGGTGAGTTCGCAGCGTGGGGTTGCCACGTTCACACGCATGAATCCATGTCCCTGCGGGCCGAACATCTCGCCGTCGTTGAGGGCCAGTCCGGCACGGTTAACCACCAGGTCGACAAGTTCTTCGTGGCTCAAACCGAGCGAGCGGAAGTCCATCCATATCAGGAACGACGCTTCGGGCTTTATCATCCCCACGCACGGCAGCTTCTCGCGCAGATACTGGTCCACGTAGTCGATGTTCTCCTCGATGTAGAGCAGGGCTTCCTCAAGCCATGCCTCGCCGTTGCAGTAGGCCGCCTCGGTGCCGATGGTCGATACGAAGGTGGTGGCATTGAATTCGTTTACCTCGAGCCAGTGGAAGAACGGCTCACGCAGTTCGGGGTTCTTGACCACGCACCAGGAGCTTACGAGGCCGGGGATGTTGAATGTCTTTGATGGGGCGCCGAATGTCACCGACACTTTCGCGCAGTCGTCGCTGCAGGCAGCAAACGGGAAGTGCACACGATGGCCGAGCATGAGGTCGCCGTGAATCTCGTCGGAAATAACGAGCACATTGTATTTGCGGCACAGACGTCCTACTTCGGCCAGTGTCTCGCGGCTCCACTGCAGCCCTATGGGGTTGTGAGGGTTGCAGAGAATCATCATGCGCGGATGCTCTTCGGCAAAAATCTTTTCGAGGCCTTCGAGATCCATCTCATAAGTGCGGTTTTCGGTGAGGCGCAGCGGGTTGGGTGTAACGATGCGGCCGTTCCCTTCTATGACCATCCTGAACGGGTGATACACAGGTGGCTGTATCACGATTTTATCGCCGCGCTGGGTGAAGAAGTTCACGGCGAAGGCTATCCCCTTCACAACTCCCGGGACGTAAGTGAGTTCGTTACGCTCCACGATGAATCCGTGGCGTTTGCGCAGCCATCCGGTAATCGACGTCCAGTAGCTCTCGCCGGGCCGTGAATAGCCGTAGATGGGGTGGGAGATACGTGCCATCAGGGCCTGCGTGATTTCGGGGCATACACGGAAGTCCATGTCGGCAATCCATAGCGGAGTGAGGTCGGATTTGCCGAAAAGTTCGCGCAGATCGTCGATTTTCATACATCCGCTGCCGTGGCGGTCAATCACTTCGTCAAAATTGTATTTTTTCATGATGCAGAAGGGAGATAATGAGGTTTATTCTGCAAAGATAAAGAAAAATAATCACACTATTCACCTTTCCGGTGCGAATGAACGGCTCCGGAATCAATATAATGTGAACGGTTTGTAAGCGCAGTCGCTATCGGGGTTGCAATGCAGCGGTGGCGGCGGTTCAATAATGGAATGAGGAGCCGCCGAGAAATTCGCGCAACAGTGATGTCGGGGGTACGTCGCGGTCGGGTATCTGCTTGAAATAGGAGAGGAAGCGGCGCAGGCGGTAGGCTTCGGCATATTCCGGAGCATCGTTGGGCACATCCCGGAGGATGGCCTCGCCGTAATCCTTCATGACGCCCAGTTCGAACAGCAGCGAAGAGTTGAATGTGGAATCGGCGTTTTCCTGGTAGGGGAAAATCCATTTCTCCTCGCCGCGGCGTACGCTTGGCCACCGCCTGATGGACTCTACGGCCGATGCCCCACGGTACTTGTGGTCGCGGATAATGCGGCGGAGCAGGCGGTTGTCGGTGGTGGGAATCCAGTTGTGGTCGTCAATCGAGAGGGTGGTGAGCGCCGATACATATACGCGGTATTTCATCTCCTCCTGGATGCTTGCGGTAAGCTCCGGATTCAGTCCGTGTATCCCTTCGATGAGCAGAATGGAATCCTCCTCGAGCCGGAGGGTGTTCCCTTTATAAATCCGCTTGCCGAGTTCAAAACTATAGGTGGGCATCTCCACCTCCTTGCCGGCAAGCAGGGCGGTGAGGTCGGCGTTGAACTGGTCGAGGTCGAGTGCGTAGAGGGATTCATAATCGTAGTCGCCCGTCTCGTCGTGCGGTGTCTTGTCGCGGTTGACAAAATAGTTGTCAAGCGAAATCATTTTCGGCTTGAGCAGGTTGGTGGTCAGGTAGATGCCGAGGCGCTTGGTGGTTGTGGTCTTGCCTGACGACGAGGGGCCCGCGATGAGCACGATGCGCGCTCCACCGTTGTGATAGCGGCGCGTTATTTCGTCGGCTATCTGGGCAATCTTTTTGTCGTGCATGGCCTCTGCCACGTTGATGAGATCGGAGGAGAGGTTCTCGTCCACCGCTTTGTTGAGCTGGCCTACATTGGATATGCCTATTACGTGGTTGAAATGAAGATACTCCACATAGGCTTCGTACATCTTTTCCTGTGTTATCTGCTGTGCGGGCACATCGGGGTTCTTCCGGTCGAGCGCCATCAGCAGGAAGCCCTCTTTATAGGGGACGAGGTCGAAGATGTCGAGGTGACCGGTTGAAGGGGCGAGTGCTCCGTAGTAGCTGTCAATGACGCCGTCGAGGCGATAGAATATGGTGTAGAGTTCGTGTGTGGTCTCGAGCAGCTGCACCTTGTCGGGGAGGCCGGAGGCACGCATCTTTTCAATCACGTCGGCGGTGAGCCGTTCCTTGCGTTCAAACGGAACGTCGCGTTTTTGCAGCCCGCGCATGTAGCCGAGCAGTGTGCGGCAGGCTTCGGCGCGGTCGGGAGGTGTGGCGGTCGGGGTAGCCGGAAACAGGCGGCAGTAGTAGCCCCCGGCAATGGAGTGCTCTATGCGCAGGCGCATGTCGGGATAGTTGTGTTTCACGGCGCAATAAAGCATCATACACAACGAGCGGGTGTAGACACGCATCCCCGAGGCTGATTCGCGGCTCAGGAATTCCACCTGTTTGGGGCCGAACAGCTGATATTGCAGAGGCTCGGTCTTGTTGTTGACTGCCGCGCATATTGGGTCGAGGTTGCCAAGGCGGGGTTTTAGGGTCTGTGCTATCTCGAGCAGCGTTTCACCGCCGTTTATATCTATGTATTCGCCGATGTTTTTGCAGAAAATCTTAAGTTGAGCGCTCATTCCCGTTGTGATTTTTAGTGTATGTGATTGAATTTGCGAAATATCTTTTTTACGTCATGGACCACCTGCTGTTCGTTCTTTCCTGCGGCGCGTGCGTAGGCGCGAGCCAGCAGGAGAGTGAAGTGTGCGGAGGTCGACACTGATTTAAACATCCGGAGGAGCCTGTGGGTTGAGTGTACGCCGAATCTTATGCGGTTGAGGTCGACGTAACTGAAAGTGAACTCGCCGTTGTCTTTGCGTCCGAGCAGCACGTTTCCGGCCGAATGGTCCTTCATCCACACTCCGGCCGCGTGGAGCCGCGCTATCTCCGCTCCCCACTGGTCCACCAGCTCCGGCAGGTCGGGGTGGCCTTCCCACAGCCTTATGTTGTCAAGCGGCAGATGGCGGCAGATGTAGTAGCTGCGCCGGAGCATAGGGATGCCCAATGCGTTGCGGCGGTAGATTTCTATATATGCGTAGGGGAGGGGGGTGTCGAAACCGAGCTGGAGCAGACGGTGCGCGTGCTCGAAGCTGCGGCGCGCTTTGCTTTTGCGGAGCTTGCCGTAAATAAAATTGTTTGGGAACGATGGGATGCCGAACTGCTTCACGTTGATGGTCCCCTGGTCAAGGGTGGCCAGCAGATTGCGGGGTCCTTTGTAAATCACCTCGCAATTGTCGGGCAATCCGTTTTCGGCAATGCTGTCGAAAATCGGCCGGAGTTTCTCTCCGGCATCGCTTGTCACCAATTTTATTATGTCGGCCATTTTTTGTCGGGGTTATTTAAGTGGCGGTTTTCAGAATTCTTCCGTCAGGATTTTTCGGAGGTAAGTCTGATTCCGGTTTTCAACAAAGTTAGCCAAAATTTTTCCGAAAATGCGTGCAATTTTTACGGTCAACCGGTCGGGAAGTGGCCAATTTTTTATTCTCAGGGGGTTAAAATGGTGCTATTTGGGGGTTTTGTTGTTGAATTATAGACGGTTGCGTGGAAATGTCCTGTGCGGAGTTTTTTGTGGCAAATAAGTCGTGCACTCGGCAATTCAAAGAAATTCGCTATTTTTGTATGTCGGTCGGCAAATTTAAGCGTTGTCTTGGTCGGCCGGCTTTTGATTTCATCATTTTATCGCATCACCCCGTGGCACTGAATTATATTTGGCTCGCGTTTTTTATTGTCGCATTTGTGGTGGCAGTTTTCAAGACTGTTTTTTATGGCGACATGCAGATATGGTCGTCAATCATGTCAGCCTCGTTCACATCCGCCGCCACTGCATTTGAAATTTCACTCGGACTGACCGGAATCCTGTCGCTCTGGCTCGGTCTTATGAAAATCGGGGAGAAGGCAGGGGTCATCAATTTTTTCGGCCGCATGATTTCGCCGCTGTTCTGCCGTCTTTTTCCAGGAGTGCCCAAAGGACATCCGGCCATGGGCTCAATCTTCATGAACGTGTCGGCTAATATGCTCGGGCTCGACAATGCCGCCACCCCGCTCGGCCTCAAGGCCATGCAGGAGTTGCAGACGCTCAACAAGGAGAAGGACACAGCCACGGACGCCATGATAATGTTCCTGATTCTCAATGCCTCCGGATTGTGCTTCATTCCGATAAGCATCATGATGTACAGGGCGCAGGCGGGAGCTTCCAACCCGACAGACATCTTTCTGCCCATCCTTCTGGCCACCTTCATCTCCACTTTCGTAGGCATCGTGGCTTTGTGTCTCAAGCAGCGCATCCGTCTCACCGATCCGGTGCTCGTGACCTGGCTCGCCGGCATGGCAGCGGTGATTGCATTCGTGGTGTGGATATTCTCAGGGATGGACGGACATAGGGTGGAAATTTATTCCGGCTTCATAGCCAACGCATTGCTGTTCGGGGTGATAATCCTCTTCATCGGAGCAGGTCTGTACAGGCGGATTAACGCCTACGAGGCTTTCATTGAGGGCGCAAAGGAGGGGTTCAAGACTGCGGTGACCATCATCCCCTATCTTGTGGCCATACTCGTTGCCATCGGGATGTTCCGTGCGTCAGGGGCGATGGATGTGCTTACACATTACACATCGTCGGCGGTTGCTGCGTTGGGGCTTGACACTGAATGGGTGGAGGCGCTCCCCACAGCACTGATGAAGCCTCTGAGCGGATCCGGCTCGCGCGGCATGATGGTCGATCTCATGGCCACCCATGGCCCTGATGCCTTTGTGAGCCGCGTGTCGGCTGCCATACAGGGCTCCACGGACACCATGTTCTATGTACTTGCCGTATATTTCGGCTCGGTGGGTGTGCGCAAAACCCGTTATGCCGTCAGCTATGCCCTGCTGGCGGATATCGCTGGTTCGCTTGCCGGGATATTCGCGGCATACATCTTTTTCAAATAAGTGTTTGCGGCTGCTGGTTTAAATAAGTGTTAGCGGCGCCCGGAAGCATGTGCGGCCGTTGTGTAATACACGGATTTTGCATACCTTTGCAGGTAACTTTATCGTTCTGATACGGCTTGCGTGCAGTGCATGCTGCCGCCAACGGAAAGTTGCGACGTTTGTAATCTAAAATGTTTGACAACTGGATGTTGCACGACGAAAAATTTCAATGGCTCACCGACGGGGTGGCTATGCCGCCTCTGGATTTCGGGGTAGTGGAGGCTTGGATTGAAGAAGTGGCCAAGGCTCACGGACGCATCGTAGGCACGCTATCCTATATTTTCTGTAATGACCCTAAAATCCTCGAAGTCAACCGCCAATTCCTTCAGCACGACTATTTTACGGATATAATCACCTTCGACGACTGTCGCGGGAAGCTTCTGCGCGGCGATATGTTCATATCGCTTGACACGGTGGCGACTAATGCCGTTCAGCAAGGTGCCGCTTACCGCGAGGAGCTTTTGCGTGTCATTGTGCACGGAGTGCTTCATCTCTGTGGAATCAATGACAAGGGGCCCGGCGAAAGGGAGATAATGGAAGCGAATGAAAACGAGGCACTTGCAATGCTCGCAAAGATGCCTCCTGCCTATGTCGGCCCTGAGGGCGATTGATCGGTGTTACGTTGAATCACGGCTGATGCCAAATCTAATAACTGCATATGAAATTCGATTATGATGTGATTGTTGTCGGTGCCGGACATGCCGGTTGCGAGGCTGCTTCGGCTGCCGCGCGTATGGGTTTTTCGACACTGCTGATCACCATAGATCTAAATAAAATAGCCCAGATGAGTTGTAATCCTGCTGTGGGTGGGATTGCAAAGGGGCAGATTGTCAGAGAAATAGACGCCTTAGGTGGAATGATGGGAATTGTGACTGACCGTACGGCCATACAGTTCCGCATGCTCAACCGCTCAAAGGGTCCTGCCATGTGGAGTCCGCGTGCGCAGAGCGACCGCATGCGTTTCTCGGCCGAATGGCGCACGATTCTGGAAAATACACCCAATCTCAGCATGTGGCAGGATTCGGTGACTGAACTTCTGTTTGACAATGTTGATGCCTCCCCGTCCGATGGGGTAGGGGAGAGGTCGGCAAAGCCGGTTGTTGCCGGTGTGAGAACCGCACTTGGGGCGACGTTCACCGCACGCTCCGTGGTGCTCACCAACGGCACGTTTCTCAACGGCCTGATGCATGTGGGCCACACCATGATTGAGGGGGGGCGTTGTGCCGAACCGGCATCGCACGGCATAACCGAACAGCTTAAATCGCTGGGATTCAAGGCCGACAGGATGAAAACCGGTACTCCGGTGCGCATCGATGGCCGTTCTGTGAAATGGAATTGCACTGTGCCACAGGAACTTGAGGAAGATTTCCATAAATTTTCCTATCTCCCGTCGGTGAAGCGTGAGTTGAAGCAGCGCAGGTGTTACACCGTATTCACCAACGAGCACACTCACGAAATCCTTAGAGCCGGGCTGCCGGATTCTCCTCTTTACAACGGGCAGATCCAGAGCATAGGGCCACGTTACTGTCCGTCGATAGAGACCAAGATTGTGACATTCGCCGACAAGACGGAGCATCAGCTTTTCCTCGAACCTGAGGGTGAGACCACGCACGAATTCTATCTCAACGGCTTCTCCTCCTCGCTGCCGATGGATGTGCAGCTGTCGGCGTTGCAGACAATCGATGCTTTCAGCGAGGTGCAGATTTACCGCCCTGGCTATGCCATAGAATACGATTTCTTCGACCCTACGCAGCTTACGCATTCGCTCGAGACGAAGCTTGTGGAACGCCTGTTTTTTGCCGGCCAGATCAACGGCACCACCGGTTATGAGGAGGCCGCGGGGCAGGGGCTCGTTGCCGGTGTTAATGCCGCTTTGGCGGCACATGCAGCCAACTCCGGATTAACCACACGTGATACTTTTGAGCTTGGCCGTGACGAGGCGTATATCGGAGTGCTTATCGACGACCTTGTGACTAAAGGCGTGGATGAGCCGTACCGTATGTTCACTTCACGTGCCGAGTACCGGATACTGCTGCGGCAGGACGATGCCGACATGCGTCTCACACCGCGCGGTTTCGAAGTCAATCTGGTCACATACGAACGGTATCAGCTGATGGTTGAGAAGAGGCGTCTCCGCGATGAACTTATAGCGTTCATCACAGAATGTCCGGTCAAGGCGCAGGCTGTGAACGAGGCGTTCGTCCGCATTAATGAAGCCCTCGGCCTTACCGGAACCGAGCAGGCGCTCCAGCCCGTGAAGGAGGGGTGCCGACTTAAGGCGCTCGTACTGCGTCCGCAACTCACCATCGGTTTGCTCGCGCGCGAATTTCCACAGCTGCGGAGCGTCGTTGACGCTCTCCCTGACGACCGGCGCGAAGAGATCATAGAGGCCGCAGAGGTGCTGATTAAGTATGACGGCTACATCAAGCGTGAACAACAGATAGCCGATAAAATCAAGCGACTTGAATCCATTCCGCTTGGTGACAGGTTCGATTACTCAACCATTACTTCCATCTCCACTGAGGCCCGTCAGAAACTCGAGCGAATTCGCCCCGCAACGGTCGCTCAGGCTTCGCGAATCCCCGGAGTATCGCCGGCAGATATCAATATCCTCCTCCTGCTGTGCGGCCGTTGAAATGCCGGAAAATGAGGTCGAATGTTTCACGTGGAACATTCAAAACCTTCGGGACCTCAGAATGTTATAAGATGAAAACCGGGTGTTCCGGACAACATACAAAAACAGAAAACAAATCATATTTCAATATCGATATGGAATACATTAAATCGAAAGTACGCGACGTTGTCGACTTTCCTCAGAAGGGTGTTGTCTTCAAGGACCTCACCACCGTGTTCAAGGATCCCCGCGCTCTCCACATCATAGGGTGGGATCTCTCGCAGACCTATCGCGATAAAGGTGTGACCAAAGTGGTGGGCATCGAATCGCGCGGCTTTATCGGAGGCTCTATCCTCGCATTCGAGCTTGGTGCCGGATTCGTGCCTGTGCGCAAGCCCGGCAAACTGCCTGCCGATACAATTCAGGCCACTTATGAAAAAGAATATGGCACAGACACCATCGAGATTCACCGCGATGCCATCACCGAGGATGATGTGGTGGTACTTCATGATGACGTGCTGGCCACCGGCGGTACGATGGCGGCAGCCTACAATCTGGTAAAAAGCATGAACCCCAAAAAGATTTATGTGAACTTCATTATCGAGCTGACCGCATTGAACGGACGTGCAAACCTCCCCGCCGATGCTGAGGTCACCTCGTTGATCAAGTATTGAATTCCGCCCCTGTTCCGCTGACTGAAGATGGCGGAGGGAATATAACAGCGGCGCGCCGGATTGAAATTTCCGGCGCGCCGTTGTTGTTATTAGCACAGGAGTGCGTATTTTTGCAGGCAAGGAGGTGGGCGGCGCCTTCATAAATTCAAACAAAAATGGTTCGGATCAAATTATGAATGCTATCGAAAAGAATGCCGCAGGGCGTAAAATCGTTATCGTCGGAGCTACCTCCGGGATAGGTCTGGCAGTGGCGGAAAAGCTTGCTGCCGCAGGGAATACTCTTGGGCTTGCAGGCCGTAATCTCGCTACGGCTAAGACTCTCGCCGAGCGTTATCCGGAGCGGGTGTTTCTGGAGCGTATTGATATAAGCTCCGAGGATGCCCCCGAAAGCCTTTCGCGCCTTATCGGACAGATGGGCGGCATGGATGTGTACTTTCATGTGGCCGGGGTGGGATATTCCAATCCGGAATTGGAGGCCGCTCCCGACGGGGCCACCGTTGAGGTGAATGTGGCCGGATTCACGCGTATGATCGATGCCGCGTTCCGTTATTTCACAGTCGCCGGTGGCGGCCACATTGCTGCCATCACCTCTGTGGCCGGAACAAAAGGTGTCGGACCGATGGCGGCCTATTGCGCATCCAAAAGTTATCAGCGGATATATCTTGAGGCGGTGGCGCAGCTTGCTCATTCGCGCAGGCTTAACATCTCCGTTTCCGACATCCGGCCGGGTTGGGTAAGCACTCCGCTCGTAGGGGAGGAGAGTCAGCATCCCATGATGATGCCGGTGGATTATGCCGCGTGCCGCATAGTCTCCGCCATGGGGCGCCCCGGGGCTCATGTGGTCGACTGGCGGTGGCGGTGCCTTGTCGCGTTGTGGCGCCTTGTGCCTCGTTGGCTTTGGGTGAGGATGAATCTCTCCGCGTTCGGGGGCGGCGGTTCAAAAAACATGTGTGAAAAATCCGGTTTCAGAAAACTGTAAAGTTCCGTCCGAGCCCTCCGAATCATAAAATTTTCACTAACTTTGCACCCGGGTAAACTCTGCCTCAGCGGCGGGGATGCCCGTGCATGTTAGACAAATTCTTCCCGCAACGATGAAAGAACAATTTGAAATGGTGGCGAAAACCTTCCAGGGACTGGAAGATGTGTTGGCTGAAGAACTCCGTGGCCTCGGAGCAATCAACGTGGAGCCGGGGCGCCGCATGGTGCAGTTCGAAGGCGATCTGGAGATGCTTTATAAAGCCAATCTGTGCTGCCGCACGGCACTCCGTATTCTCAAACCCATCTACAAATTCACGGCGCGCAACACCGACGAACTTTACGAACATGTAAAGGAGTTCGACTGGGGGGCGCTAATGTCGGTGGGAAGCACCTTCGCCATCGACACCGTTGCCTACAGCGACGAGTTCACTCATTCGCGGTTCGTCACCTACAGGGTGAAGGATGCCATCGTGGACTGGTTCAAGGACCGTTACGGCGAGGACAAACGTCCCGGCGTGCGTCTGCAGGACGCCGATGTGATGATCAACGTGCACATCTCCGGCGATCATGTCACCCTGTCGCTCGATTCGTCGGGCGAATCACTGCATAAACGCGGCTACCGAGTGGCGCAGACCGAAGCTCCCATCAATGAAGTTCTGGCTGCCGGCATCATTCTCCGCAGCGGCTGGCGCGGCGACTGTCCGCTTGTCGACCCCATGTGCGGTTCGGGCACATTCCTTGTGGAGGCAGCCCTCATTGCAGCAAATATCAATCCCGGTGTCTACCGCAAGCATTTCGCGTTCGAGAACTGGAAGGATTTCAATCAGGCGCTGTTCGACCGCCTGTACAACGACGATTCGGCCGAACGTGAATTCAAATTCAAAATCTATGGCGCCGACATCTCCCCCAAGGCCGTCGAGATAGCGTCGCGCAACATCAAGAGTGCTGGTGTCGGGCGAATGATCGACCTGGCCACCAAACCGCTTTCAGCATGGACCGAAGCGCCGGAGGATGGTGTGCTCATCACCAATCCCCCCTATGGCGAACGTATCAGCGTCGAGGACATGGAAGGCCTGTACGCTCTCATCGGCTCGAAACTCAAGAATGTTTTCAAAGGCTACCATGCATGGATCATTGCCGGGAAAAACGACTACATTGCCAAAATCGGCCTGGCTCCGTCGGAAAAAATTCCCATTCTCAACGGGGCGCTTGAATGCGAGCTGCGCGAATACATCATATTCGAAGGCGACTATAAATCGTTCCGTCGCGACGGCGGCCGTCTGCGCGAACTTGATGAGAAAAGATCGGAACGCCGCGACCGCAAACATGGCAAATATTCCGACCGTCGTGACCGTCGTTCCGACCGTCCCGGCGACAGCGACCGCAAACCCTTCCGTGACCGTAACCGCCAAGGGGGACGGGATGCCCGCACATCCGAACGCGATTTCGCCGACAAGCGCCGCGAGCGCCGTGCCGACAAGGCTGCCCCTCCACGCAACAAGCTGGAAGAACGCTACAGCCCCTCGTTCAAACCGGGACGTCCGGGCGCCGGCCGCACATTCACATCTTCGCGTCCGCTCGATGCCGACAAGCCTGCCGCCAATTCAGAAAATCCGCTGGCACTTCGCCGCAATGAGCAGGCCCTCAAGATGTTGGCCAACAAACAGCCCTCATTGCCCGCAATCCGCAAACGCCGCAACCGCGACGGCCAGGAGGATTGATTAAAGCTAATATTTTTATAATCAGAAGTTTATAATCGTCATAACCATATCACACAATGAACATTCTCCTGCTCGGATCGGGAGGCCGCGAAGCGGCTCTCGCCTGGAAAATCAGTCAGAGTAAACTCACCTCGCGGTTGTTTATCGCCCCCGGCAACGGTGGCACAGGCGCCTTCGGCGAAAACGTGGCTTTGTCGCCCATGGATTTCGCGGCTGTCGACCGTTTTGTATGCGAAAACGGCATCGAGCTGCTTGTGGTGGGCAACGAGGATCCGCTGGTGGCAGGTATCACGGACTATTTCCGTGCCAACCGCCCTGCCCTGAAAGTTGTTGGTCCGGAAAAAGCCGGTGCAATGCTTGAAGGGAGCAAGGATTTCGCCAAGGAATTCATGATGGAGTTCGGCATCCCCACCGCACGCTACCGTTCGTTCACCATCGATACGCTGGAAGACGGCTACCGTTTTCTCGAGACCCTTAAAGCCCCTTATGTGCTTAAGGCCGACGGCCTGGCTGCCGGCAAGGGCGTGCTGATTCTTGATTCGCTTGAGGAGGCCAAGGCCGAACTGAAAGAGATGCTTTCCGGAATGTTCGGCGCATCGTCTGCCACAGTGGTGATCGAGGAGTTCCTTTCAGGCATCGAATGCTCAGTGTTCGTGCTCACCGACGGCCACGGCGGCTACCGCATCCTTCCTGTGGCGAAGGACTACAAACGCATCGGCGAAGGCGACACCGGCCTCAACACCGGAGGTATGGGAGCCGTCAGCCCCGTTCCGTTTGCCGACAGCGCTTTCATGGCAAAAGTGGAGGAGCGCATCGTGAAGCCCACCGTAAACGGCCTGCTTTCGCGCGGCATCGATTACCGCGGATTCATATTCCTCGGCCTGATCAACGTGGAGGGAGAACCGATGGTTATCGAATACAACGTACGCATGGGCGATCCGGAAACCGAAGTGGTCATGCTCCGCATCGCTTCCGACCTTGTACCCCTGCTTGTGGCCGCTGCCGAAGGAAATCTCGGCGACATGCCGCTGGAAATTGATCCGCGCACTGCAGTCACGGTCATGGTGGTTTCCGGCGGATACCCCGGAAGCTATGAGAAAGGGAAAGTGATCACCGGGCTTGACACCATAGAGGAGTCCATCCTGTTCCATGCCGGGACACGCATTGATGCTGAAGGGCGTCTGCTCACCTCCGGCGGCCGCGTGATTGCCGCCAGTTCGTATGGCGACAGCATTCCTGACGCGCTTGAGCGCAGCTTCCGTTCGGCCAAGGCCATCAACTTCGACGGTAAATATATGCGCCGCGACATAGGCCGCGACCTGCTGCGCTAAAAACGATAATTCCACTCTGCGTCTGTGATAAAGGACCGCCAAATAACCGCATTTTTCCATGCGAAATCGTCAACGCTGGTGCTTTGGCTGCTGGCGTTGATGAGTTGCGTGTGCGCATGGCAGCGCGGGGCGGTGACTGAGATTCCGGTAGCTGCCGGGCTTGGATTGCCGTCGGCGAATCTGTGGATACACAACCATCTGGCGTCGGCCCTGGTGAATGTGGGGCTAACCGCCGTGGTGGCGCTCCTGATTGTCTATGTCAACCGTGCATTCAATGTGCTCCGCAGCCTGACGTGGCTTGTGGCCACCATGTTCATTGTCATGCAGGCCGCGGTGCCCATGGTTTTGGGGCAATTTTATGGCGGTTCCGTGCTGGCTCTCCTCACCATGGTGGTGAGCGCCCTGATGTTTTCGCTCTATGGCGATCCCGCTCCCCAGCGACGGGTGTTCCTGATTTTCTTTCTTTTCTCCCTTGCGGCGTTCACTCAGGTAGGCTACCTGTTCTATCTGCCGGTTCTTCTTGTCGCAACCATACAGATGCGTGTCTTTTCGCTCAAAACGTTCATTGCCGCGCTTCTCGGAGTCATCACGCCCCCCTGGCTGCTTTTCGGATTCGGCATCGTCGGATTGTCCGATCTGCACTGGCCCGACATTTCGTTCGATTTCATCTATGGAATCGATTTCAACGAATTCGCGCAGTTGTTCTCCGCTGTCGGATTCACCATGGCGGTGGGGATTCTGTTTCTGGTGGCAAACCTGATGAAAATTCTCAGCTACAATGCGCGAACACGGGCTTTCAACGGCTATCTGACCCTGCTGCTCATCTTCACAATGGTGGTGATGCTGCTGAATTTCAATAATTTCACATTCTATATCCCGTTGCTCAATTGCCTTGTGGCCTATCAGGTGGGGCATTTCTTCACCTACAGGCGTCACCGCTGGAGCTATCTGGCTATCCTTTTCCTTATCTGTTGCTATGCCGGACTCTATGTCTGGGCAGTGTATTGAACCAAACTTAACATCTCTATGAAAAAAATCATCATTGAGTCGCACATACCGTTCGTGACCGACCAGTTCGACGGCATTGCGGAGGTTGTGCGTCTGGCACCGGAAGATATCACCCCCGCTGCAGTGGCCGATGCCGATGCCATGATTGTGCGTACCCGCACTCGTTGCGATGCCTCGCTGCTTGAAGGCTCGAAGGTCGGTTTTATTGCCACCGCAACTATCGGTACGGATCATATCGATCTTGACTACTGCCGTAGAAAGGGGATACGTGTGGTCTCAGCGCCCGGCTGCAATGCGCCTGCCGTGGCTCAATATGTATGGGCATCTGTGCTGAGGCTTCGTCCGGACATTTCCGGAATGGTCATGGGAATCGTCGGGCTGGGACATGTGGGGGCGATTGTGGCCGACTGGGGGCGTCAGCTCGGCGTAAAAATTCTGGCGTGCGATCCACCCAGAAAGCGCATGCATGGAGGCTGGAACATACAGGAGCCTTTCTCCAAAGGTGAGGAACCATTTGTGACGCTTGGCGAGATCTGTTCGGAGGCGGATGTGATAACATTTCATACGCCTCACACCACCGACGGAGAGGATGCCACGCATCATATGGCCGACGACCGGTTTTTCGCTTCGCTGAGGCGACGCCCGATTATTATCAATGCAGCCCGTGGGCCGATTGTGGACACAAAGGCTATTTTGCGCGCGTCTGACGCGTCGCGCATCGCCGGAATGGTGATTGACTGCTGGGAGGGGGAACCGGCCATTGACGGGCGTTTATTGGCCTGTTCCGACGTTGCCACCCCTCACATTGCAGGCTACTCGCTGGAAGGCAAGCGCCGTGCCACAGATATGGCGGTTGCGGCTGCACTCCGCTTCTTCGGGGCAGACGCTCCGGACGGTTCGCGGAATGTGGATATGGGAAATGTGGTGACAGTTACCCCCGAACTGATTCTTGGCTCCTACGACCCGATGGCGGATACCGCTGAATTGCGGCGGGAATTCACCCCTAAGCGTTTTGAACAGCTGCGCAACGGCTATAATCTCCGTCACGAGGTGGGGCACTGAGCCCGTTACCGCCGGAGCTCACTAAGTGGGGTGTTGTGTCACGTTTCCGCCGGAGCTCCAGCGGTGAACCGGACTCATGTCAGGAATATTGGTAAGAAAAAACGGAATTCTGTTTTGTTGGTTTTGCCTGAATTTCACTATCTTTGCTCGTCGAGCCAAGACAGGGGGGCATGCGTTGTGCCCGGACTGGTGATCGCGGCTTGATTTGTTTGCAAGAAAAAGTGACTTGATGCTATGTTGAGACGTATCAGACAAATACTGGCCGTGGCCGGTATCCTCCTGGTGACATTGCTGTTTCTGGACTTCACCGGTACCCTTCAGACATGGTTCGGATGGATGGCCAAAATCCAGTTTCTGCCTGCGTTGCTCGCGCTGAATGTGGCTGTGGTGGTGGGGCTTGTGGTGCTCACCCTGCTGTTGGGCCGCGTGTATTGTTCTGTGATCTGCCCGTTGGGCGTGATGCAGGACGTGTTCGGCTGGTTCGGCAAAAAAGCCCGCAAAAACCGTTACAAGTATTCCAAAGCCATCACGTGGCTGCGTGTCACCATGCTTGTGGTGATGGTGGCGGCCTTGTTGGCCGGAGCTGCCGCCATAGTGGCGCTGCTCGCCCCCTACAGTGCATATGGCCGCATCGCCCAGAGCTTTTTCGCTCCGGTGTGGGCGTGGTGCAACAATCTGCTTGCCATGTGGGCCGAAAGCCGCGGCAGCTATGAGTTTTACACTGTGGATGTGTGGTTGCGCGGATGGGTCACGCTTGCCGTGGCCGCCTTGACGCTGATTGTGCTCGGTGTGCTGGCATGGCGCAACGGCCGCACCTACTGCAACACAATCTGCCCTGTTGGCACCGTGCTCGGTTTTCTTTCCCGCTTCTCGCTGTTCCGCCCGGTAATCGACACCTCGAAATGCAACGGCTGCGGACTGTGCGCCCGTAACTGCAAGGCGGCCTGTATTGACAGCAAGGCGCATTCTATCGATTATTCACGTTGCGTGGCGTGCATGGACTGCATAGACAAGTGTCATCAGCATGCCATAAGCTACACATACCGCCATAAGAGCGTCCGAAAGGAACCGGCCGCTCCGGTTGATGCCGCACGCCGCACATTCCTGACAACTGCTGCCGTGGCCACTGCTGCCGCAGCTGTGAAGGCGCAGGAAAAGATTGTGGACGGCGGTCTGGCCGTGATTGAGGACAAGAAAGTGCCTGAACGTGCCACACGCATCGTGCCTCCGGGAGCCAAAAGTCTGCGGCATTTCAGCCAGCACTGCACCGCATGTCAGCTGTGCGTGTCGGAGTGTCCCAACGGAGTGCTCCGCCCGTCGACCGACCTCAAGACACTTATGCAGCCCGAATCGTCCTACGAGCGTGGATATTGCCGTCCGGAATGCACCCGCTGCTCGGAGGTGTGTCCGGCCGGAGCCATTGTACGCATCACCAAGGAGGAGAAATCGTCCATACAGATCGGTCATGCAGTGTGGGTGAAGGCTAATTGTATCCCAGTGACTGACGGTGTGGAATGTGGCAACTGTGCGCGGCATTGTCCGGCCGGAGCCATAACGATGGTGCCGATGGATGCTGCGGACGCCTACTCGCTCAAGATTCCTGCCGTGAACGTGGAGCGCTGCATAGGTTGCGGTGCGTGCGAGAATCTTTGCCCGGCACGCCCGTTCAGCGCAATCTATGTGGAGGGGAATGAACGCCACCGCATCATCTGATGCCGCAGCGGCATTTCACATATGCCGGAAATCACTCACACTCATTATCATTCAGAACAATCGCTGCTTATGAAAGTAGACAATACGGATATGAACAGGCGCAGTTTCCTGAAGCTCATGGGAGCGGGGGCTGCAGTCACCACGGCTGCCCTGGCAGGATGCGACTCACGCAATAATGCCGTCACCGGCAACCGGACCTCGAACGGCGAGATTCCCACCGACAGCATGACATACCGAACCAATCCGAAAACCGGCGACAAGGTGTCGGTGCTCGGCTACGGTTGCATGCGCTGGCCGCAGCTCGACGAGAAAGAGGGCGAACCCGGGGCTCTTGACCAGGACGCCATAAACGAGCTTGTGGATTACGCCATAGCCCACGGTGTGAACTATTTCGATACGTCGCCTGCCTATTGCCGCGGCATGTCGGAACATGCCACCGGTATCGCGCTAAAACGCCATCCGCGCGACAAGTTCTATGTGGCCACAAAGATGTCGAATTTCGCGCCGTCGACCTGGAGCCGAGAGGCATCGATTGCCATGTACCGCAATTCGCTGCGCGAACTGCAGGTGGACTACATCGACTACATGCTGCTGCATGCAATCGGAATGGGCGACGGTATGACGGAGTTCAACTCGCGATATATCGACAACGGCATCCTCGATTTTCTGGTTGAGGAGCGCGAGGCGGGGCGCATACGCAATCTCGGGTTCTCGTATCACGGAGACATCAAGGTGTTCGACTATCTGCTGTCGCAGCACGACAAATACAAATGGGATTTTGTGCAGATTCAGCTCAATTATCTCGACTGGAAGCACGCCAAGGAGATAAACGAGCGCAACACCAATGCGGAATACCTGTATGGCGAACTGGCGTCGCGCGGCATCCCTGCGGTGATTATGGAGCCGCTGCTGGGCGGACGTCTGTCGAATGTGCCCGATCATGTGGTGGCGCGTCTCAAGCAGCGTGAGCCGGAGCAGAGTGTGGCTTCGTGGGCGTTCCGTTTCGCGGGCACCCATCCCGGAGTGCTCACAGTGCTCAGCGGCATGACCTACATGGAGCATCTGCGCGACAATCTGCGCACATATTGTCCGTTGAAGCCTCTGACCGACGAGGAGATGGATTTCCTTTACGAGACGGCCGACATAATGATGCGCTATCCCACCATCCCCTGCAACGACTGCAAATACTGCATGCCGTGTCCCTACGGCATCGACATTCCGGCCAATCTGCTGCACTACAACAAGTGCGTGAATCAGGGGAATGTGGCGGCCTCGTCGCAAAGTCCGGACTACGCCCGTGCGCGCAAGGCGTTTCTTGTGGGCTACGACCGCGCTGTGCCACGTCTGCGTCAGGCTTCCCACTGCATCGGTTGCGGCCAGTGTGCGCCCCATTGTCCCCAGCAAATCGACATTCCCGGTGAACTTCACCGCATCGACCGCTATGTGGAGGATCTGAAGCAACGCAAGGAATTCTAAAAAAACAGACATGCAGACACTCGACCGGCTTGCCGACATACTTCATTTCGGGAATCATTCACTTGTGGTGGAGGATGCCAGAGGCACTGTGCATGTTTTCGACAGCAGGGGAGTGGCCGATCTTTACGCCCTTCTGCACTCGCAGCCCGAATTGCTGAAGGGGGCGAATGTGGCCGACAAGGTCATAGGCAAAGGTGCGGCGGCCCTGATGTGTCTCGGCGGTGTGGCGCAGGTATATACCGATGTGCTCAGCCGTCCGGCACTGGCACTGTTCGCGGGCTCGGGAGTGGAGGATGTGGTGTACGACCATCTTGTGCCTGGCATCATCAACCGTGCCGGCACGGGGCTTTGCCCGGTGGAGACGCTATGCATGCCGTGTGCCACACCGTCGGAATGCCTTCCGCTGATATGCGGATTCCTTTCGCGTCAACAGCCGGCAATCCCTGCGGAGCCGGCATTAAAATGATTATCTCTCAGATTGTGACAAGTTATAATTTATAAATCAAACAGCTAATTAAAGAAAGAAGACAATATGCAGACCGCACAGATCAGACTCTATTCGTTGGGATTCGGCAATGTCCGTACCTACATCATGGCAATTGCGTTCATTGCCGCCAATATCGTTTTGCCTCAGTTGTGCCACATGGTGCCGCAGGGCGGTGCCACATGGCTCCCCATCTATTTCTTCACACTCGTTGGCGCATATAAATACGGCTGGAAAGTCGGGTTGCTCACAGCCCTTGCGTCGCCATTGGTCAATTCGTTGCTGTTCGGCATGCCCGCGGCCGCAGTGCTTCCTGCCATAACTCTCAAATCGACTGTGCTTGCTCTGCTTGCAGGTTTCGCTGCCGCACGTTTCCGCCATGCATCGCTTGCATTGCTGGCTGCCGTGGTTGCCGGTTACCAGATTATCGGAACTCTGGGCGAGTGGGCCATGTGCGGCTCCCTGTCCGCCGCCATGCAGGACTTCCGCATCGGCCTCCCCGGCATGCTCCTCCAGATCTTCGCCGGCTGGTTCATCCTCAACCGTATCCTCAGGCAATAATCATCGTTCCCATATAATTGCCATGCAAATTCTGACTGCCTACTGGCGCCTGTTCCGTCCGGCCCAATGGTTCAAGAATGTCATTTTATTCGCTCCGTTGTTTTTCGGGCATCACTTTGCCGATGTGCCGAGGCTTATGGCAACTACGGTGGCTTTCATTGCTTTCTGCCTTTGTGCGTCGGCTGTCTATTGCCTCAATGATGCACTGGATGCTCCTCGTGATGCTTTACATCCCGTAAAGCGGCATAGGCCGGTAGCAGCGGGTGTCATTACACCCCGACAAAGCGTGGCTGCCGGTGTGGTTACCTGTGTTATCGCTCTTGTATGTGCCTTTCTGGTGTCGGGAACGCTTGCAGGTGTTCTGGCCCTGTACATAGCCTTGAATCTTTTTTATAGTGTCAAGGCCAAGCATATGGCTATGATAGATATTCTGATTCTCGCGGTATTTTATATTCTGCGATTGTTTGCCGGCGAGGTAGCTTCCGGTATAGAATTGTCCCATTGGATAATTATAGTCACGTTTACTGGCTCTATAATGCTTGCGTGCGGCAAACGACGTGAGGAATTGATTGCAAATGCCGGTAAGGAGACGCGAAAAAGCTTGGACGGGTACAATGTAGCCTTTCTTGATTCGGCGATGACGGTGGCAGCCTCCGCCACATTCATCTGCTATGTGATGTACTCAATCGATGCGCATGTTGTGGCCGCGGTGGGCCGATTGTGCTACCTCACATCGTTCTTTGTGCTTGGCGGTATCTTGCAATATGTCAGGCTTGTACTGGTGTTCGGGTATGGAGACAATCCTGTGAAGATGATAATCTCCGACAGGGTGATCATAGGATGTGTGGTCTGCTGGATAGTGGCTTTGGCATTTTTGATTTATGGATAAACGACTTGCTGTGTTCGATCTGGACGGAACGTTGACACGCCACGACACGATGTTCCTCTTCTTGCGTTATGTAAGCGGTTCCTGGCTGAATTATGTGATGCGAATGTTCAAGGCATTCCCGGTATTGTCTGCTTATGTGCTTGGATTACGTTCGGCTTCAGTGTGTAAGCTTGATTTGCTGAACAGATTTCTGCAGTCGATTGAACCTTGCGATCTTGCTGAGAAATGTGCTGGATTCGTCGGATGTATCGACCGAGACTTGCGTCCAGCGGCCGCATCAATGATAAAATGCCTGAAGGATGAGGGGTTTACTATAGTTTTGTGTTCCGCCTCACCGTCGTTATGGCTCAAGCCATGGGGAAGAGCCGCCGGATTTGATTATGTGGTTTGCACTGAACTTGAGCGGAATGTAGCGGGCAAGTTTCTTTACCGTACCCCCAATTGCAAAGGCGACGAGAAGGTGCGCCGCCTGCAAGCCCTTTTTGGCAGTCGCCTTACGATTGATATGGCATTCGGTGATTCCTCTGACGACCGACCGATGCTGGCCATTGCCCGGAAAGCTTATATGAACCCCGATTTTAGGATGTTATTAAAATCGGGGTTGTCGGGCTTTTCTGATGGCAAATGACGTAGGCCGGAATAATCAGCGGATGTAGTGGGGCATTTCAGGGGGGACAATCATGGAGATTTCCACCATGCCGGCAATTTTGCCGTCCTTCCGCCAAGGGGTCTGGTAAATGACCTTATGAAGGCCGTTTTTCTCGATTGTGTAGGCATTGCTTTCGCCAGTGGCAAGCATATGCCTTATCTTTGCCTGCGAAGGCTCTGAGTGGCATTCAAAGAGGTTTTTTCCTATCAGGTCGCCGTGGCTGGCGAAAGTTTCGCGTGATTTGCTGTTCATGTAGAGGATTGTGCCTTCGGCGTCGCATACGGTTACGGCGCAGTTCATCGCCTCCGCCCAGTCAAGATTGTTTATTGACATTTGCATCTTTGTTTTTTATAGGTTAGTGCTAATGTAATTTTATAGGTGACAATTGTATGTTATTCCGGCAAGCGTTCTGGCCATGACGTTCATGGCCATGCAGCTTTGGCGTGATAGTTCGCCGCTGATGCCGGCAGAGATTATCAGCATCCGGCCTGCCTCGCACATATCAAAATCGTGTCCTGAGGGTTTATAACGTTCGCCCATAGGCTCACTGGTGATAAGAATAATGCGCCCTCCTGCCGCTTCGGCAGCCGTTCTGATCTCCTTTTCGGCCGGTGATATGAACGGAGACACCAGTATGCCGCCATTAGCGGCCGTGTACAGCCATAAATCCAGATTCTGTTTCCGCACAACCGGCGAGTCTGCGCGGTGCACGATAACTTGCTCCTTAAAGGGATGTTCAAGCAACTGGACATTCCCGTAGGCACGGTAAGTGTTGCCGCCAATACTTAGTGCATTCATTCTCCTGAAATAATCGGGGTGCGCTCTCCTTATGGCCAGTCGCCGCGGGTTGTCGCGGATATATCTGTAGATTGTGTCGAGGGAGCGTCCGGGGTGGAGAATGCAGTCATAGAAATCGTTGTCAAAGATTGTCTGGCCTGTTCCGGTTAATGAGCGGTAATCCTGATAAATCAGGACCTTCAGTTTTCCGATGTAATTGCCCAGATGCAGGGAGGTGGGTGTGGTAATGAATACGAGAAGATGCACATGGTCGGGCATTATGCAATACTGGAGGAGGCGGATGGCCGGATCAATAAGAGAAAGCTGTCTGAGATGTTTCTCAATTATCGAGCCTAATTGGCTACGTGCAATGCCGGCATTTGGAAGCTCGCCGCATAGCTCGCCGAAACGGAGGGCGCCCGGTGCTTTCTTCAAGGTGATGTGATAAATGCACCGTGAATGGTAATCGTGGGTATAGGAGCGTGGCATTGTGCGTGAAATTATGACTTTACAACGGCAAGCCGTTGGCACGAAAACAAATTAAAACACGAGAGGGGGAGCTGAGAGGGGGCAGGGGAATTGGCGGCTGCTGGGGGCTGAGAGGGAGGCAGGGATGAAGAAATGTTGAGGCTGCAAAGCTTTTGTGCATGGTGCAGGCGGCTTGCCGTCGGCTAAAGGCGTGTCATCAAAGGCCGCCATCGGAGCATGAGGTTCCTCCGGCTGTCAGCCTTTGAGGCCCCAGGTGGCGCGGTCGAGGTTGCGGTAGCTGACGGCTTCGTGCATGTGGAGAGGAGAGATGGGGAAGGTGGGATCGGCCTGGGGATTGGCGGCTTCGTCAAGGTCGGCTATGGTGCGGGCCACTTTGAGAATGCGGCTGTAGGCGCGTGCGCTCATGTCGAAGCGGAGCATGGCCTGTTCCAGTATTTTCATCGCTTCGGGGGTGGGTGTGGCCCAACGGTTGAGCTGACGGGTGTTCATCTGTGCGTTGCAATGGGTGTCGGGCTCGGAGGCAAAACGTTCGGCCTGTATTTTCCGTGCACGGACCACGCGCCGGCGTATGTCGGCCGAGGTCTCGCCCGGTTGCATGGCCTGTAGTTCGGCAAACGGCACGGGCAGGATTTCAACCTGTAGGTCAATGCGGTCGAGCAGGGGCCCGGAGATGCGTCCGGCATAGCGTTGTACTTGGGTCTGTGTGCAGGTGCATTCCTTGGTAGGATGGTTGTAGAAGCCGCACGGGCATGGGTTCATCGAGGCCACAAGCATGAATCCGGCGGGATAGTCGATGGCATATTTGGCACGCGAGATGTTTATGTGGCGGTCCTCCAGCGGTTGCCGAAGCACCTCGAGCACGGAGCGGGAAAATTCCGGAAACTCGTCGAGAAACAGCACTCCGTTGTGGGCGAGGGATATTTCGCCCGGAACGGGATTGGTGCCTCCGCCCACGAGCGCCACGGGTGAGATGGTGTGATGCGGTGAGCGGAACGGGCGTGTGGTCATGAGCATGGAGCCGCCTTTGAGGCGTCCGGCCACCGAATGGATTTTGGTGGTTTCAAGGGCTTCGGCCAGTGTAAGTGGCGGCAGGATGGAGGGGAGGCGTTTGGCCATCATGGATTTGCCTGATCCGGGAGGGCCTACGAGCAGGATGTTGTGCCCTCCGGCGCAGGCCACTTCGAAGGCGCGTTTTACGGTCTCCTGTCCCTTGACATCGGAAAAATCGCAATCGAACGTCTGGTATGCGCGGCTGAATTCCTCGCGGGTGTTCACCTCGGTAGGGGTGAAGGTGGCGTTGCCTTGCAGGAAGTCAATCACTTCGGCCAGATTGTTCATTCCGTAGACCTCGAGGTTGTTGACCACGGCGGCCTCAGTGGCGTTTGCGCGCGGCACAATCATGCCGCGCAACTTCCTCCCCCGGGCCATTATGGCCATCGGGAGAACGCCTTTGACGGGGAGCAGGGTGCCGTCGAGGCTCAGTTCTCCCATTATGAGGAAATCAGACAGTAGCGTGGCGTTTATCTGCTCGGAGGCGGCCAGAATGCCCAGAGCGATGGGGAGGTCGTAGGCCGCACCCTCCTTGCGCACATCGCCGGGAGCCATGTTCACCACTACTTTCCGTCTGGGAAACTCGAAGCCGGCCTGCTGGATGGCGGATGCCACGCGTTCGGCACTTTCCTTGACGGCCGTGTCGGGGAGCCCTACCATTACGAACTGGATGCCGGGCTCGGTGAGCACTTCGATGGTTACGGGGATGGCGTCGATACCCTGCAGGGCGGCGCCGATGGCTTTTACGAGCATGGCGGTGGGTGTTTTAAATGGTAGTAAAATGATGGCTTATTTGAGTGTTGCGGCGTCGGCAGCCTTCGAGAGGGCGGCGCCCCGATAGAGCACGTGGCCGGCCGAATCGGCCACCACAAACCAAGGGGTAGCTGCTACAGGCACTTCCTCAAGGCCGTAGATGGAGTAAGGAGCCGGCGCCCATCCGCGTTTCACGAACCGCTGTTTCCTGTATCCGGCCGAGTCGGCTTTTTCCATGTCGCGCAATGATGTGCGCCATGCCGCTGTGTCGGCGTCGGCCGAGATGTCGATAACCTGAAGTTTGCCATTTTTTGCTATGGAGGAGAGGCGCCCGAGAGTGGCGGTGACTGAGTCGGAGCGGCGTGTATCGGCTTTGGTAATCATTACCAGACTCAGCGGGGTTTTGGCAGGGTCGACTGTCAGTGCGGAATCGGCTGTGATGAACACCTGAAAACGCGACATTGTTGTGGAATCTACTGGATGGGTGAGCGGCAGCAGCATGTCGGCCAGGCCCCGCAGTGAGGTGGCGGCGTTGACATCGTCGGACAGCAGGGAGATGAGTTCCATCGCCTCGGCTTCGTGGCCCGGGGTGTGGAAATAGGCCGCCATCAGTGCACCCGACGTGTACTGGCCGCCGTTGGCGCGCACATATTCGGTGATGGCCTGATTGAGGGCTGTGTGGTTGCCGTTGTCCAAAGCTTCGGCATTGTCATGGAGGAACGTGGCCAGACGTTCGGAATCCTTGTTGCCGTCGTAGCTCACGGCCGAAGGTTGCGCCAGGTTGAACCGGGCGTCGATCGTCTCGCCGTCGTCGGCGATGAGCGCCCCCACGAATCGCCCGTTGCCGGTGTACAGACGTGCCAGCACCGGTTCGGTGGCGCGGCCGGACATCGAGAATTTGCCGTCGATGGCTGTGGCGGTCACGTTCTGCAACGTGCCTTTGTACATGTAGACCACGCGCAGGTTGCCTGTGCCGTATCCCTCGATTTCTCCGTTTATGCGGAATGAACCGTCGCTGCCGCACGAAGTGAGGAATACGCCCGCCAGGGCGAGAAGAATAGCAAATACAGCATGGAAAATATGCTTGATAATCTTGGTCATTGCGGTAAGGTGAAGTAAGACTTTTACAGCGGAAGCGCACTGTAAGGACAAAGATAGTGGTTTCCCGCAAATTTCGCCGAAAATCAGCAGACAAAACGGTGTGTATGCCTCAGTTTTTCGGTTGCTGCCTGCAGTGAACAATGTGTATTTGCCAGTGGTTAGGCTAATAGAGGTGTTGTCACGGGGCTATAGGCTATTTTTGCCAATTTTGCCGAACATAGGTAAAAGTTTTGAACTCCGTTCCATTTTGCGTTTCAACCGCTTTATGCATAACTTTGCAGCTGTTTATGAGAGGAAGACTGATAGCCATACTGCTGGTGCTGGCAACATTGTGGTGTGCCATCCCTGCGAGTGCCCAGATTGTTACGATGCCCGACGACAAGATAAACGTCGACTCGCTGCGCCGGGCATTTGCCGACACGCACTATTATTTCGGCCTTTATAAGGATAACTATTTCATATTCGGCCCTCCTATTGGCAAGAAACCTACCAAAGACAACACCAACATCAAGTTCCAGATTTCCATAGCCCAGAAACTCACGAAAAGCACCCTCCCGTGGGGCACTTATCTCTATCTGTATTACACACAGAAAGTGTTCTGGAACGTGCTGCAGAACTCCATGCCTATGACCGACCTCAATTTCAATCCGGGTATCGGTCTTAACAAACCCCTGTTTGTCAAGAACCGTTTCGTGGGGAGCCTTTCGCTGCAGATCGAGCACGAAAGCAACGGCCGAGACGGCGATGAATCGCGTTCGTGGAACAAGATCAGTTTCGGCGGCAGCATCATGGTCGATCCTCAGTTTGTGGTGTTCGGAAAATACTGGATTCCCATCATCGACGGTGTGAACAATAAAGACATCCTCAAATACTGCGGCATCTACCAGTTCGGCTGGCAGGTGCATTCGGTCAACCGCAAATTCGCCACATCCATCACCTTGGTGAAACGGCAGGGCTGGAATCTCAACTACAACGTGATTCTCGAGGCTGCCTACCGCTTCTCCACCAAAAGCAACCAGTATCTGTTCGCACAGTTCTACAGCGGTTACGGCGAGGGATTGCTGGCCTACAAGGAATACCACCAGCAGCTCCGCATCGGCATCGTCATCAAGCCCACCCTCTTCTCAGAATACTGATTCCGCGGCCTCCCCACGCCTGCATTCGAGCCTGCAAAGCTGAAAATTGCTGAAAAATGCAGAAAAGTTTGGTGATGTCGAAAAAAGTTCCTACCTTTGCAACGCTGAAACCGGGAAAACATCTTCGATAGGTTCCGGTCAGAAGCAAAAAATGGTGCCATAGCTCAGTTGGTAGAGCAAAGGACTGAAAATCCTTGTGTCCCCGGTTCGATTCCTGGTGGCACCACAAAAGACCGCTAATTCTCAATGAGTTAGCGGTCTTTTATTCATCCATACCCCACCGGGGCACCACAACCTTTAGCTCGACTAGGCCGTCCGAGTCAAAAGTCACCACACCCACACTAACGCGCTGAAATATTGTGCGTTATACGTGTCGCGATAGACACATATCTTTTCGCTCGGTCGCTTAATATACTGTTAATCAGCACACAAATCATATCCATTCAAAATCATTCAGCATCATTCAACCCCACATCTCACCTCTGCGGCCCCAAACTTTAATAGAATTTAACCATGATCGAGGTGTAAAAACGTGGTGACCTCAGCCAAAATTTCACCGGGTCACCACATTCAAATTCATGTTGAGGGTGGTTATGAAAAGTGTTTTTGAAATAAAATGACGTATTTCTTCATCGAATCAAGCTCGTCAAATTTGCAGACATTTACAGGCGTTGTGTCAAGGTCGTAAATCTTTGCATCCTCCATAGATAGCAGAAATGGAGAATGTGTGGAAACTATCACCTGGCAATTATTGTACCGAACCATGTACTTGATTAGATTCGCGAGTTTCATCTGTAGATCTGCAGACAAACTGTTCTCGGGTTCATCAAGTATGTATAACCCTTCTTCAGAGAACATTTCAGAAATGTACATAAATCCAGTCTCGCCATTTGAAAAGCCTCGTTCTTCCTTTCCGAGCTTTTCCCGAATGTATTTTGTGCCCGAGAGCCGATTGATTTCTACTGCGTCTTTAAATAGGCTTACATTTTCTCCGGTTTCAAGATTGATATGCTTTGGTCTGAATTCGGGTCCGCCATGCTTGACAGTGAAGACTTTATTTCCAAGCATCTCTGCTTTGAAACGAATCTGATCGTTTTGAATTCTGCCGTGCAGCATGGCTTTAAATATGTCGTCGCTAGTTATTACATGAGTAATCTCCGCAATATCATACCTCCCGGAGCGCTTTCCTGAATAATCGAATTCTTCGCCCGTCCATCTCAAATCAGTCTGATAATGGCAAAGCTGTAGATACAGATTCATATATCGACCGGTATTGTATACACTGTTTCGGGATGCATGGAGCTTTGCTGCGATTACGTTTAAGATTGTGGATTTGCCGCTCCCATTATTGCCGTGAAGGATGGTAATATCATCAAAATCCATAACCCGAAGTTCAATTTCGGGAAAGATGCCAAATGGGTAATAATTCTCGAAGAACTGTTCGCCGTATCGTCCTTTCTGGAGGCCAGCAAAGATGGTCTGTAGAGCCTTTTCCTCCGCCTCTTTTGACGGTAGCTCAAATTGCTTAAGGTATATCATGATTGTGTAATATCAATCAAAACAGAAGAATCCCTGAAGGTCGCCATTGACATTTACGGAACTCAATCCACCATCGGAAACGATAAAATCGTCAATAAGTAACTCCTTGCAGATTTCAATAACGATTGGCGCGGTATAATGGTAAGTACTCAAACGGCAAACTGCGATTGTCTTAGGCGGCACGGAATCACATATCTCATAAATAATATATTCCATTCCGCGTTTTTCAAATTCTTCAATCAAATTCAACTGTTCATCAGTTGGGACTACCAACCAAAACTCAGGGAGACATCTCTGAATAGGACTTTCAAAGTCAAGTCTTATAGATAATTGAGGTAGTCGAGCGTCCGGGAGAGCTGACATGGGTATTTTTAGGATTCCATTCTTCATAGATTAATCGTAGACAGAGTTCTCCGTAATGAGAACCATAATTTTATGTGACTTAAAGAATTGGTAAGGATTATTGGATCTGTGTAGAACTGTTAACCCAGATACACTCTTTTTTCCATCAAAACACACGTATTTGCCTAATATGTGAGAGTCATTGTCAACAGGAAAATAGTTGGCATCTGCCAACCATGAGTGAGCAGAAATGAATTTTTCATACCACTCATTGTCACCTTTCTCCATAATATAGAGACGCCTACTAAACATGTGCTTGCTATCAATATCATGGCAATCAACAAATTCCTGATTAAGTTCGTCAAAATGTATCTCTGTTTTATATGACAGCTGCTCCACATAGAATTTTTTACTATGAATAAGCTCTACTTTCATTTGGTTTGTATTAGGATAATAATACATAATACAACTGATGTAACCGTTGTAATGATCTGATAGCATCCTTACTGACTTTAACTCCCAGAACTTGTATAGAGAACCCAACCCGAAGTTCCCTAAAGAAGATATTGAAACAACATTGATACGTTTGAAGTTCTTATCAAAGTATTGGATATGACGAGACATGTATTCGTCTCTCATTTCTAACAACTCATCAATTTTCCTTTCCTCTGCATAACAGCGACCTCCCGTAACGGAACATGGAAACGGTGCCACTCTTCCGTCTCCTTTTACCCATTTCTTTTTCAATGGGCCACTAGTAGGTCTCGAGGCAATACACTCTCGAGGGATACGAAAAAAATATACAATATTCTCCCGTCCTAAATTCTTTATAAGTTTTTTTATTGCCCCTTTTTTAGATAAATCAATCTCTGCAACAGATTGACTTGGAGCGATTGAGAGGGGAGTAAATTCCCCATAGTTACTCAACACTGCACCTGCCGGAATGATTTCTCCGGAATCAAGCATTATAGATCTGCTAAGTGTTATCTCTCCCATAGTTACTGATTTTGTTTTGTCACAAAGTTACGGCAGGTGTGGGAAGTATAATTTCTCACTCGTAAAATTTCGTAGATTTTTTCAGAATATTTGCTACGTGCTGACGTAGTGAGAGTGGGGAAACGACTTCAAGTTGCTCACAGTGAAGCAATATCTCCTGTACGAAATCAAATGCGGGGATTAGATAATAACTGAAGTCTGTATAGTTATCTCCGACAGCAGCAATCTCTTGAGAGGAGTGGAGCTGCTGCGATTCAAGGTACCGTGGCAGTTCATGGTATGCTCGGAGTACTACGCGGCAAGGCGCAGAGGTGTAACCGTCGGTTGATACACCGAAATAGTTTGAAAAGTATTCCTCCGGCTTAAAATCAGTGGGGTAATCAAAATGCTTGTCAGTCTGTTGACAGCCAGCTATACGGTCAAGAGCATAGAGCCTGAGGTCGCCGGTATCAAATTTTCTGCCAAGCAGATACCATCTGAGCTTAAACATCTTCAAAGCCAGTGGCTCAATAAACAAATATTTATGAACAGGACTGCCTATATGGAAACTCTGATAATCAAGTTCTAAAATGCAATTTGATCTTAGTGATTCTGTTATTACATTGAGATGGACTGCACCTTTGTCAGCCGGTTCAAGTAATATCTTATCCGAAAGATTACGGGATTGCGTGATTAGATTCTCTGTCGCTATCGTACTCAATAGCCAATCAATTGTTTGATTGTGATTGAGAGTATCGCGATCTATTTTGTATCGGCTATATGGTCCGGCTTTTAATGTTTCAATGTCTATGCCGAACTGTTCGGAAATTGCTATCCGATGATTGTAGAAGGTGCGTCGGTCAATCTCCGCCTCTCCACAATCCCTATATAGCCCCGAGGCAGACCATTGGTCGTTAATCTCGGCAAGTGTCAACCCTTCGGGAAATCTCCGAAGGGTATCAACAAGCCACAGATAACGTTTGAGTAGTAGCGCGACCATTATTCCTCCGGCAAAAGATTGATATTGTGGCCTTTCGCAAAATCGACAACGCGCTTTGCAATCTGTTCGATATATCGGTCGGAAATAGCCGCAGAAAATTGTGGAGTGTGAATCAGAAGCATGGGATGAGCTTCATCATTTCTGACGCTCACATTCATCCAGTTATAGATTTCGGTTTCTTCATTGCCAAGAAACTCTACTCCGAAGATATCGCCGAAGTATTCGTTGCCGTATGTATCTCGTGGGAAATGTCCTACTGCAGCGATTACAATGGGGAAGTTACGGAAGAAGTCGCTTGAAAAAAGCAGAACCCGCTCTGAAACAGACTTTGCAGAATCATCCTTTTTATCGTGATTGTGTTTCTTAGATGCTATTGCACTCATATCTGAGTGGAATGACAGCCGATGAAAGTCAAGCACATCGTCTTTTGACATTTGCTTCTGACCTTCGTATGCAAGGTCGAAGATACGGTTGATGAGTTTCTGATAATTATACCATGTTCTTGCGGTTCCCTCGGCACCTTTCAGATTTCCGGACTCTTCTGAGCCGCTTCGTACTTGAAATTTCTGATTTGCCCAAGGGTGGAGAGGTGAACCGTATTCGATTTTAGAAGGGTCCACAGATTCATAGCTAATACCTTCTGAGACTATTGTACGCCACTGCTCTGCGTTGTTGGCTACTTCAACGGCATATTGTTTGGCATTTATATCACAATCAATTGCCGGTTCCTGTCCGATTATCAGGATCTTAGCGTTGGGATTACCATGTCCGATATATCCTTTAGACATATAATCCAGAAGAGATTTAAATTCGTTAGAGTAATTCATGAATTAGAATTATTAGCAGCCTACATTGACGCATTTTAGCACTGCGTCCGCTCTGACATAAGAAAAAGGACGCGGAAAACCTTTCTCATTTTCGATTAGTCAGGTTCTGGTAAACCTTGAAGCTCAATAATGGAAAAGGTAGACCGTGCCCCTATGACGGGACAAGCAGCCTACACGGTTCATTATTCGGCGCTTCGTTAAATTTACCAGATTCGACTAAGCCGGATAACTTACGAGTAAGTTGTTTGTGATGATTTCATTCTCTGATGAGTAACGCAAAATTAGCGAAATTTTCTCATTCTCACAATAATAATTTAATCATCTCACGGTTCTACTGATTCCGTAGCAAAGTTAACACAGATACGGGAAGCATTATTACCCATACAAGGAATTTGTTTCCGCCATTGAGATTTTATTATAATCCATGCGACATACCCATGTGCCGGGAATGGCCATAGTTGAGCTTGAATATCGACATCGCTTTTTGATTGGTCAGCGTAGGGTGTGAGCGGCGAAAGCGTTTGAAAGCATCTTTGTCAAAGCCAGTCAATCCATTGTAAAACGCCTCGTATTCGGGATGTGCTCCAGGTACGAAAGGCATTCCACCACCGGTCATTATGTCAATGTTGTGGCGCGACATATCAAGATGCTTGATGTCAGGATTTATTTTAAATCTAAGAGAGAGTTGAAATTAAACATTCCAGCAACAGAGAAAAAGCTTGCTGTAGTGACGACTGATGAAATATTTTTTGTAGTTTTGTGGAAAGACAATCAAAGAACTTGAATGATAGCTAAAGAGGACATATTGGAATTGCTGAGGTCCACCGAGTCATATCGTGTGGAACGCACTGTCAGCACAGGCAACATGGACAAGTTCTGTGAGGCAATCTGTGCGTTTGCCAACGATATGCCCGGCTCCCGTAAGAATGGCTATTTGATTATCGGAGCCAACGATGATGGCAGTATTGCCGGGATGAAAGTTGACGATGCCCTGCTTAAGAAGATTGCAGGCATACGTTCTGACGGCAATATACTCCCGTTGCCTACCATGTCGGTTGAACGTTTTTCGTTTCCTGAAGGTGATTTGCTCGTTGCAGAGGTCAGACCTTCCGATTTGCCTCCGGTTCGCTATCGCGGCAGAGTATTTATCCGTGTCGGACCTCGCAGGGATATAGCAACAGAAGCAGAGGAGAGAATCCTTGCTGAACGTCGCTGTTCATTTATGGCAACCTTTGACGCGACACCTTGCCTAAACGCCAAGCTGGAAGATTTGGATATTGATTACATTAAGACCAAATATCTTCCGATGGTATTTGATGAGGAAACGCTTGCAACGGACAAACGAGATATCAAGGAGCAACTTGCATCAATACATCTCTACGACCGCGACAATGACTGCCCGACTTACGCAGGCATAATCCTTTTCGGCGTCAATCCAAAATATTTTCTTCTCGGCGATTATGTGCAGTTCGTGCGGTTTGCCGGGAAAGACAAAGGTGGCGACATCCTCAATGAACGTCAGTTTGCCGGACCGCTCTATAAGATGTTGCCGACTTTGGAATCCTTTGTAAAGGATGCCATCATCACACAGCGTCCGGTTCCCGAATCTCTATTCCGTGAACGCACTGTCTGGAATTATCCGGAGGGTGCTATACGTGAATTGCTGATGAACGCCTGTATGCACAGGGATTATCAAGCCAATATGCCTATTCGCCTGTATCAGTTTGATGACTACATTGAAGTGATGAATGCAGGTGGACTGTATGGCGAAGCCCGTCCTGAGAACTTCCCGTCGGTCAATGACTATCGCAACCCGCTCGTGGCAGAAGCCATGAGAGTGATGAAGTATGTCAACAAGTTCAACCGAGGCGTTACCCGTGTGCAGGAGATGCTGAAAGACAACGGCAACCCACCCGCAGAGTTTGACGTGAATACAATCACTGCATTCCGCGTGAATGTCCATGCCACAAACGAATCCGACTTGTCGAAGGGCACAAGTCAACCCCCAAGTCAACCCCCAAGTCAACCCCCAAGTCACTCGATTGAGGGAAAAATTGTAGAATTCTGCAAGAAACCTCGCTCGGGAGCAGAGATAGCGGCCTATTGCGGATTTAGAGATGTCAAGAATTTCAGGGAACGTTATCTTACCCCCCTCCTTGGCACTCGCATCCAAATGACAATCCCCGACAAACCCACAAGTCGTTTTCAGAAATATATATCAATATTATCTTGATAATGATAATTAAGTCAATAATACCAAATAATTGTAGAGGTTACGACATGGGAACTAAGATTCCCATGTCTTATTTTGTTGCGATTGTTGGGAAAAATGACATAGGTAAATCTACAATTCTGGAAGCACCACAGAAAATTAGAGAGTTTCAGAAATGTAACGATTGAATATGATAAGGAATGCGGAAATCTCCGACGCGGAAGCCATCGCGTCGATTTATAACGGATATGTGACAGGCACTGATATCACCTTCGAGGAAGAGCCGGTGCCGGTCGATGAGATGGCTGCGCGGATAGCTGGAGTCTCATCACGCTTCCCCTATTTAGTGTGGGAAGAGGACGGCGAGGTGCTGGGCTATTGCTATGCTCACGCATGGAAAGGGCGTTCGGCCTACCGCTATACGGCCGAGACCACCGTCTACCTGTCGCCTTGTGCTGTTGGCCGGGGCATTGGGACAGCTCTTATGTCGCATCTCGTTGCCGATTGCCGGGCCATAGGGCTAAAGGCGTTGGTTGCCTGCATCACAGATGGGAATGCCGCAAGCAACGCACTGCATGAGAAACTGGGGTTCAGACAGGTGTCACATTTCGAGAAAGTGGGAATGAAGTTCGGACGGTGGCTGGATGTGGTGGATTATGAACTGATTCTGTGATGACAGAGAGGGGCGGCAGAAGCTGTTACTGATGGCAGATGCTGTTGCGATAGGCTTTCAGTTTCTTTTCCGGAAACCGGGCTATCGCTGTGTCTAACTCACGGAGTATTGCGGTACTTTTATGCATTCACACGCCTCATGGGTCTCATAACATTCAGCTTGACGAGAATTAACCGGGTCAAAGGTGATGCCTAATCTTTCAGACAGCCGATTGGGATTATTTTCACTCCGTCCTCGCGGGTGTATGCCATTTCTCCGCCTGTGAGGACAATCATTAAATCCGGTTCGCGAAGTCTGATTTGCTTTTCTGTTTTGTTCTTCTCTGCTACAAGACGTTTGATTTCAAGGAGGTGCTTTGCCCCATCCTCAATCTCTCGACTGCCGAGTTTACATTCGATAAGTGCGTATCGTCCGTCATCAAGGTGTAAAACAGCGTCAGCTTCTAAACCAAGGCGATCATGATAATATGACAACCGTCCACCCAATGCTTGCGAATAGACCCGCAGGTCCCGGAAGCAGAGACATTCAAAAATGAATCCGAATGTATTAAGGTCAAGTTCAAGACTCTCGGGAGACGCTCCCAAAGAAGCAACGGCGATAGAGGGGTCCACAAAACAACGCTTCTTTCCTGTGCGTATTACCGTCTTTGAACGAATGGCCGGCGACCATGCCTCTATGTCGTCTATGACAAACAGTTTTTCCAACGCGCCAACATAATCGTCAAACGTCGGCATAGATGTTCCTTCCATCTCCTCCGCAACATCTGCAACCATTGAAGTTTTCTTCGCCAAAGTACAGATATTCCGAGCATAAGAACGAAGAATCAGCCGAGCCAATGTTGGATTTCTACGGGTCTTGTCCACTCTTGAAATGTCCTTATCGCAGATTTCATCAACATAATCCTTTGCTATGAGCAGTTTTGCCTTTGCGCTCATTTCATCAAGCGATGCTGGCCATCCACCACGGCATGCGGCAAATATCAGTTGCTCAATAGTGAGTTGCGACATTTCGCCGTCAATATCATAATCAGGTTCGTCAAATAGACGACGCAATGAAATAGCACCATTCGATTCAAGAGATTCAAACAGACTCATCGGGTACATTGCCATTTTGGTAATGCGACCGGTTCCGGTATGCATTATCTCATCATCGTCAATTACGGTAGAGCCGGTCAGAATAAACTGTCCTTTCTCTCTACGTTCATCTACAGCATGACGCACTGCATCCCATATAACCGGAGCAACCTGCCATTCATCAATGAGGCGGGGTGTGTCGCCTTTAAGCAGTAGTGACGGCTTTGTACGTGCAGTAGCAAGATAGCCTTCCCGACGGTCCGGATCCTGCATTTTTATGACGCTTGCCGCCCGACGTTCAGCCGTAGTAGTCTTGCCACACCACTTAGGTCCGGCAATCTGTACCGCGCCGAAAGCTTCAAGCCTCAGATCAAGAGTCTTGTCGGCAATTCTTCTCAGGTAGTTCATCTCTTTCATCACTGACTGCGAAAGTAGTGATTTTATCCGAGTTGACCAACTTATTTTATGATTTTGATGGATTCTGATTTGTGATTTTGACTGAATACACTTTGTTAAATTGAGTTAATACGCTTTGGCTATTTGCTTATTTATTGGGATGGATTGCGAAAAAGGCAACACGCTCAAATCAGAAATTCGGGTTAATAATTATTCGACTGGTGATTTCCCGAATGGGTGAAAGAAAAGAAGGACTGCCCAAAATGAGCAGGCTTAAGGCAGGACTGAAATCTTCACAGATGGCAGATGCTGTTGCGATAGGCTTTCAGTTCCTTTTCCGGAAACCGGGCTATCGCTTTGTCTAACTCACGGAGTATTGCGGTTTTGTCATCCGGCAATGCTCCCGTGACTGGTATCGTGTTGGAAACGTTGTGTCCGAGCAGGTTTACGCGGATGTTCAGTCGGTCGATAAGTGTGCGCATCTCAACCAGGCGCTCAATCTCCGGTTCCTCTATGTATGTGCTGTCCAGGACTTCCTGATATAATCGGGATTCGGGAAAAATCGTCAGTGAAACGATATTTATGATGCAGGGATGCAGCTGGTTGAGAACGTCGGCTGTGGCTATCGCGCTTGCCTCGCCGGCGCCTTTGCCTCCGAGTCCGTTTAGATAAAATACATTGTAGCGGATTCCACGCCTGGCACGCGGTTGCCACCGGCGGATAACCTTCAGGTCTTCCTCCACCTCCGATAACGGCGACATGCGGAACGGTGTGCCATGGTAAAGGCTGCAAAACTTGCATTTGTGCCAAGTGCACCCGGATGTAAGTTGCAGAAGTTGAGAGTTGGCTTCGTAGGGGGGCGCCATATTTGCCCGGAGAAATGTAGTTGAGGATAGGTCATATTTCTATATTTTTGTTAATTTTGCATCACAAAATTAGGTGATGGTCAGAACGAAAGCAATAACTTACCGGAAGGTTGGACCCTTACCTGAAAGTTCGTTTCGCACGTTGTCAACAAGTTCCCTTAGTCACAGCGGCGTGCGGACTTTATTGCGGCGCTTGTCGAAAATATCTGTCGGACAAATGCCCTGGTTGTCATGAGAACGAGAAGGCTATATGGTGCAAAATAAGGTCTTGCGTCAAGGGTAAGGGTTATCATTCATGCGCCGAATGCACCAAGGAAGTAGGGGAGTGCAAGATATATTCCAATCTCATAGGAAAGATATTCGCCTTCCTTTTCAGGTCAGACCGCCCGGCTTGCATCAGCTACATCCGCGAGCATGGCGAGCAGGCTTTCGCCGAGGAAATGACTAAACGTAAGTGTCAGACAATTAAACGGAAATAAGAACCATGTTTATCGCAATTCTAACATATAAGAAACCGTTGGGCGAGGTTGACCGCTTCCTTGCCGCCCACCGTGACTATCTCGCTGAACATTATGTTGCCGGCGATTTCATTGCCTCGGGTCCGCAGACCCCTCGTGTGGGTGGGGTGATCATGATTAAAGCTGAAAACCGCATGGCTGTTGATGCCATCATTGCGCAGGATCCTTTCCATATCACCGGCATCGCCGACTATCAGATTGTGGAATTCACCCCGACAATGTGTTGCGACGACAACATGAAGCATCTGCTGGCATGATTGAGACGGAAAGATTGATTTTACGGCCCTGGCAGGAATCGGAGGCTGAGATTCTGTATCGATATGCGAGCGATCCGGATGTCGGTCCTGTTGCGGGATGGGCTCCACATGCGTCGGTGGCCGACAGTCTTGAAATTATCCGGACGGTATTTGCCGCTCCGGAGGTCTATGCCGTTGTCCTGAAGGACACAGGCGAGCCTGTGGGCAGTTGCGGGATCATGGTTTCCGACGGCCTCCATTCCGCCGATATGAAGCAAGGAGAAGCCGAGGTCGGCTACTGGATCGGGAAGCCCTACTGGGGGCAAGGTCTGATCCCTGAAGCAGTTGAGGCTTTGCTGGCACGGTGTTTCAATAATCTGGCACTTGATGCCGTGTGGTGCGGATATTATGAAGGGAACAACAAATCGAAACGGGTCTGTGAAAAATGTGGCTTCAGGTTTCACCATACCAACCACGGCATCCTGTCGCCGCTTGGAGACACACGTACGGAGCATTTTCACAGAATGACCCGTGAGGACTATGTTGCCATGCACGGCCATTGAAAGCATCCCGCCGCCATACGCATCCTTTTGGTGCGCCGTCGCAACAAATTTATCACTTTTCTTATCGTAGAGCCCGGGCTGTTTACCAGTGCAGAAGCTCAGGCTTCAGAAGGAAATCAATCAAGCCGATGGTTACGATTCCCGACTCGTTACGCTTAGGTTTTATGTGATCTTTAACCACGATTATTTTTTTGAAGGAGTCATCGATATTGAGCAGGGATGCCGATTCCTGGCGCTCTTTGGCATCGGTAGGCATTATGAATGCAGATTGGATATAATAGCGCTGACTACCTCGATTTACTACAAAATCAACCTCATATTGTTTTCTTATACGTTTGCCATCTTCTCCAACGGGGCGTGTTTCCACAACTCCGACATCCACAGAATACCCTCTCATCCGTAATTCGTTGTAGATAACATTTTCCATGATGTGGTTTTCTTCCGTCTGACGGAATCCCAATATGGCATTTCTTACTCCCATATCCGTAAAATAATGCTTGGAAAGAGTGTTGATATACTTCTTCCCTTTGATATCGTATCGTATCGCTTTTTCTGTGAGGAACGCATCTGCAAAATATGAAAGGTATGCGTCTATGGTCTTGTCGGACAGGGTTACATTCTTTATACTTTTGAAAGTCCTTTCCAATTTGGATGGATTGGTCGGAGAACCTATTGAAGATGCAAGTATCTCCATCAATTCCTTAAGCTCTGCATCCGACCGAACCGAATGGCGTTCTTTTATATCGGTAATATATACTTTGGTATATAGTTCTTTAAGGTAGTTCTCTTTTGCCTCTTCATCTGAAAGAGTTAATATACGCGGAAGTCCACCATAAGTATAATAGTCTGGCCATGCATCAAGAGGATGGCGGTCATCAACCGTCATAAATTCAGCAAATGAAAGAGGATAAACGTGAATTTGAGTGCCACGCCCCCGAAACTCTGTAATTATATCGGAGGAAAGGAACTTTGAGTTACTCCCCGTCACATAAACATCAGCATTCTCAATTTTCAGATAACTATTTAATACATCCTCGAATTCTGGCACATGTTGCACTTCATCCAGAAGAATATAATGCATGTCACTGTCTTTGATTTTAGAATCAATGTAGGCAAGGAGAGCATCCGGATCGCGTAATGCCTTATTTCGTCTATCTTCCAGGTCAACTTGGATTATATGTGACTCGGTAACCCCATTTGACAAAAGATGCTCTTTGAACAGGTTGAACAGAAGATATGATTTACCACATCGACGTACCCCTGTTACTATCTTTATCAGGCCGTTATGCTTGCTTGCGATAAGCTGGTTAAGGTATTTCTCTCTTTTTATTATCATAGTTTTTCTTATTTCGGATTTATGGTACATGTACCAGTTTTTCGGAATACAAAGATAATGACAAACTATTATGTGTCCAAATGCTATTCCGAAAAAATGGACTTTTGACCGCTTTTTCGGAATAGCGACGTGGGCCACTTTTTATTTTTCCTAAATCATTCTCATCCTCTTTGGTGCGCCGTCGCAACAAATTTATCACGTCATAATCTAAAACAATATACATCGCGGGAATCTAAAACAATATACATCGCGGGAATTTGTGCAAATTGTTTGCAGGAGAGCCGGCGGGTTTATGGCGTTTTGTTTAATTTTGTGATTGAGGAGTGTTTCTCATGGCGTTTTTTAAGAGACAATGATTATGATTGAGACAGGACGGCTTGTGTTGCGCCAGTGGCGCGAGGAGGATGTGGCTCCGTTTGCGGAGATGAACCGCGACGTGGAGGTGATGGAGCATATGCCCAAATGCCTGTCGAGGGAAGAGAGCGTGCAGTTTTATCGCAGGATAATGGCCGAACACGAGGCCTGCGGCTACGGGCTGTATGCGCTTGAACTGAAGGACACCGGCACGTTCATAGGCTACACCGGATTTCACCATTTCGATTTTGACGCTGATTTCGCTCCGGGCATTGAAATCGGCTGGAGAATAGCACGCCGTTATTGGAATCAAGGTTACGCCACCGAGGCTGCCCGCGCCTGCATTTCCTATGCCCGAGCCAACCGCCTGTTCAATGAAATTTATTCATTCACCGCTGTGTGTAACCTCCGGTCCGAACGGGTGATGCAGAAAATCGGGATGGAGCGGCACGGATGGTTCCTGCATCCGGCGTTGCCCGACGGCCATCGGCTGAAGCCTCATGTGGTCTATCGGCTTGATTTATGAAAACAGTGGCGGAAAGCTCCAATGGCCGATAGCAATAAGATCAGTACGCGAATCCGATGGATTTTCCGTATCTTTGGCTGTCGCCTTAGGTATCCACAAAATAATGACTACAGATATGAGCAACGAAATTCTTTATGTCCTCCTGCCTGATTATGCGGCGCATGAGGCTGTTTATCTTTCACAGGCCATCGCTTCCGATGAGTATGCGTTGAAGGAGCATCCCAAGTATGTCAACAAGGTTGTCGCCCCGACAATGGAGCCTGTGAAGTCGATCGGTGGATTCCGTACGTTGCCCGACTATTCGTTTGACACAATGCCGGAGGATTACGCTGCGTTGGTGCTGATCGGAGGCTTCGGATGGGCTACACCCGTGGCGGAAAATGTGGTGCCCGTAGTGCATCGTGCCCTTGCTGACGGCAAGGTGGTCGGTGCCATCTGCAATGCCGCATCGTTCATGGCACGGCATGGATTTCTCAATTCGGTGAGACACACCGGCAACGGGTTGGAGCAGTTGAAGTTATGGGGAGGGGAGAAATACGCCAATCCGGACGGATATGTCCATGCGCAGGCCGTCCGCGACAAGAACATAGTGACAGCCAACGGCTCCGCAACCCTTGAATTTGCGAAGGAACTCCTTTTGCTGCTTGAGAATGACACACCGGAGCGTATCGAAATGTATTATCAGTTCAACAAACAGGGATTCTGCGCCCTGTTCCCGGGATAAGCAGCTGTTGAAGAGGTCTGTCTTATCACAATCAAAATATATGAATTTACAATAAACTGAGTCAACAAATCGAATTCTGAGTTGAGTGACGGACGGGTTTTATAAATTGAATTGATTGACGTATGAAAAGAGGAATGCATTTGTTTGTGGCTGTGGTGGCCATGTTGTTGATGGCGGCAGGTGAGGCCTACGGGCTGACAGGGGCATGGCGCGGCGAGCTGCCGGTAGGGCAGATGAAGTTGCCGCTGGTGTTCAGTTTCACCGAGGATGCGGCCGGGCAGACGCAGTGCACTCTCGCCTCGCCGTCGCAGGGCGTCGAGGGTTTGCCTTGCGAAGTGGAAATGTCCGCAGGCAATGTCGTCTCGCTCACCTGCAGTGCCATCGGGGCATCGTATAAGGGGAGTATAACTACCGGACTGATTGTCGGGACCTTCAGCCAGCGTGGCTATTCGTTTCCGCTTATCCTTTCGCCTGAAAGCCCGGTGGAGGACCGCCGTCCGCAGACACCCCGGCCGCCGTTCCCATATCAGACCATCGACACCACATTCACCGCTCCCGACGGGGCCGTGATGGCTGCCACCCTCACCTTGCCGCCCTCCATCGCCCCCGGTGCGAAAGTCCCGGCCGTGGTTATGGTGACGGGGAGCGGTCCGCAGAACCGCGACGAAGAGCTCTTCGAGCACAAGCCGTTCGCTGTGATTGCCGACTGCCTTGCGCGCAACGGCATCGCCTCCCTGCGCTACGACGACCGCGGCACAGGCAAATCCACCGGCGATTTCCGCTCGGCGACAACCGCAACTTTCAAGGACGATGCGTTGAGTGGCATCCGGTTCCTGCGCGGCATGGCTCCGGTGGGAACTGTCGGCGTGCTCGGCCATTCCGAGGGTGGCACCATAGCCTTTATGATCGGTGCGGGGGGAGAGGCCGATTTCGTTATTTCTCTGGCCGGAATGGCCGAATCCGGCAAAGAGACACTGATGAGGCAGAACCGGCATGGCATCGCTTCGCTGCCTCTCCCTGCGGATGCTGTCGAAAGCAGCCTGAGCCTCATTGACAAACTGTTCGACACCATTGCCGGGCAGGCCCGCAACGGGGTGTCGGCTCCAATTGATGCCGATTCCATCGCCCGTGCATCCGGCCTGCATGTTCCGGAGGAGATCATGGCTTCGATCCGAGCTACCCAGCAGGTGCGCACCCCCTGGTTCGATGCGTTCGTCATTCTCGATCCGGCCGACTATCTCAAACAGGTACGTTGCCCCATTCTTGCCGTCAACGGCGAAAAAGACACGCAGGTACATCCCGACAATCTTACGGTTATTCAGCAGCTTGCGCCGCAGGCCGAGGTGCATCTGATGCCCGGCCTCAACCATTTGCTGCAGCATGCCGTCACGGGCGACGTGAGCGAATACGGCACCATACGCGAAACCATCTCGCCTGAAGTGCTCGACGCCATCGTGCGTTTTATCCGCACCGGCGTTCACGCCGGATTATAATTGCGTGCAGTGTCCGTAATCTTTTTGCCGGTTCAGGTGTTGTTATTTGTGAACACAGTGCCGGCGCATGCTGCAGCTCCCGAATTTTCAATGATGTTGTAATTGCGGAAGCGTTCCGCCACTGGAAGTGCATGTCTTAAAATATGTGCTTAAGTGTTAAATATAATTGTTTGCATTAACATAATTGGAATTATTCCTATATTTGTACAAATTTCAAAAAGAACAAGTGCATGGCAGAATACCACACCATCTCAGACAACGATATCGCTTCGATGATGCATAAGGCGGGCGTACGTCCGTCGGTGCAGCGCATAGCCATAATGTCGTTTGTGGGCAATTCCCGCCTGCATCCGTCGGCCGAGGAGATCTATCGCCATCTGCATGAGGCTATGCCGTCGCTTTCCCGGACCACAGTCTACAATTCGCTCCATACCTTGGCGCAGCTGTCGCTCATCAGGGAGCTGGAGATAGAACCCGGAATGACGCGTTACGACCTGGCGGCGCAGTCGCCGCACGCCCATTTCCGTTGCCGCAAATGCGGCCGCATTATCGATGTCCCTCTCGTTGTCCGGGCGAATGAATCCATTCCGGGTTTTCAGGTGGACAGCGTGGATGTGTTCTACAAGGGCATCTGCCCCGATTGCAACCGACTTACAGACCAAACAACATAACCAAAAACATTACAACATTACAACATGAAAGATCTTAAAGGAACAAAAACCGAACGCAACCTTCAGGTGGCTTTCGCAGGTGAGTCGCAGGCTCACACCAAATACGAGTATTATGCATCCCAGGCCCGCAAGGATGGCTACGAGCAGATTGCAGCCCTCTTCGAGGAGACCTCGCACAACGAAAAGGCCCATGCCAAAATCTGGTTCAAGATGCTTCACGGCGGCGAGATGCCCGACACAGCCGTCAACCTCAGCGACGCAGCCGCAGGCGAGCATTATGAATGGACCGACATGTACGAGTACATGGCACGCGATGCCGAGGAGGAAGGCTTCCCCGAAATCGCCGCACGTTTCCGCATGGTAGGCAAAATCGAGCGCTTCCACGAAGAACGCTACCGCCGTCTGCTCAGCAACATCGAGGAGGGCATCGTATTCTCGCGCGAAGGCGACACCATCTGGATCTGCCGCAACTGCGGTCATGTGGTTGTCGGCAAGAAAGCGCCGAAAGTATGCCCCGTATGCCAGCATCCGCAGAGTTTCTTCGAAATCGAAGCCAAGAACTATTGATACTCCGCAGTCATGGCAGAACTTGATTCCACTGTGCTTTATAAGCTCTCCTACGGGCTGTACATCGTGGGCGCGTTCAAGGACGGACGTCCCGTGGGTTGCACCATCAACACCTGTTTTCAGGTGACGAGCCAGAGCCCGCAGCTGCTTGTGGTCTCCCTGAACAAGAATAATTTCACATTGGAGGCCATACGTGAGTTCAAGCGATTCTCGCTTTCGATACTGTCGGAGGAGTCCGACCCGTCGGTGATCGGCACTTTCGGATTCTCGAGCAGCCGCACAGTCGACAAGTATGCCGACTATGGTTACGATGTCCTGGCGGCCACGCCGTGTGTCAAAGGGCAGTTCGCCGGACGTCTGGCCCTTGAGGCTGAACAGTTTGTGGACTGCGGGACGCATGTGCTTGTAATCGGCCGGCTCATAGCCGCCGAGCAGGGTTCGGGCACACCGATGACGTATGCGTACTATCACAATGTCATAAAGGGGAAAGCGCCGAAAAATGCGCCCACCTACCGTGCCGATGAGGATCCTGCCGAAACGCCGCAGACCGGTAAACGCCGCTACAGGTGCGATGTCTGCGGCTACGAGGCGGAGTTCGACGGTGAAATCCCCGCAGACTATGTCTGCCCGCTTTGCCGGGCCGATGCGTCGCATTTTAAGGAGATAAACTGACCACTATATTCGTGAGATAAACGGTTCAAGCCGAAAGTTCGGTGCATTTGATTCTCGTAAACCGACATCGCATCCATCCACTTGTAGGGTCGCGACCTGTCGCGACTGCAACCCTGCGGAACATATTTGAGCATCATGCATTCATTTGCAACATCCCGCCTGCAGTCGCGACAGGTCGCGACCCTACAAGTGGATGAAAATTTATGCAGGCGGCGTGCCATTGGGTACGCCGCCTTGTTTTCTGCTTTAAGGCTGCTGCAAGTGGGAATTGGCAAAATGTTCGTCGTTTATTGGAAATTTTTACATGCATTTTGGTTAAATAAGCCTAATTATGTGCAAAAAGGGTGCCATAAATTAAAATATCTTTCAATTTGTTTGGATTTAACTGCAAACGGAAGTATCTTTGGGGAAAATTATTGTTGGCATATCATGCCGGACCTCAGACCTTTGTCATCACAGAAGCATCTGTCGCCCGGATTTTTTGCCTTTGATTGCAATTGCCGACTTCAGGACTATACATCACACATTTGTTGAATCAATGGAAATTACGATATGAAGAGATTTTTACCTTTCGTTTTTCTTGCAGCCTCATTCGGGGCATCAGCGCAGGCCACGTTCGGCCATTTTGACCAATTGAAACTGCAGGCGGCAACGTCGGCACAGGGCGCCAAAGCCCCGTCGGCACAGGGTGCGCCGCAGGTCACTGTCCTGATGAAAGTGGCGGACGATGCCACTGTGGAGCGGCTCAAGGCAGCCGGCGCCGAGGTGCAGCAGACCTACGGCAGCATTGTCGTAGCACATGTCGAAGCAGCCAGGGCCGAGGCTGTGGCCGCCACCGAAGGTGTGGTGAGCGTGAGCCTCGACCGTGAACTAAATGTCACCGAATGGACAAGCCCGCTCGGAATCGACCTCAGCCGTCAGACGCTCGGCCTTGACAAAATGCATTCGGGTGCTGCCCCGCTCACATCGCCCTACACAGGCGAAGGCGTGGTTGTCGGCGTGGTTGACACCGGCCTCGACGCCCAGCATGCCGCTTTCCTCGACGAGGACGGCAATCTGCGCGTGAAGCGCATTTATTTCACCCTCTCAAGCGGTCAGCAGGTCACACTCGACACCCCGCAGCGTGTATCCGTGTGGAAAGGCGATAAGAACACCGCCACCCACGGCACCCACGTAACCGGCATCGCCGCCGGCAGCAACATCGGCGCACCCGGCACTGATGTGCCTTATCTCACGGGTGCTGCACCTGCCGCAGACATCTATCTGGCCGGCACAGAAGGCAATCTTAAAAACGAATTCATGCTCGCATCTGTCAAGAGCATTCAGGATGAGGCAGCCAAGCAGGGCAAGCCGTGCGTGATCAACCTCTCGCTTGGCAACAACGGAGGCCCGTTGGACGGTACCGACGAGGCATCGCAGGCACTCTCGGCGCTCGCCAAGGAGGGTAAGGCTGTGATTTGCGTTGCCTCCGGCAACGAGGGCGACGCAAATGCCACCCTGCATGCCACATTCCCCGAAAGCGGAAAAGTCGGCACATTCATCGAGCCATCCCTTTACACGGAATATCTCTGGCCTTCGCAGATCGGCTTCTATGCCCGCGCTTTCGGCAACTTCGAGGTGTGGGGCGAGGACGATACCCCCGTGAAAGTAACGTTCAGCCTCGTCAAGAAGGCCGATCCCACTCAGGTTGTGGCATCAATAACCGTCGGAGACACCGATCCCGCCTATCTGTCAGTGCCTGATGCCGTACTTTCCATCGGTGTCAACTCGAAATATATCGTGACGGACAACACTGCGTTCAACGGCCTCATGTTCGGAAGCTTCATGGGGGGCAAGCCGAGCGTGGCCGAGCAGAACAACCGCTATCGTGTGGAATGCCGCTGTCTGCTGCAGTTCCTCTCCCAGCAGGCCGACGACGACCATGCCGTGATGCTGAGCCTTGAGGGTACCCCGGGCAAGCAGGTGTTCGTCTACACCTCCACCTACAACGGGCTGTTCCCGATGAACTTCTCGTCGCGCGGTCTCGATGGCTACCTCCATCCCGATGGCGACGGCACGCTCAACTCCATAGCATGCGCACAAAATGTGCTAACGGTCGGCTCCTACAACACCCACCGTTTCACATCGCAGGGCACAGGCGCCGGATTTGAAATTGGACAGACATCCTATTTCTCCTCATGGGCCAAGCTGGCCGACGGCCGTCATCTCCCCCATATATGCGCTCCCGGAATGAACATCGTTTCAGCTATGTCGCGCCACTATGCCGACGGAGTGTATTACTCGGAAGCCGAGCAACCCAAATATTACACCATCACCAAGGACGGCAAAGGACACAGCTGGACTCCTATGACAGGTACCTCCATGGCTACCCCCTATATGACCGGAGTGGCAGCCACATGGCTCTCGGCCGATCCCTCGCTTACCACCGACGACATTATCCGCATAGCTCAGGAAACTGCCGTGCAGCCCGAGGACGCCACAGATGCAAAGGGAGCCTCCGGCAATCTCGATGCTTTCGCCGGCTTGTGCAAGGTGCTTAACCTCAGCGGAATCGGCAATGTGGCCGTAGACAAGGCCGATGCCATCACCATAGTTCCCGGCGCCGAGGGCTACCGCATTCTCGCACCGGGTGCCGACCACATCGACATCACCATCCACGACATGTCGGGACGCACAGTCAGCATGTTCACCACAGCCGACAACCCCGCCACCGTGGCCACAGGCCATCTCACCCCCGGCATCTACCTCATCACGGCCTCAACACCCAACGGAACCAAGACCGTAAAAATCAATCGCTAATCAACAGCCCGGGTGGTTATGATAGCTACTTCAGCTATTTTAGCCACCCGGACAAAATTCCTTATCATTAATCACAAACCAAAACAATGAAGCGACATCTACTTCATCTGGCCATGGCCACGGCGTTGGCTATCGGCACTGCCGCCACATCGACGGCCGGAGTATTCTCTCCTTTTGGGAATCAGGCGCAGAACGACAAAAACAACCCGTTCCGCTTTATGCCCACAAAAGAACGCCGCAACACCATCACCCCGGAGAAACTCAACAATCAGCTTGGCCTCAGGAGTGTGACTCAACTTGAGCCTGACAAGACCTTGACTGCGCCTTATTGCAAAGAGGATTACATGCATACGGCCTTCTATATCTACGGCCCGAACGAGGAGGAATGGTTCTATACGATGGAAACGTATTATGAAGCACTTCCTGGCAGCAATGAATACTTTATTGACAAAAATTATACCGGTATGTTTTTCACCCTTTATAATGAAAAGGGCGAAAAGATTGGCTCTTTCAAGGGAAAACTCCCCCCGCTCATCGAAGGCGCCAAGAGATGCCATAGCATGCAGGTGGGGCTCTCTGTTACCAAGACCTTCTATAACTTCGACGACAACTATGAAGTGACCATCGGTTGCAATTATAATCCTATCGTGGGTTATGGTCAGAAGCAGGTGACCTATGCGTTCACCGTCAATAATCAGGAGGAAGCCCAGGATCCTATCTGCGCCATCCCCGGTCTGCCCGGTTATGAGATAAACACAGGTACCGCCACTTCCGAGAACTTCGTAATGATGTTCATGGACTTCAACGACTGGCCCGATAGCTCTGGTATAACAACCTACACGGTCTATACACGTGCAAGTTACGGAACCAAAGGCCCCACTAAGGTGGAGGATTTTCCCATTCTGTCTGTGAGCGGCGCGGAAGCCGTGCCCATGCAGATGGCGGCAAAAGGCAACAAGCTTTATGCAGCTTCGGCCATATACGAAAAGCCTTTATACGGAAGCGAGGAAGATGAGACAACCCAGAACGGTAACAACTATGTCATCACCCTCTATGAGCAGGACCGTGGTAAATTCAATGTGGTGAAGCAGACCAAAATTCCGGTGCCTGATGTTATGGAGGGTTATGTATCGAGCGAGGTGTCACTCGGCACGTTCCGTGGCATGGACGACATCACATTCGAGTTCGGCGACGGCACACTCCCCTGCTATATCCTTCAATTTATCCAGACCGGTTCGACAGGCGATGAATATACCTATTATGCCGTTTACGATACAGAAGGCAAGGAGCTGAAGCGTTTCGGTGAGAACAGCCAAGGCTTCATGCAGCTCAGCAATATCGACGGATGCGAAGAGCAGTATGCGTTCCTCGCCGAAAAAGACGGCACCACCGTGCTGCAGATGATGAACTGGCCTTCGCTTACTCTTGGAGCGGCTCTCCCCATCTCGTTCTATGATTACGATTCGGGCGAGACTTTCAATCTTTCGAACAACCTCGACCGTTGTCCCGGTAAAGGCGGCTACTACTATGTAAGCTCAAGCGCCAACGGTGTGACCAACGACAAGAACACCATTCACCGCATCGCATATTTCGACGGCAACGGCAATTTCGACCACATTGATGCCCTTACCTTCAAATCCGATGTGACCAAAGTCGAGCCTTTCATTGATGCATCGGTGATGGATCCCTATCTGTTCAACTCCGACAAGAATTTCGAGTATCTCGTATGGATGCAGCGTAAGGCTCCCGCCAATCCCGCTATCCTCAACTACGTTATCGCGGTTGTTGATGCCAAGGGCAACATCCTTGCCGAACGCGAGTACGACCTGAATTCCAAAGGACAGCGTTTCTGGGCTTTTGTGTCGAACGTACATTCCGGAACATCTTTCCTGGGTGTTACCTATGACTATTTTGGTCAGGGTCAGGATATTGAGTCGCGTCTGGAACTGATTAAACTGCCGTTCAATAAATTTGAAGGTGAAGGTACTGTTGAGAACCCCTATCTCATCAAGACTTACGGCGACTTCAACCAGATTCGCAACAACCTCACATCGCACTTCCGTCTGGCGGCCGACATCGATGGCGAAGGACGCACAATGCTTCAGATTCCCGGTGTGTTCAAAGGCTCGATCGACGGTGCAGGCCATCAGGTCCGCAACATCGTGATTACCGGCGGCAACGACAACAACGGTATGTTCTATCAGTTCGGTGAAGAGGGCTCCGCTACAAAATCGTTCCTCAAGGATATCACCTTCAGCAACCTGTCGATGCACATCACATTCCAGAGCTACCGTATCAAAGCCGACGGCATGCTTGCCTATCAGTTTGTGAACTCCAACCTTGACAACGTTCACCTTCTCAACGCCACAGCAACCACTGAATTCGGTACACGCAACTCCTTCGACAATCCTATATTCGGAGGTTTCGCAGCCCGAATCAACGGCTGCTCGATCAACGGCTGCTCCGTGCTGAATGCCGACTTCAACATGCCCAACTCGTATGTAGGCGGTATGGGCGGGAACTTCATCGGCGAAGGTTCCGAGGTCAATGCATGCGCGTTCACCGGCAAGATTGTCGGCAAAACCAATGTTGGCGGTATCGCCGGCTATGTGAATGTGGCAACCAACATCAACGACGTTCATGTTAATGCCGACATCACCGGTACTTACAGAGTGGGTGGCGTGCTCGGTTTCGCCGATCAGGGTGCGGCTTACATCTCGCGTGCGCTCGTTGAAGGCTCGGTAACGAGTGAAGATCCTCTGGTTGATAGAGTTATATTGAATCCCGACAAGGGCGAAGATGAGCCTTACGTTTACGGTGAGGCTGCTTATCACTATGTAGGCGGTATCGCCGGAGATGTTTATGCCGGATGGGTTCACAATTCGGTTGTGGCTCTCGACAATCTCTCTTGGAAAAATGCGGATATGGAATACTTTGCTAACCGCATCGTAGGTTCCGGTGCTGTTCAGGACTGCTACGCTTTGAACACAATTACCGGTAGCGGTGATGCTTATAGCGACGGTACTGACGTTGCCAAGGCAGACCTCACCGGCGAATGGTTCACCAACCTCGGCTTCGCAGCCGGCGCAACTGCAGCTGCTCCGTGGAATCATGCAGGCGAGCTCCCCGCCCTCTACTTCGAGGAAACAGCCGCTCTCTATCTCGGTTGCGACCCCGCCGAATATGAAGGCGCAGTGGGTACCACAGTCAATGTTGTAGTGAAATATGAAGGCTTCGACCTGGCCGAAGAAATCGGCGCAGGACTTGCACAGATCGGCACAGCAAATGAGGCTATTGCCGAGATGAACGGCACCATGGAAGCCGCCGGCGAAGGTATGGTTACCATTCAGCTTGATCTCAAGGCTGCTGGCGAAACAACATTCACCATCACAGCAAAAGGCAAGACTGCCACAGCAACCATCACAGTGAAGGACCTCAGCGGCATCGCCGGTGTGACAGCCGACCAGGCTCAGCCCAACGATCCCGTTTACAACCTACAGGGCATCAAGGTAGGCACACGTGAAGGCTTCGAAAACCTCCCCGCAGGTCTCTACATCATGGGTGGTCAGAAGATCCTCAAACGCTAATAACGCGCAACATCCCGCAAAAGGCACCTCCGGCACTACCCGGAGGTGACCTCCACCGGATATAGCCAGCAACATCAAGGCTGCATCGCAATCAACCGCGATGCAGCCTTTGTTTTTTTATGCGTGAATTTAGATGTAGGGTCGCGACCTGTCGCGACTGCAAACATGTATTTGAATGTAACTCAGGATAAAAAGTCCATATGTCCTGTCGGATTGCAGTCGCGACAGGTCGCGACCCTACGTCTGAAAGGAGTTGGCTTCACTTGGGTAAGTGCCACGCAGGGCAGGAGCACCTCGAAGAGGTCGCGGCCGTGTATTCTCGGCATGAGATATTGTTATGTTACCCCGATCAGTTTTCACGGCTGCTACCTCTCCGAGGTGCGTCGTTCACTCCACCCTATAACCCCATGATGCGCTTCGCTTTCATGGGGTTCACCACAGCCCATCGTCTTCGACGATATATTTAGGGGTTCCATCGATTTTAAGTTGTCATTTCATTTTGCCGTGAAACAGTCACGGCAGGCTACTCTCAAACTTTGGGAAGCACGATTTCAGGCAGGCAGGGGGCGGGGCCGGGTGCGCATGTCGGCGCGGGTGGCCAGCACGGCGGTGATGAAGTAGACCACCGTCAGTCCCCACAGCCAGAGATAGGGGGTGCTCTGCAGATAGAGCGGCGAGCCGTTGCTGTTCATGCGTATGAAGCCCTCCATGCCCCATGTGGCGGGCACAAGGTTGCCGAGCCAGCGGAACACCTCGCTCATGGCATAGCGCGGCCATGTAAGCCCGGAAAGGAACAGGAATGCCACGGAGGTGAACACCACCACGATGAAGGCGCTCTCGCGCTCCGACAGCATCCATTGCACCGACTGAGCCAGGAATGCCGATGCAAGCAGCATGGGGAGGATGAACAGCATGTAGTCAAGCACGCTGCCGATGTGCGGGAAATGGAAGAATACCTGCACGAAATGGAGCACATAGAGGCACAGGGGGAGATAGATGGTGACATAGCACAGTGTGCGCCCTATCACCGTGGATGAGGCCGATACGGGCAGCATAAGCGGGTCTATGCCGTTGTTGCGGCGCCGGCGGTCCTTCGATGTGCCGCACAGCATTGTGATGCCGAGGATGAGGCTCTGCTGGATTATCAGCACCACTATACCGGGCATGATGAAGGAGGCGAAACCCTGCTGTGTGTCGCCCAGAAAATACGATTCGGTGCGGATGGTGGAGTTCTGTGTGTCGATAGGGAGGCCCATTGTGGCTATGGCTTCCTCGCGGAGATGGTTGTCGGTGGCCATCTGCAGTTCGGTCATGGCCGAGAGGAGTGTGCGGTAGCGCAGCAGCAGCCCCATGTCGCAATAGAACTGTATTAACCCCTGGTCGCCCCGGCCCACCTCCTTTGAATAATCGGAAGGGATATAGATCACCGCGAAGCACTTTTTCTCCTGCCACCAGCGTTTGGCCTCGGCCAGGTTGGAGGCATAGCCGCAGATTTTCATGGCCTGGGTGGCGTCGGCGTCGCGCACGAATTCGCGGCTGGCAGCCGACCGACATTCGTCAACTACCGCCACCGGGATGTCGGAGGTGACTTCCGGGTTATAAATCAACGCGTAAACCAGAGGATAGGCCAGCGGAAGCGCGAAAAAGAACAGCATGACGCCTGCGTCGCGGAATATCATTGAGAATTCCCGACGGAAGACGCGTGCGGTGTTTAGTATCCAGGTTTTCATCGTTTCGGAGCGTGAGTTGTAGTGAGGTCGTTGGTGGGGGATGCGGGAAGCGCCCCTGCGTATCATTGATCAGGGCACGTAGACGGGGTGCCGCATGTGGCGTTTGAGCAGCGGTACGGCCGCCATGGCCACGATGGGGAACACGAGCAGGCCTATGTAGTAGGAGCGCGCGAAATAGATGGGTACGCCCCGCAGGGCCTCGTCAAGATATATCAGGAAATAATAGCGCACGGGCAGGATGTAGGAGAAGATGCCTATGGCTCCGTACATGGCGCTTACCGGGAAGGAGAATGCCGCGATGGAGAACGCCAGGATGCCCGTGAGCGAGCAGATGGACAGCGCCAGACGCATGTTGGGCATCACGCAGCACACGAATAGCGCGAAGCTCTGCGAGGCGATGACGAAGAGCACCATGGCCAGGAGCATGTTGCCCATCACGCCGTTCATGGGGAAATGGCGGAATCCGAACATAAGCGCTATTGTGCCGAACCCGATGATGATGAAAATCACCGTCTGCGGTAGCAGTTTGGCAAGCACTGCTGTCCACACGTCGCCGCGGCTCCGTTCAAGCCACTCGGTGGCGCTTCCCGATTTGAATTCGTGGGTTATGGCGAACACAGTCATGAGGAAAATCATCAGCTGCAGCACGCCGGGAATGAACGATGTGGAGAGGTAGTAGGAATAGTTGGTCCAGGGGTTGTCGAGCGGATGCACGGCCACATTCATGGGCTGCATGAACGCTCCAGCCATGCCCGAAGGCATGCCGTGGTTCACCAGTTTGGTCTGCACCACGCGTCCGGAGGTGGTCACGGCCATGGTCTTGAAGCCTTTGAACACCAGTGTGCCGGGCACGTAGTAGGTGAGGTTGTTGTAGAATGTGATGGTGGTCGCCTTGCCGCTCAGGGCGTCGCGCTCGAAGTTGCGCGGTATGACGAAAAATCCGAAAACCTCGCCGCTCTGCACGGCCTGCATGGCCTTGTTGAACGATTCCTCGGTCTGCACGATGTCCACAAGCTCCATGGCGTTGAGCGAGCGCGTGGTCTGCCGCGACAGCGGGGAGTGGTCAAGGTCGACAATGGCTGCCGGCACTTTCAGCGGGAGGCCGGAGCCGAGGATGTTCACAAAGAACAGAGCCATGAATATGGGCACGAGCGTCATCCCGACCAGATATATAGGCCGGGAGGTCAGACGCTTTATCTCGCGCCGCACAACGCTTAAAAATCCGTATTCGCTCATTCTTTTCGGGGGTCAGTGTCGGTGTTGTATGTGTGTCGGGTGTGCCGCGGGTGTTGCGGCGTCACGGACGGTAGATGGCCGTCATTCCGGGGCGCAGGTCGGGGAGTGCCTCCACGGGGCGTGCCTTCACCTCAAAGGTCTTGGTGTCCCAGTCGCCTGTGGTTTTGGTGGCATGCCAGGTGGCATAGCTTCCGAGGTCGCGCACATAGTAGATTTTGGCTTTCACTTCCTTGTGGTCGAGAGCAGGAATCATCACCTCGATCTCCTTGCCGAGGGTGAGGTCTTTCAGGAACTCTTCGCGCACGTTGAAGGTCACCCATTTGTCGTCGATTTTCAGGATGCTCATTATGGGGGCGCTGAGCATCACCAGCTCGCCCTCGTTGGGATAAATCACATCCACCTGTCCGTCGCACGGAGCGGTGAGATACTGGTCCTCGAGCAGGGCCTCCACTTCGCTCACGCCGCCTTTGGCCACGTCGACCATGGCCAGGGCGCTTGTCTTGTCCTCTTTCTGGGCACCCGATTTGGCCAGTTCATACTGGCTCTTGGCTGCAGCCGCGGCTGCCACCGAGGCATCGTAGGCGGCTTTGGCCTCGTCGCGTTTCTGTTCGCTCATCACCCCTTCGGAGTAGAGGTTCTGCAGGCGGTCGTAGGTCTTTTTGGTGATGCTCACCGCGGCCTGGGCCTGCTGCCACATCTCGTAGGCCGACTGTATGATCTGCGAACGTGTTCCGGCGTCCACCTTCTCATTCATGGCCTTGGCGGCTGTCTCCATGCCGCGGGCCTGCTCGAGTTTGGCTTCTGCCACCGACGAATGGATGTGCACGAGCGTGTCGCCCGCTTTCACCATGTCGCCTTCATGTACGTAAAGTTCAACCACGCGACCGGGGAGTTTGCCGGAAACGCGCACGGCCGTTGCGTCGGCCTGCCCTTCGATAATCTCTGCGGGCTTGTTTAGGAAAAGGAACCCGGCGATGGCCATGGCTGCCACCACTACCACAATCAGGCCGAAAGCGCCCATGAGCGTGCGGTTCTCTTTTTTTGCTTCGGGGGTCAATTGCTGGAAATCAGGCATGATAGAAAAGTGTGTTGATTGTTAGCTGAGTTGTATGTCGATGGAGGGAGAGATGTGTTGAAACGCGGCGGAGCGGTCAGTTGCCCAGAGTGCCGAGCACTTTGGCCAGATAGACGTCGCACAGCTGCACGTCGATCATGGCGTCGATGTTCTCGGAATTTGCCTTCAGCCATGCCGTCTGTGCGGCCATAACGTCGTCGGTGGTGATTACCCCTTCACGGAAGCCGAGCGTGGCCGTACGGAGGTTCTCACGTGCCTTGTCGAGGTTGCTTTCGGTGGCCATGTAGGTTTTCACCGATTCCTGGGCGCGGAAGGCGGCCTGACTCACCTGCAGGTCTATTTTCTCGCGGGCATCCTGCACCTGCAGGCGCGATATCACTTCCGACGATTTGGCGGCGCGGTAGCGGTTGTAGTTGCCGCCCCAGTGCCACAGCGGGATTTTCACCATGACGCCCACGGAGAATGCGCCGTCGAAACGCTTCTTGAAGCCGTCGAACATGTTGGGGTTGCTGAACGAGTAGGCGCCGATAAGGGCCACGTTGGGAAGCATTTCCGAGAGTGCCACGCGCTTCTCCTGACCGGTGGCCTCGGCTGCCAGCTCGAGGGCGCGCAGGTCGGGGCGGTTGGCATAGACGGCGTCCATGTCGTAGGTGGTGGCTATTTCGGCCGAGGTGTTGATCTCGGTGGTGCCCTCATCCTCCACGTTGATGGGCGAATGCACGGGCAGACCGCAGATCTGGGCCAGGGCCATGCGGCTAAGAGCCAGTCCGTTCTCCACTTTCAGAAGGTCAACCTTGGCTTCGTTCAGTTTGACGTCCACGCTCAGGAGGTCGCTGCGGGTGGCCACACCCTGGTCGAGCATGAGCTTGACGTTGCGGTCGAGTGTGTCCAGCAGGTTTACATAGCTTGTGGCCAGCAGGTGCTTGGCTTTCAGCGACACCACGGTCCAGTAGGCGGCATCCACGGCGTAGATCACGTTCTGCGCCTCGTTCTCGTGGAGCATGGTCTGCGCCTCCTCGTTGATTTTGGCCAGCTTGTTCATGGCCACAATCTTGCCGCCCATGTAGATGGGCTGCGTGAGCGTCACGGCTCCGAAAAACACGTTGTGGATGTCATATTCCATGGCCTCCTTCGGAATCAGCGCCACTTCGGAGGGGATGGGCTGGCCGTCGGGGGTGGTGACGGGTTCGTGTGTGTAGGGGTTGGTCACGATGTTGAACTCGTAACTCTGTGTCTCCAGGTTGAAACTCTTCGTGGGGAGCAGCTGGTCGCTGTCGAAAATCGAGATTTTTTTCTGGTTATAGGTGTAGCCCCCCGCAAAATCGAGCGCGGGGAGATAGGCCGCGAACGCTTCTTTGCGTGTGTAGCCTGCCTGCCGCACCTTTTCGGCCTTTATCATCATCTCCTTGTTGTTGCGGAGCGCCATGGCCCGGCATGAGTCGAGCGAGTATGTTTCGGCCCGGGTCACGGACATTGAGCCCGCGGCGGCAACACATATGATTGCTGATGCAAATTCCCTGAATCCCATAAGTTGTAACGTTTGTTATTTTCTGCGTGGCAAAATTAACCAAAATTGGCATCGGTATTCACCGGTTGTTAAAGAAAAACGCGCAGAACGGCACAAATGTTGGAGTAAAACAGAAAAAGATTTATTACTGTCCGCTAAACCATAAAGCAATGAGTCCAACTTTCTGATAAGTAGAAGTTGGGCTTACTTTTTGTTTCG
>ERZ808041.202-NODE-202-length-61552-cov-12.936316_pt1 | contig 61552 bp, 54 predicted proteins | sample MGYA00380192_ERZ808041 | MGnify/ENA primary metagenome ERZ808041 (study PRJEB31490, sample SAMN06133412) | mouse gut metagenome | isolation source: Z1_1 | host: mice | place: China: Chengdu | collected 2015-05 ...
AAGGCCTCCTATGATTTAGATTTTATCATAGAAGACCTGTCACTAATACTTATTTACAGAAAAATTTTCATACTCTCTTTATAAGCGCACGCTGCTTCTCACAAAAGCTACTGCACGACATGATACACAAGCCCGGTCTTCACCTGCTCCACTGCCGTATCATCCGCATAGTAGCGCACGATTTCCAGTGCAAACGGAATCGCCGTTCCCATACCGCGGCTTGTGATGATATTTCCGTCCACGACAACGGAATCCTCGCTCGTCTGCGCCCCGGTCAGCTTCTCCTCGAAGCCCGGATGACAGGTTGCACGCTTTCCCTCGAGGATTCCCGCTGCCCCGAGCACGCTTGGCGCGGCGCAGATTGCCGCAACGAGCTTTCCCTCCGCCGCAAACTTTTGAATCACCTCATTTACGGTCGCATCCGCTCCAAGATTCAGTGTTCCCGGCATACCGCCCGGCAACACGATACCGTCAAGTTCATCATAATTTACTTCCGATGCGAGCGCATCTGCAAGAAAAGTGACCCCGTGGGAGCTTGTCACCTCACGCTTTCCGGTAATGGAAATCATCTTGATTTCCATCTTCGCGCGGCGCACCACGTCCACCACGGTAAGTCCTTCGATTTCCTCGCATCCGTCCGCCATAAAAATTCCGATTCTGCTCATATATATTTCTCCTTTTCAAACTGATTCAACATATAAATTATATACCACCCTGTGTGAAAAGGAAAGTCGTTGAATTTACTCTGTTAAGACTGACATTTTTCTGAATGACTTCTTCCAGTTCCTTAACCCCGATACTATGATTTGAATATTTTCAAATACCTACAACCATTCCTTATGTCTTTTGAACCTCTAACTGTTTACATTATATCTGACCAAAATGATACAGGCGTAATATTTTGAAATTGGATCGCATCCTGTGTTTTCTTGCCAAATTCAATATTAAAATAATCCTCTAAATTTTCACCATAATATATAATATCTATGTCATGTATAGAAAGCACCGGTGGATTCTCATCTAATACCATCGGAATATATCGATGCGCATAAATCGGTATTAATTGAGGTGCTTCTTTTAATCGTGTTATTACTTCTTTTGAAATATTTTTCTCATCCTCGGGTTCTTCTCCCCAATCATCACACCGATAAACTTCTCCTGCCATATTATGAATATCTGACAATGGTTTATTTATTACTTTTTTTATAAAGCATACATTATCCTCTTGAATATCCCTCCAATTATAAAACCCTTTCGAAACTGGCATCGCCATCATTAAGAATTCTCTTAAGCTCCCAGGAAATTTAATCTGATAAATCATTTCTATTTGTTTCAACTCATCTAATGTAAGTCCTTTTTCAAATTTAATCCCTTTCTGTTTCATTAAGTTCAAACTATTTTCATACATAAACTATTTCACCTCGCTCTATTCAATGTGTGTAAATGTATAATAATAGTCATTGGTATACCAAACCGAACCGTCATCACCAATTATAATTCTCTCAACACCTCTATTCCGTCCTTTAACATATTGATCAATATCATATTCTTTATAATTAACTCCTTCTGGTAGTTTCTGTGCTCCATCTTCCAATTCAAATCCCTTTTTTCACCAATTCCAATTCGTCTGGTAACAAAGTACACTGTATTTTGGGATTTCCTTCTTCATCTAATATTTCAACTTCATATGCCTCTCGTGGTTTCTCAAATACCATAAGTACAGCACCAATTTCACCTTTCTTTACACCCTCTTCACAATCTTTCATAATCCTAACTGTATCATATTCCTTAAACTTCATAATCTCTCCTTACTATTCTTTTACAAAAATTGCGCCATGTTGAGCTTTAAGTCTCTCTTCATTCTTTGATATCCCTTTACACAAAGCAAGAAACATTTTTTCATATCGGCTTCGCTTCTTTTCCATGCTCCGTCACGGTGCCTTGTTTCTCCGCTCATTTTATCTATGTAGTTATATTACAATATCACATTTTACAAATGAAGTCAATCACAGCGCATCTGCCACACACATTCTTATTCAGTCTCCCGCAATCGCTCCACAATCGTCCGCTTCGATACCGCACGATAAACCAAAAGCGGAAGCACTGCACCAAACGCGATAAAAACAGGCGCTACTGCCAGAACCGGCATGACCGTCGCATGATAAGTAATGAACCAGAACAGACTGCCAAGTGCCTTGCCCGCCAGCGGTCCGAGCACTACGGACAGTACGAGGGAGAGCACAACCGAGCCGGCAGCATAGAAGATTCCCTCCCAGATCAGCATCCGCTTCAACTGTCTGCCCGTCATTCCTATCGACTGCAATACTGCAAATTCCCGCCTGCGGGTCACGATCCCGGTGAGTATTGCATTTAAGAAATTCAGGATTCCCACAAGACCGACAATAAAGCTCAACACTCCGCCAAGCATCATATATGTGTTCTGCATATCATGGAAATCCGCCTCGAAAATCGCCTTGCTCTCATAATCAAGCTGCGGCAGAACCTCCTTGGTATAGTCTGCAAGAAAGCTCTCCATCACATCCTCCGCTCCATCCGCTACATCGAAAGCGTACAACATCACAGAATCCGTCCCTGTATCCTGTATAAAGGTCTGATCATTCAGCAAAAACATATCCGGTCCGCCGTACCGGTAACTGAGACTCTGCGGCACAATCACTTCCGCTACAATTTCATACTCCACGTCCTTATATTCTGTAGTGCGCGTATAGTAGTCCTCTCTCCCATCCATATTCTCAGGATCGAGAAGTTCTCCCGTTTTCGAATCATAATATGCGTGCTCCTGTTCAAAACGCAGGGTGACTTTATCTCCCACCTTCGCCCAGTTAGAACCTATCTCGACCTCTCCATAATCATCCGCCTGATAGACCGCAGCCGCATAGTGACCTCCGTCCTCATAGAGTTTTTCCGCAGAACCTGAAACAACCTTCAGGTGATCCAGTACATAATCCTCCATGCCGCAAACTCCTGCATAACTCATAAGAAGTCCGTTTTCGTTCCGCTCCACATTTGAAACGGCCCGTTCCAATTCTTCTGGTGTATACCATGCGCCATATTTTTGTCGGTAATTCTCCTCTGTCATAAAGTCATTCACTTCCAGCGCACAGCCATAAACCGCTCCTCCCTCCGACACAATTCCTGTGCCAATCACATCGTCAATAGCTTCCTTTGGCACTTCCAACGAATCCGACCAGAAGCCGTATGTTCCCCGGATATATTCCGCATCTGACAAAACAAAATCCGTACACATCTTTTTGCTCACATATTTGTCCATATCAAAGCTCTTAGTGAACACCACCGCCATATCCAAAAGCACCACGGCAAGCGTCAGCGACAGAATCGTTACCACCGTTTTCGTGCGGTTTCGTCCAAGATTCGCCCATGCCATGCGCCGCAGGGACGCCCCGTCCGAAGTCTGCGCTTTCTGCCCTGTATTTCGGTGCGGCTTCCTGTCCCTTCTCCTGTGCCCCTTCACCGTTCCCTCCGTGTAGCGTACTGCTTCCACCGGAGAAACCTTCGCTGCCATTCTACCCGGTTTTCGGGTGGAAATCGCTACGGTAATCAATGCAAACAATGCAGCTCCCACAAAAATTACAGGATTGGCAGAAACCACACTCTCAAGCCTGCCATTCAACTCGCTAAAAGCCACCGGCACCAACGCTGCTCCCACACCATAGCCTGCCAGAAGTCCAATCGGAATTCCAAACACCGACAGCGCAAGTGCCAAAATCCGCACCATATGACGAATCTGCCGTCCCGTTGTTCCAATCGTCTTTAACAGCCCGTAGAAGCGAATATCATTGGCGACTGAAATCTGAAAAACGTTATAAATAATCAGATATCCGGTAAATATGATCAGCATCAGCATAGCTATCATGGCAAGCACGACCATCGGATCTATGTTTTCTGCAAGCTGGGATGTCATGTAGCCCCAGTTGATACCACAGAAAATATAATTTTCCGCTCCCCCGTCCTCGCACTGATAACCATGGCGCGCGGCGACCTCCAGGATGTTTTCCGCAATATTTGCTGAATTTTGAAACATCACCTCGAGTGTATACAGGCCATATATGGATCCTTCCGGCAATTCTCCCCGCTCCGCTAAGATTTCATCCACACGGCTCTCAGGAATCAGCACATGACTGGCAGGACAAGCCTCATCGTATTCCCACCATCCGCACAGAGTAAAGTTCTTCGTGATCTCTTTACCGTCCACATCCAGTGTAAGTGTAAATTTTGTCCCAAGCTCCGGCTCTATCCCAAGCAGAGACAATACTCTTGTATCCGTTGCTGCTTCCGTCGTTCCCTCTTCGGGCAGCCTGCCAACTTCCGGTGCTGTGTAAATCCACTTTGCTTCGTTGGCATCACACCAGCTCACCTCGACGTGCGCCTTATCAAACTCCTCTCCCTCTGGCATTGCCACAACCCGCCGTGCACCCCATTCCTTAATAAGCGCATCCTCCCGCAGCTCGATAAGCTGCTCCCTTGTCAGATACTTAAAAGCCCCGTGAGCATACCCGCCAACCTGTCTGAAATTCGACTGCTCGACCGCATAACCGATCGACCCGGCAATCGTAAATAACGCCGTAAACAACATCGTAGTCAAAGCAATCGCCAGCACCGCAATAATATTCCGCGTCGCCGACGCTTTCATGCTCCGTACACCAAGGCGGCGGACACACCTTCTATTCGCTACTCTCATAATCATTCTCCATTCATAATCTGTATTGTGGTAGAATGCCGTCTTTGCATTCTCCTGCGTGAGATTTAGTACTTCTTTGCGATATGCCCACTGGCATGAGCGTTAGAAGTACTTCTCACGTTTTCTCTCCACACTTCCACTTGGCAGCTATCCTGTGCGGAGAATGCCCGCATTCCGGGCATTCTCCTGCGTGAGATTTAGTACTTCTTTGCAATATGCCCACTGGCATGAGCATTAGAAGTACTTCTCACGCTGCCATCCTCAATCCGCACTACCCGGTCCGCCATCTGCGCAATCTCTTCATTATGCGTAATCATAACAATCGTCTGCGCAAATTTCTTACTCGTCACCTTAAGCAGTCCCAGCACATCCTGGCTCGTCTTACTGTCAAGGTTTCCGGTCGGCTCATCCGCTAAAATAATCGCCGGCTTCGTCGCAAGCGCTCTCGCAATCGCGACTCTCTGCTGCTGACCCCCGGAAAGATTATTCGGCAGCGCAGAAAGCTTCTGAGACAACCCAAGCGTCTCAATAATACTGTTCACATATCCCTCATCCGGCACATTTCCGTCAAGTTCAATCGGCAGTACGATATTTTCATAGACATTCAGCACCGGGACCAGATTATAGTTCTGGAACACGAAGCCGATCTTACGCCGTCTGAAAATCGTCAGTTCCTCATCCTTCAGCGAAAAAATATCTTTGCCGTCCACCGTCACGGTTCCCTCCGTAGGCCGGTCCAGTCCGCCCAGCATATGAAGCAGCGTAGACTTACCGCTTCCCGAAGTTCCCACGATGGCGACAAACTCTCCGCTCTCTACCGCAAGATCCACGCCCGCGAGCGCGTGCACCGCGGTGTCTCCGCTCCCGTAAATCTTTTTTAATCCGCTTGTCGTCAATATGTTCATTCCTATTCCTCCCAATCATTTTGTAAACGAATGTATCTGTTCAGCATCTTCACAGATACAAGCCGCAAGCCAATGAAAACCAGCTTCGCTGATGAGGCTTGCTCCTGCATTCTATACGTTTTCATACGATTTATGCGGTTCCGCATAAATCTGTCCTGAACAGTTACAAACGAATACCATATTTTCTGTCACAGAAAAAAATCTGTATCACATCTCTACGATACAGATTTTCTCATAACAATCTTTCGACACTCTTTCCACTGAAAGAAAGATTCTTACAGTTCCGAAAGATTTTCCCCATATGTGCTCCGGGGCAGATAGCACCCAAAGGTACTCCCCTCCCCCGGTGTTGATTTCACCTTGATATAGCCGCCCTCCCCGGATACGATCTGCCTCGCCAGATACAGTCCGATTCCGACGCCCTCCTCCTTATGTACTGCTGTTCCCCGATAGAAACGTCCAAATATCTTCGGCACTTCCGCCTCCGGGATTCCCATTCCGGTGTCCGCAACCTCAATGCAGCAGAACATCTCATAATTTACCACGCGAAGAACAACTTTCCCGCCCTCCGGTGTATATTTGATGGCGTTATCCACAAGATTGCCAAGTGCCTCAAGCGTCCATTTCTCATCAAATACCGCTTCGCCTGCCGTATCTGCAAGACGTAGCGCAATTCCTTTTCCCTCCGCCCCCGATGCAAACTCCTCCTGCACCTTTTTAAGCAGCGGCGCCACTGCTCCCCGCATCGGATGCAGCGTCAGTATTCCTGTTTCCAGGCGCGAAAGCTTCACCAGCGCCTCAATCAGAAACCGCAGTTTTTCCGCCTGCCCGCTTACCGCCGCAACAAGCTCCCTCTGCTTTGGCGCAAGCTCCTGCTCGCCTAAAAGCTCTGTATACAACAGCAGATTTGCAATCGGCGTCCTGGTCTGGTGCGAAATATCTGCAATCAGCTCCTTAATCCTATTCTTCTCCTCCGAAAGCCTTTGCGACGACACCTCCGACGCGCCCAGATAACGTCTCCATTTCGCTTCCAATGACGAAAGTCTGCTCTCATCGAACTTCTTTTCCGAGAAACTTCCGTTCATGGCGTCCTCTATCATATCGTCAAGATGTTTTAGCAAACGGCGTGTCCGTAAGCGATACCAGAGCACCGCCGTCGCTGCCGCCGCCACAGCTACGATAGCGACGGCATATGCAATCTCTGCCCTCATGCTTCCTCCCACTTCCATGTATAACCGATTCCATACACAGTCTTAATATAAGCGGCAGCATCCAGCTTGTCCCTAAGCCGCTTCACCGTCACGGACAGAGCATTCTCATCCACATACTCCGCACCGTCTCCCCAGATCCGGTCAATTAACGTTCCCCTGTTCAACGTAATTCCTGCATTCTCCACGAGAATCCGAAGCAGCTTCTGTTCCGTCTTGCTAAGTTCCACCGCACGCTCCCCGCAAAAAAATTCCATAGTGTCAAAACAGAAGCGATACGTGCCAAAGCAGAATTCTGATTTTCCTGCTCCCGCACTCCGTCCGCTTGTCTCCCTGCCGCCAGTTCGCTGCAAGCTCTTATCATTTTGACGCTCCGCCGCTTCTTTCCGCCTAAGCTGCGTCTGTACCCGGGCTCTTAGCACCGCCAGAGAAAACGGCTTTGTAATATAGTCGTCCGCTCCCCCTTCCAGACCCGCCACGATATCCATCTCTGTATCATTCGCGGTGAGCAGGATGACCGGCGTATTGCTGTCCGTCTTAATTTCCCGCAGAAAATCCATACCGTTTCCGTCCGGCAGATTGATATCCAGAAGAATCAGCGCATAATTCTTTTTCGCTCTCTGCTCCCCTGCCGCCCCGATACTGCTGCATATATCACAGGAAACGTCCGCGCTTCGCAGCGCAAGCCCAAGCCCCCTGCCAAGATCACTGTCATCCTCCACAATCAATATTTCCTTCATATAACGTCCTCTCTGATGTGCCTTGTGTTATCGCAAGTATACCGATTTTTCCTGCAAAAATCAACCGGAAGGATTCTATCAGTGAACTATTTTATTTGTTCAAAGTCGTTCTTACTGCAGGTGCTAATATCTTTGCAGCGAAAGGGAAAATGTTTTTGAACAAAAGACCCCCTTCACCTAATTTGCTGTTATGTAAAAGGGTCTGCGGAAAAAAATTTTCATTTTATTTTAATATGGTAGCGATAATTAAAAGTTATCTGTTGAAAATCAAATTGGATAGGATAATTGAAAATTATCCATAAAACGTGGGCTGGATGAATAATCAGCAGTTATCCTTATAACATATAATGCTGTTATTAGGGGGAGATAATATTTTGGAAGACGTAAGAGATTTTTTTAGAGAAATTGATTCAGTATTTACAATTTATGTTGTAGAACAGCGTTTTGTTGTTGGAAGAGGTGCTGACTATTTTCGTTCGTATAAAGGAAAGGTTAATTATATTGATTCGGATAAAGAAATAAAGAATAGAATTGGAAAGATTCTTCAAAAAATTAATAAACATATTCCTAATGCTGCGGAACTGGTACAATCATGTTTCAGTTATTCATCTCCGTTGGATTTATTGGAGGTTGTATCCGCATTGAGTAAGTTATTTAGCGTAACTGAACATCAGGCAGTAGGACCGGAGGTCATTGATCCAATTATCATTCAAGAAGGAAAAATTCTACCCAAATATATAAATCAAATTATATCTTTACATAAAGAAAGCATATTACGACCTGTAATTATTATTCTATTGAAAGATAACAATTTTGACAGAGCCAAATCAATCTTATCAGGTAGCCCTCATAATACTCAAATCAAAATGATTCGCAACAGTGGTGAAACAGAGATGTACAGAGTTATTAACTGTGGTTCCGATAATATTGATGATTTTTTAGAGGCATTTTCAATGCAGTGCTTTAATACATGTTCAAATACCAAAAGAGAGATTTTATACAATAAAGACTGGGCAAATGATTCTATTGTCCGCTTATATTCACCAAGTATTATGCAATTAAGAACAAGTATGCTTTTTCGGGATAAAACATTAATAAGAAAAGATTTAGATATGCTCATTAATAATATTAGTACGGCTGAACCGGAAACTGAACGTGAACAAAAAATATTGGAAGCATTTGAGTGTATTCTTCGCCTCTTTCGAGTTTTCTGTAATGATGGCGGCGCGCAGGATATGAGTACGGCATTATCTCTAGCAAAGGCCCTTGACAATGATATATTATTGGCACATGTGTATCGCAATTCTTACTTTTTGGGTAATTTTTCCATGAAAGAAAAAATAGAGCTTATGGAAGAAGCTAGCTCTATTTTTTCAGCAAATGGTATGGAGGATTATGCTATCTACGCAAAAAATAATAGTCTGGTGCGCCAATTTGATATGGAATCCATTTCCGTATATGACTTTCTCGAACTACAAGAACAGGCTATATACAACGTACCTGGGTTGGTTGGAATGTCCCATATTCTCAATAATACTGGTGCTGCCTTGCTGACTAGCGGACACCCTGATTCCGCAATCGAGTATTTTGATAAAGCGTTGGATTATGCGTATCGACCTGAACGTAGCATTCAGAAAATAGCTATCATGAGTAATAAAGTAATCACAAAAGCTTACTGCACTGAACGCGTAAATGAGAGCGAATTATATAAAATAATGAATCTAATCTTTGATAACAAAGAGGTTTTAAATTTACCATTTTTGTCAGCCCGATATGCACTAAATGTGGTTGCAGTGGGATATAGTCAAAATGTCTCTATTGGTGATGAACTCATGAAAAAATATCCCGTAAAAAAATTAATTACCTCATCAATATCTGATAATGAGCTTGGATCAGGGCAATTAATATTACAGCTACAAATTTTAGCAAATAAATATAATAGACCAAATCTTGAGATAATCAAATGCCAGCCGAAACATATTTTAGAGGCTAAAGGTATACGTAAAAATTTTATTGTGAAAAATACATTTAATCCATGCTCATTCAGCACATGGTTTTAAACGACAACATGGAACTTGCTAATAGAAAACTATATATATTTAAGCCTCCTAATGTTTTTCTCAATATATCCGTGCCGGAATATATAGAGTCAGTAGAGTCTACTGACTCAAATGAAAACATAAAGTTATTTTTGTCCCTAATAGTCGGCATTACATTTACTTCAATAAAGTATAAATCATTGAAATTAATAACATTATTGTCTACATCATGATATTTGGCATCCATGCATCTTACCCGTGCGTCTATTCTGCAAAATGTGTGAATGGATAACGTATCCGCCAAAAGTAAATATTTTTCTTGGATTTCTTCGTCAAGATTGATTTTTCTGAACTTATATTCATTCCTTAATTTTTTAGATTCAGCACCATTGAACCATGACAAATCCTTGTCTTCACGAAGATACAGTACGCTAGGCATTAAATCCATTTTCTTGGTGTGTACATTGTAAACTAATGGCGTAGTAAGTTCATATCCGTGTATGAATTCCTGATAAATTCCTTCTTTATATATATTCTTACTCCCCCGTTCAACCCCCAGACTATTTCCGAGATTAACGGGACGAAAGATGCCGTTCGGATCACTTTCATTCAACGTTTTCGGAACATGGAGCCCTATGGAGTTCGCAATTAAATTGGAGAGCAGTTTATTTTCGCCAGTAACAATTGTTACTGCATTGCAAGGAACGCATGGAATTCCCAGAGAACTGCAAACAGCCGGAATTAACGCCATTACGGACAAATCAGTAGTTCCTGTATTCAGGTTTAGAACATAATCAATATGCGGCAACGTCTTATTAACTGCTTTGTCTAAAAATGTCCGTACATCTATTATCAGCGGTAGGCAATGTAACTCTTCTATTGCATTCAACCAGTTGGATATAATATTGCTTTTCCAAATAAAGAAATGTTCAAGTCCGCCAGAAGTATCACCTTCAAAAGTATACACTACCGCAATAGTTTTTCCCTTTATTTTCTGAATTTCGCTACTTACTATTTCCATAAATGCACCTCCGTAAGTTTTATGGATAATTTTCAATTATCCTATCCAATTTGATTTTCAACAGATAACTTTTAATTATCGCTACCACATTAATTATACAAATTTTTCCACAATTTTTCAATCCCATTATACTACATTTTTATTTTTCTACCAAATTCATCCTATTTCTCGGATGCTTTGTCCGCAATATTTCCTTTTCTTTCTCGGTCGTCACATATGTATATATTTGCGTTGTCGTAATAGAAGCATGTCCCAGCATTTTTTGTATATATCTGATATTTACATCTTCTTCCATCAGGTATGTGGCAAATGAATGCCGGAACATATGTGGCGTAATATTTATATCTGCATGAATTTCATTCGCATATTTATGTATCATACTTCTGGCCGATTGCTCAGACAATGGTCTTCCATACCGATTGACAAAAAAATAACCATGCTGCCTTATATCATCTTCAAAATATTCCTTATAGATATTCAATATAGACAATACCTCATTATTTCCTATTTGAAGATACCTTTCTTTTCCACCTTTTCCTTGTATACATAATACACCGTCTTTCAAGTTAAAATATTTACTTTGCAAATGACACAATTCCGAAATACGAAGTCCTGTTGAAAAAAGTGTCTCTATTACAGCAATATCCCTTAAAATGATTTTCTTATGCCACTCTGAATATTCATTAATACTCTTTTCCTTATATAAATGTGCCAACAGCTGCTCAATAACATCTCTCGGAATTATTTTAGGTAAAACAGTTTCTTCCTTAAACTTTGTTTTTACCTTGTGAAACGGATTTGTTTCTATTATTTCTTCTTCCTCTAAATAGTGGAATAGTGCTTTTACACTGGCAATTTTCCTCTTAACTGTTTTTTGTTTATACATACGGTGAAGATATAAAAGATATGAGTTCAGCTTTTCTTTATCTGGATTATTTACACTTTCCCCAATCAATACCATAAACTGTTCCAGATCCGCTCTGTATGCCTTTATTGTCTTATCATCAAGCTCCTTTTGGAATTTACAATAGTTCAAATATTTATTAATTTCTTCTTTTAAAACCATTATGGCAACCTCCCTGTTTTGTTGATAAAATTTATAGGGTAATCTGTTCGCTGAACACATTAGGTAAAAAGCGTATGATGCCTAATGTAGACTAAATAATACAAATGCCTGAGCATTTCGCTCAGGCGCATTTTATAGTTTATCAAGATTTAGATAATTCTCCATTCTCAAAATTACTTATACTAATATTGAATTTCCACGCCCACATTGTTATGATAAGTAAATAAACAAAAAAGGAGTCCCCCATGGAAATCGAACGCAAATACCTTGTCAAAACCATACCCGAAAATCTCGAACAATACCCCTGTAAGCAAATCGAACAGGGCTACTTAAACACCGACCCGGTCGTGCGCATCCGCCGCTCGAACGATACATACACGCTGACCTACAAAGGAAAAGGACTCTTAGTCCGCGAGGAATACAACCTCCCGCTGAACGCAGAATCCTTTACACATATGAAGTCAAAAATCGACGGCATTCTCGTCACAAAGTGCCGCTACCTGATTCCTTTCGCGGAAAAATACACCATTGAACTTGACATTTTTGAGGGCGACCTCGCCCCGCTCATACTCGCCGAGGTCGAATTTGAAACCGAGGAGGAGGCAAATTCCTTCACGCCGCCGGAGTGGTTCGGGGAGGATGTGACTTTCTCGACCAAGTATCAAAATAGCACACTAAGCCAGCGCAGACCGCAGTAAGCAAACCGCCGGATGGCTCCGTTTTGCCGTTAGGCTTCACAATTTAGCTTTCGCCTCAATCGAACTTCCCCGCCTCGTCAAGCAGACGGTAGAGCGTCGGATGCAGACGGAATTCCTCCATCATGCGCTCTACCTCGCCAAGATAACGCTTCTTTACCGTCTTGGGTACGATTAATCTGGCGGAGCCTGCGCCGCCCTTCCTAACCGCACGGATCAGCAGATTCTTCGGCGTGTGCGCAAAATCGATAAACTCCAGGATCTGCGTCTTGTACCCGCAGCATTCCAGTAAATTCGCACGTATCGCATCCGTCGTGAGCGCTGCAAAGCGCTCCTTTATGATGCCATAGCGCGTCAACAGCGCATAATCCTCCGTCTCGATCTGTCCGTTGAGTTCATGCTGACAGCAGGGCACGGAGAAAATCATCCGCGCATTCCAGCAGATTGCGTTATATAGCGCGAAGTCCGTAGCCGTATCGCAGGCGTGGAGCGTCACGACCATATCCACCGGAAAATCCGTCCGGTACCCGTTGATATCGCCAATCTCAAAATGCAGATTTTCGTAGCCGTATTTCTTCGCCGCGGCGTTGCAGTTCCTTATGACATCCGCTTTCAGATCAAGACCGACGATTCGCACTTTCCGCTTTTTTATCTCCGAAAAATAATAGTACAGAACAAATGTAAGATATGATTTGCCGCACCCAAAATCAATAATGTTCCATTCTTCCTCCGGCTCATCACCGACTGCATCCTCGATGATCTCAAGGAAACGGTTGATCTGCCGAAATTTGTCATACATGGACTTTACAACTTTTCCCTCGGCGGTAAAAATCCCCATATCCACAAGCGGCGGTATCACCGTTCCTTCCTCCAGGATATAGTTCTTTTTCCGGTTGTGCGAAACGGACTCCTTCGCCGCGCCGCATTCGCTCCGCTTTGTCTTATATGTGACCCTGCCCTTCTTCGAGCACAGATACATATGCTCCGCTCCGTCATCCCATGCATTCACCTGCAAATATGCGCCGATCACCGTGTCTGTCAAATATTGTTCTATGCCGTCAGTCGGAATATTCTGATGAAATACCTGCTTCTCGGTGTAAGCCGCCGCCTGATAATAGTACTCCTTCTTCTCGACCACGATTTTACGGTACGCCGTGTCCTTGCTTTCCGGTTTGCTGATAATAACTTTATAAGGAAGCGCCCGTGCCATCCGGCAAAGCGCTTCCCTCTGTTCGTCCAATCCCTGTCCCATATTCGTCTCCTGCATAAAAGTGCGCTTCGCCCACTCTCACGTTTCAAATTTACCGCAGACGCTGCGTCTCATAGCGCTGCTTTGTACGGATGCAGTTCTTTAGCTGCTCGTAGCGAAGATCGACATCGCCCTCCGGAATCACCACATCGATCGCCACCGCCATACTATTAATGAGATGGTCGTCCACCTCGTCCCGCATGGAAATCAAAATATTATATTTTTCCTCAAGTGTATCGGCATCGAAAAAAGCCAAAAGCTTCGAATTCACTCCGTCCACCGTTTCCTGCGGCACACTTTCAGTCACCGTCTGCCCGTTCGTCTCCTGCGCCGCACTTCCGGTCGCCGACTGCCCGCCTGGTGCATTCTTAGGGCACGACGCTTCCAACGTCTCCCTCCTAACATGCTCGAAACGATATCTCTGTATTGCCGTAGGATACTCCACATAATCAACCGTACTTGTGAATATTTCCAGTGGTTCCGCGTACACCTTATAATCGCCGTACAGCGCCTGATAAATGACAAGCTGCTCGCGCGTCTCCGAATGCTCCGCCACCGCAACGATCTGATATAATTTGTCCTTAAAGTGACGATACAGTTCCCCGCTCTTTGGTATTGTGTCTATTCTTTCTGCTTCCATATGCATCTTCTTATTCTTTCCTTTCTTTGCCCGTCTATTGCTGTCCGTCTTAAATTTCCGCCGGAAGCTCATAGCTGTTGAGCATTTCAACGCCCTCCGCGACAAAATCCCGCTCGAAGCTCAAATCCGCCTGATACCCCATGATCATTAGATCGTCGATCTCCCGCATCAGTTCGCTTGTTCCTTCGATGTCTATTGCATTTACAAGTGTCTGTGCACCGTCGAGCATCTGCCTCTCAAGTTCGTCCTGCTCGTTCTCACGCACATTTGCCGCCGCACGTGTCAGGATATTATTGGACTGTGCCTGCTGCGGACGTGTCTGCTGGCTCGTGCGCCCTCCGCCCTGGCTCTGCTGTCCCCTCCACTGCGCAAGACGCTGCCCGACGCCTCTCTGCTGTGCTCCTTTGCTGTTTTGCCTTGCTCCATATGCCTGCCCGCCATTCTGCTGCGGTCTGGCATAGGTCGGCTGCGCCGCCTGATATGCCTGCTGCGGCGTCTGATATCCCTGCGCGGGACGCGCCTGCTGCATCTGATATCCCTGCGCCGGACGCGCCTGCTGCGGCGTCTGATATCCCTGTGCCGGACGCGCCTGCTGCGGCATCTGATATCCCTGTGCCGGACGCGCCTGCTGCGGACGATTTTGCTGCCGCGGCACATTGGGGCGCGTTCCCTGCCTCTGCTGCGCCAGCTTCGCCCTTCTGACAATCACCCATATGATTAAAATTAGAACTAAAATTTCCACTCTGCTTCACCTCATGCTTCTCTCGTTAAAATCCTGCTCAAAAAGTTTTGCTCTATGTACAAACACACTTAATCATATTATAATGATTTAGAATTCGTTTCACAACATAAAAATTTTTCTATTCTTATTTGGAGGGAACAAACTACCCATGCTGCAAAAACATTTTAAGAATCTTTCCGGCATGCAGCTCATTGCCATCGGCTTTTTCCTGCTGATTATGACCGGAACTTTTCTTCTGATGCTCCCCGTCTCGTCAAGGGACGGAACATTCACGCCGTTTATGACGGCGCTCTTTACTGCGACCAGCGCATCCTGCGTGACCGGACTGATTCTGGTCGATACCTACACACACTGGTCCTTGTTCGGACAGCTCGTGCTGCTCGCTCTGATTCAGATCGGCGGACTTGGTTTTATTACGATCGGCACCGCCGTCTCGCTTATCCTGCGCCGGAAGATCGGCTTAAAAGAGCGCGGCTGGATCAAAGAAAGCTTTAACGTGCTCGATATCGGCGGCGTTGTCCGGCTGATTCGTCTGGTACTGAAAGGAACGCTGCTCTTCGAGGGCGTGGGCGCTCTGCTTTTATTTATCCGTTTTTACCCCCGCATGGGATTTGCGAAAGGTCTTTACTACGGCATCTGGCACGCAATTTCCGCGTTCTGCAACGCCGGCTTTGACCTGATGGGCTATGACGAACCTTACTCCTCGTTCACCGCCTACTATGACGACCCCGTCGTTTCCTTTACCCTATGCGGTCTTATTTTAATCGGCGGGCTCGGTTTTATCGTGTGGAGCGATATCGCACAGCACAAATGGCATTTTCGCAAGTATGCCCTGCAGACCAAGATGGTCCTTAGCGTAAGCGCCGTTCTCGTTTTCGGCGGCGCGCTGCTGTTCTATCTGCTTGAAGGAAACCGGCTCTATGCAGATATGTCCCCCATGGGGAAATTCTGCAGTTCGTTTTTCAACGCGATTACGCCGCGTACGGCCGGTTTCAACACGACCGACACGGGCGCGCTCTCGGAAGGCGGCAAGCTTCTGACGATCATCCTGATGTTTATCGGCGGCGGCTCCGGCTCGACCGCCGGAGGCGTTAAGATGGCAACTATTTTCGTGCTGCTGCTTCATCTTCGTTCCACACTGCTGCGCACGAACGGAACCAACATTTTCGGCAGACGCATTGAGGACGATACCGTGGCAAAAGCGTCCGCACTGTTATGCACATACCTTGTCTGCAGCCTCGCGGCAACGCTCGCGATTACAGGCATGCAGGATTTCGCCATCGGCGACACGCTCTTTGAGGTCGTATCTGCCATCTGTACGGTAGGCATGACGGCGGGCATCACCGGACAATTGAATCTCATCTCGCAGGCAATTATTGTATTTCTAATGTACATCGGTCGTCTCGGAAGCCTCTCGTTTGCGCTTTCTTTTACCGACCACAAGAAACTGACGCACATTATGCAGCCAGTAGAACGCATCAATATTGGTTAGAAAACAAGGAGGCAAATCCTGCACAGCTTGCTGGGCGTTGCTCCATGCATAGGGCACACGCCATGCAGGCATGGCAGACATTTTCCTTCGGAAAACAAGGAGGATTTATGAAATCAATCTTAATTATCGGAATCGGACGTTTTGGCTCACATCTCTGCATGAATCTCTCGAGACTTGACAATGAAATTATGATTGTCGATCAGGATGAAGCGAAACTCGAAGACCTGCTGCCCTTCGTGGTCAGCGCCAAGATCGGTGACTGCACGAACGAAAAAGTATTAAAGAGCCTCGGTGTCGGCAACTTTGATCTCTGCTTTGTCTGCATCGGTAACAATTTCCAGAGCAGCCTTGAGATCACCAGCCAGCTTAGAGAGCTCGGCGCTAAGTACATCGTGAGCAAGGCGAACCGCGATATCCATGCAAAGTTTCTCTTAAAAAACGGCGCCGATGAAGTCATTTACCCCGACCGCGATATCGCCGAAAAAGTCGCCGTACGTTTCTCCGCCAATCAGGTCTTTGATTATGTGGAACTTGGAAGCGGCTACTCCATCTACGAAATTTCGCCGCTGTCGGAATGGATCGGACATTCCATCAAGGATATTAATTTCCGCGCCGTGTATAACGCAAATATCATCGGTGTGAAAGCGGACGGCAACATGAAGCTCATGCCCGGTCCCGACTATGTCTTCCAGAAGGAGGAGCATCTTATGGTCATCGGACATCAGCACGATATCGAGAAAATTGTAAAGAAACTATAAAAAAGCTGCCGTACAGGAAACGACTTTACGTATGCCCTTCCTGTACGGCAGCTTTCCTCTTCTCTTATACAAATTCCTGACGCATCGGTGTAAAAATATCCAACAGAATTCCCTCCTCCAGACACACGCACCCATGCTCTATCGAATTCTGCTTAAGCAGCGCATCCCCCGGATTCACGACCCGTCTCACGCCGTCGATCTCGAACTCGAACCGTCCCGATACCACATAAGTTATCTGCGTGTGCGGATGATGGTGCAGCGCACCGACCGCCCCTTTCTTAAAATGATTCTCGACGCACATCAGCTCATCCCCATAAGCTAAAACCTTGCGCCACACCCCTTCTGCGCAATTCTCTGCTTCGATTTTCTCATTAAAATTCCATATCTGATTCTTCCCTGTTTTCATCCCGCCTCGCACTCCTTTCTGCGCTGTCCGCCGACATAGGTTACCAGCCCGACGATACATACCATATCAATAAACACAACTGCCACAATCGAGCTCATTCCGAAAAAGATTCCGGAAGTCTCCGCTATTTTGCCGATAATCGACGGCATCACGATCGAGCCGATGCTCGCAGCCGTTAAAATAAAGCTCCACGCAAGCGGATACTTCTCAATAAGCGCACCCGAAAAAGAAACCGTCGTCGGATAGATGCCCGCCATGCTGTAGCCAAAGCCCATAATTCCGATTATAATCCAGAGCGTACTCCTGCTAAAGAGAAGCAAAAAGAAAAACAATACCAGTCCGATTCCCATGACAAGCAGCAGACGCTCTTTCGGCATCTTCGTTGAAAGCCACGCCGTGGTAAGTCTTCCCGCAAGAATCATGATCCAGAGCACACTCGCCGTGATCTGTGACAGAGATGCCGGCAAAAAGCCCGTGTCCTTAAAGTATGTGATCATCCATCCGATCACTCCCTGCTCTGCGCAAAGGTAAAAAAACAGCGTCGCGGTGCACAGATAAAAAAGCGGCTCCTTAAAAAAGCCGAAATTGCCGCCAGCATCCCGCTTTCCCGCCTTGTCATCATCCACCGGTATCAGGAAATAGAGAATCCAGCTCAAAATTCCCATACCGAGCATAAAATAACAGGCATAAATCCAGTTCTCTGTATCTGTCATCGTAAGCAATGTCAGAAAAATCGGAAACAAAAATGCTCCAATCGAGAACATCGCATGCAGTCCGTTGATAATCCATGCTTTTCCCGGCGCCAGACTGTTGATCGCCGTATTGCAGAAATTGCTTGTCGCGCCGCGCGCAAGCCCCGTCATGAAAAATGCCAGCGCCACACATAGATTTCCCTGTCCCAGAATAATCAAAAGATAAGCGACCGCAAAAAATGCATTGAACAGCAGAATACTCTTCTTTCTGCCGATCGCCACAGGCAGCATCCCCGCTGCAAAGCTTGAAACCAGGTTTCCCACGGAATGCAAACTAACGATCAGACCGCAGAACGCATAGTCCAAGCCTCTTGCATCCCGGATAAACGGGAGCAGCGAGCCAATGGACAGCGCCAGCATACCGTTGATAATAAACACGCCGTAGCTGCACAGAAATTGCTTCTTCTTCCTGTCATCCTTCAAAAAATCCATCTATTTCAATCCACCTTCTTATTATTGTTTACTTTCCCGCGCAATACTTCTGCAATGTGCGCCGGACTGCGCCCGCTTCTGCGTTCAGCTCCTTAAAATATGCCTCCACGCGCTCTCCAAGCCCCGCATCATAAAGATTCACTCCGAAAATGCTTCCATTGGAAAGAATTTCTTTTATTCCCTCAAGATGCTCCTGCTCCCCAAGGTATATCTTCTCCATAACCGGACACAACTCGCCAAGTAACGGGTCCGGGCTGAGTTCGAACTTTTCTCCCCTGTCGTCCACGCCCATAAGATAGCGCAGCCATCCGGCAAATACCAGCGGTATTATTCTCAAATCCGTGACATCAAGATTCTCCGCTCTCTGATATGCCTTGATCGTCTCCCCGAACCGGATTGCGAGCTTCTGAGATGTATCCGTCGCAATACGCTGCGGCGTATCCGGCATAAACGGATTCGGAATACGCTTTTCTACGACCTCGTCAATAAATTGCCTCGGCGAAAGAATCCCCGGATCAACGACCACCGGAAGCCCTTCCTGATACCCGATGATCTGCACCAGTCTCTTTAACTCTGCGTCCTGCATCTCCGCAGAAATCAGATCGTAACCCAACAGGCAGCCAAATATCGCCAGCGCCGTATGCAGCGGATTTAAGCAGGTGCATACTTTCATCTTCTCCACCTTGTCCACCGTCTCTCTGTCTGTAAAGATAAAGCCTCCCTGCTCCAATGCCTCTCTCCCGTTCGGGAAATCATCTTCGATTACCAGATATTCGCATTCCTCGGCGTTTACAAAGGGCGCTACATAAGTATTTTTTCCGGTGACGATCGGGTGCAGCTCCTCCCCCCAGTCCGCCACAAGAATTTCTTCCACCTTCTTATCCGGCCGCGGCGTAATCTTATCGATCATTGTCCACGGGAAACTCACCTTTTTCCTATCTTCCACATAGCCTAAGAAATCGCCCTCCACCAGTCCGTTATTCTGCCATCCCTCTGCAAAGGCATGGATCGCCGCATACAGCTTATCTCCGTTGTGGGAACAGTTGTCCATACTCACCATGGCGATCGGATGCGCGCCCTTCTTATATCTCTGATACAAAAGAGCCGCCACCTTCCCGATATAACTCTCCGGTCCATCCGGTCCCTCTTTCATATCCTTTGCCACCGCCGCAAGCCGCTCCCCTTTTCCGTCCACTAAGCTGTAGCCCTTCTCTGTGATGGTAAAAGTTGCCATCTGCAGCGATTCCTTTCCGAATATCTCCTTTAATCGAGTGTACTCCTTTTTGCTGCCGCTGTCCAGACAAAGGGACTCCACCACACTGCCGATAATATTCTTCTCAATACTTCCGTCCGCTTTCAGTGTCACTGCAATTCCGAGGTCGTCATGCGGACGGTTCACCTTCTCAATAATCTCATAATCGTAACCCTCCGCCACAATAAGTCCACGGTCAAGCTTCCCTTCGTTTAACAGATTCTGTACTACGCTTGCCTGAAATGCCCGGAAAATATTCCCGGCGCCAAAATGAATCCAAAAAGGCTGCTCTATCGTGCGTGCCCTCACAGCTTCCCTGTCATACTCCGGCACACCGTATCCCTTTTCTTTCCAGTTCCCCGTTCTGATTCCTTCTTCTGATAACTTCATACGGCACTCCTTTCTACCTCGTATAAACCTGTCCGGCTTACTTTCTCTCCTCCGATTTCACGATTGCTTCCCAAAGACCATTTAAGTAGGCTGCCCCTAACGCCCTGTCATACAATCCATACCCGGGCATCGCCACCTCGCCCCAGATCATCCTTCCATGATCCGGGCGGATCGGTCCGTCGAAACCAATCTCGTAGAGCGCCTTCATGATCTCATACATGTCAAACGTCCCGTCGGAAGACAGATGCGCCGCCTCCTCGAAATCGGTCGGTGAATTGAATTTCAGATTTCTCACGTGCGCAAAATGGATCCTGCCCTTTAAGGAGCGAATCATATCCGGCAGATCATTTTCCAGATTCGTTCCGTACGAGCCGGAACAGAAAGTCACACCGTTGTGCGGATTATCCACCATCCCCATCATGCGCAGAATATTCTTCTTGTTGATAATGATACGCGGCAGCCCGAATACGCTCCATGCAGGATCGTCCGGGTGAATCGCCATATTGATATCGTATTTGTCGCAGACCGGCATAATGCGCTCTAAGAAATATTTCAGATTCGCGAACAGCTTCTCGTCATCCACATCCCGGTACATTTCAAAAAGCTCCTTCACCCGCGCCATACGCTCCGGCTCCCAGCCCGGCATCACAAAGCCGTTCGTATCCTTCCCGATGGAGGCAAACATTTCCTCCGGTTTTATCGCATCCACCGCCTCCTGCGTATATGCAAGCACGGTGGAACCGTCCGGTCTTCTTCTTGCAAGCTCCGTCCTCGTCCAATCGAACACCGGCATAAAATTATAGCATACCATATGAATGCCTGCTTTTCCCAGGCGTTCTAACGTAGTGATATAATTATCTATGTACGTTTCCCGCTCCGGCAGACCGATCTTGATCGCGTCGTGGATATTCACGCTCTCGATCCCGCTCACATGAAGCCCCGCCGCTTCCACCTCTGCGATCATCGCCGCGATATCCTCCTCGCTCCATGCCTCCCCCGGCATAGAATCATAAAGCGTTGTGATAACGCCGGTCACTCCCGGAATCTGCCTGATCTGCTCTAACGTAACAGAATCATGCTTACTCCCATACCACCTCAATGTCATTTCCATATTATCTCCCTGCCTTTCCGCTTCTTCTTACTCTACTCTGTGCCTTCCTCTGTAAATACTTCCTGCTGCCCATTTTCCTCTGCGGCTCCCCCCTCGTCAATAATCCTCTCGATCACATCCATCTGGTCGCCGCAATATTTCTCATATACACCCATAACGGCGTTCTGAAACCGCTTTTTCTCCTCCGGCGAGAGCTCCACGACCTGCGTTCCATGCTCTGTCGCAATGCGTCTGGATTCCGCCTCGCGCTCCGTCCAGAGTTTTCGCTCATACAGCGCCGATTCCCATGCACATTCACGGATGATCTGCCTGTCCTCCTCCGAGAGCTTCTCCCACGTATGTTCGGAGCAGATCTGCATCTCCGGTACTCTTGTATGCTCGTCCACCGTATAGTACTGCGCCACCTCATAATGGCTCATCGCCTCATAGGACGGCCAGTTATTTTCCGCCCCGTCGACAATCCCGCGCTCTATGCTCGAATATACGTCCGCATATCCCGTCGGAACCGCCGTAGCGCCCAACGCCTCGACCATGTCCGCCATCATCTCCGATTCCTGCACACGGATTTTCATTCCCTCGATGTCCTCAAGACAGGAAATGGGCTGCCTGGAATTGTAAAAATTTCTTGCTCCTGCGTCATACCACGACAGCCCGACCAGCTCATTCCCGCTTACTTTCTCAAGAAACATATCTCCGATCCCGCCGTCGAGCACTCTCCACATATGTGCGGAATCCGTATACAGATAGGGCATCTGGAGCACATTCAATTCAGGGATATATTCCGCCAACTGCGAAAGAGAAACTCTTGCAAAATCAATTCCGCCGTACTGCATCTGCTCAATGACATCATGCTCCGTTCCCATTACTCCCTCTGCCTGAACAAGAATCCGTATCCGTCCGTCTGTCCGCTCCTCCACAAGCTCCGCAAACTTCTGCGCACCAAGCGTCGTGGGATAATCTTCCGTCTGATTCTCTGCGTAGGAAAAAACAAATTCCGGCTCTTTTTGCCTGGGTGCGGCACAGTGCCATGCCACAATACCTCCTGTCACCGCAGCCGCCGCCAAAAGTACGGCGGCTGCCTTCGCTCTCTTACTCATCCTGCTTCCCCTGACTATCCTTGTTTCCTGCTGCCCGCAGCACCTGCATCCGGTATTCTGTCGGGGTCGTTCCCACTACCCGCTTAAACACTTTTGCAAAATAATTCGAATCCCGGTAACCGACGCTCGCGCTGATATTCTTCACATTATTAACTACATCCGCAAGCAGCTGTTTCGCCTTCTCCACCCGGTACTCCGAGAGATACACGATAAAGCTCTTATCAAAACACTGTTTAAAAATCTTACAAAAATACGCCTCCGAATAATTCATCGCGCCCGCCGCCGTCTGCAGGGAAATATCTTCCATGTAGTGCGTGTCGATGTATTCCCGGATGCCTTCCGCAACTGCGGTCATCCGCACATTCTCTGTGGACTGTTCCCAATTTTCGTTTTCCTCCTGCGCAATGTTTCTCTCCGACTCTGTGTTTCTCTGTGCGCCATTCTCCCCCGTGCGCTGTTCATTCTCCTTTGCGATCTGTATTGCCTCCTCCAGCACCGCTATCAGCTCCTCATCCGCACCCGGCTTTAACAGATAATCCAGCGCGTGCACACAGATTGCCCGCTTCGCATAACCGAATTCGTCAAATGCCGTCAGGAATACAATGCTGCACTCCTTATCGTTCTCTCTGATTCTTTCTGCCGCCTCCAATCCGTTTATGCCCGGCATCTCGATATCCAGCAGTGCAATCTGGCACTCCTTCTCAAAGAAAAGCTGCACCGCCTCCCTGCCGTTGACCGCCTCCACGACCTCAAGCTGCCCTTTAAAATATTTTTGAATTGTCTTATTTACTACCGTTCTCTCAATCGGTTCATCATCTGCTACCAGTACACGGTACATAAGCCTCCCTCATTTTCTATTCCCTCGGAATCTCAATTTTAATCACAGTCCCCGCATTCTTTCTGCTGTAGACCTCCACGCTGCCACCGGGATACATTGCCCGGATTCTCTTATATATATTTCCCAGCCCGATTCCCCTGTTTTCTTCACATTCCAACTGCTCTTTCAGTCTTCTAAGACGCTCCTCATCCATTCCCGCTCCGTTATCCCCGACGGTGATTATAAGCCGCTCCTCTCTCTGCCAGATACGCAGCCGGATTTGCCCGCCCTCCTCCTTTGGAGCCAGTCCGTGTATGATGGCGTTCTCCACCAGCGGCTGAAAAGTAAAGGTAGGCACGAGGATGAGTTCCTCGTTTACCAGACAGGTGATCTCATAGGAAATCCGGCTCCCGAAACGCATCTTTTGCAGATACATATAGTCCGCCACGACCTTCAGTTCCTGCGCCAGCGGCATTTCCATTTCCGGCGTCTTTAAGTTATAGCGGAACAGCGAACTAAGAGCTTTTATCATCTTCTCCGTCGTATCCGCACCCTCCAGGTTCGCCATCCCTCCAATCACATTCAGTGTGTTAAAAAGGAAATGCGGATGAACCTGACTCTTTAACAGCTCCAGCTTGATCGTTTCCAGACGCTTTTCCGCCTCCAGCTTCTCCAGCTCCTCCTCGTGCAGAAGGTCGAGCGTTTTCCGTTTCTCCTCCAACGCAAGAATATACTCTCCGGTCGCATATTTCATCTTATTGAACGCCCGGACAAGCTCTCCCAACTCGTCCTCGTTCTCCGCCTCCACGTCCTCCGAGAAAAAATCATTCGCCGCGATGCGCTGCGACGCTTTCACCAGCTGCATGACCGGAAGGATAATCGTGCGGTTCATCAGGGCTGCACACTCCACCATTGCGCACAGCAAAATGAGTGCAAACACCACGACCACAAACGGCACGCTGACCAATCCCGGAACCTTCTCCTTGTAGACGGCGTCGCCGTCCTGTATCGTATAAGTCACAAGTATTCTGGCATACTCGCATAAATAATCCTGCATATCATACACTTCGTACAGACGATTGATGTAATTCACGTCATACTCGCTCATTGTAAGCACCGCATCCCGCTTCGTACAATACACTTCATAGCTGTTGCGGATGGACCATGTCTTCGCATAGCGCGCCTCCCCGATCTTCCCGTATTCAAAAGGAAGATCCGCAAGCGCATTCTTCGTCCGCTTTATCGCCGCGTCCAACAGTTCCCTGTCTTCTTCTTTGTCATTCTTCATGTAGCTTTCAAACAACTGGCTCTCCTGCTCCATCGCTTCCAGAAATCCGCTGCTTTTCGCGTTATCCTGCAGAATCGCATTGAAATCCAGCAATGAAAACTTCACGACCCATACCTCGAAAATGACGGACAGCATAATAATCAAAAATACCGTTCCTGTAAACGTCGCTATTTTCTTTCTGATCGTAAGCGATTGCCATGTCTGTCTTAACCTTTTCCTCACCCCGCCGCTCCTGTCATCTTCGAAGTACCGCTATTTTCTCCTCTGCAAATGCAAAGAATTCTTCCTTTTCCTTTCCCATAACACGGTTCGTCAGCATATAGCCATGCTTCGCATCAGAGAAAACAATAATCATATCGGGCTGCTTTACGACCCGTATCCGTTTCCACGGAATATCCTCTTTCTGTCCGCCGACCCTGACATGAAGCCCTTCATCATCAAAGCCCAGTTCCATATCCTCCGGCAGTGTGCGCGCCTGCGCCTTCGCCCTGAAATAGATTCCGATCGGCTGAAACACCGGAAATAAAAGACACGCGAACAGCAGCAGTACCTGAACCAGATCCCCGGACCGTTCCCAGAACTTTACGGTAAGCAGAATCATTGCGGCCGTAAAGACCACGTTGCACATCCCCGCTACGGAATGATAAGTCTGCCGCATGGACATCCGAAAAAAGTCCGCCGCCCTCACACTGCTTTTATACTGATATGTCATACGCCCAGCCCTTTCTATGTAAAACTACAGTTATCATGACCCAAACAACATCGGCAGGCCAAGACTGATTTCCGGAATAAAGGTAAGTAACAGAAGAACTACGATCATGCACAGATAGAACGGAAGCGTTGCCTTTACCACGCGCTCCATCTTCACACCACTGACCGCAGAGCCAATGAACAACACTGCGCCTACCGGCGGTGTCAAAAGACCAATTCCGCAGTTCAATACCATAATAATACCGAACTGAATCGGATCAATACCGATCGAGGTTGCAATCGGAAGCAAAATCGGTGTCGCGATCAGAATGATCGGCGCCATATCCATAATACATCCAAGGAACAGCAGAATCAAGTCGATTAACAGCGCTATCACAATGGGATTACTGGAAAATCCGATAATCGCCTGGGCTGCCAGATCCGGCACATGAAGCGTCGTCAGGCAGTAGCCAAAAATGCTTGAGGTCGAAATCAGAATCAGTACGATCGATAATGTATCGATACAGGATTCCAGGCTCTTCCATACACCTTTCCATGTCAGTCCCTTATAGATATATACACTGACGATCAGGCTGTAAAATACGGCAATCGCCGCGGATTCCGTTGCCGTGAACCACCCGGCGACAACGCCGACTACGACAATCACAACTGCCGCGAGCGCCCAGATGGAAGTTCCAAGCTGTCTTAGCAGCCTCATAAAACTGAATTTCTCGCCTTTTGGGTAATTTCTTTTCTTTGAAATAATATAAGAACCGATCATCAGGGAGACTGCAAGCAGCGCCCCCGGTACATATCCGGCGAGGAACAGACTTCCTACAGAAATGCCGCCTGCGGACATCGCATAGATGACCATGTTGTGGCTGGGCGGAACGAGAAGTCCCTCGCAGGAGGATGTGATCGTAACCGCCGTGGAAAAGTCATCGTCATACCCCTGATCTACCATCATCGGAATCATGATACTTCCGATGGATGCAGTATCTGCCGACGCAGAACCGGAAATTCCGCCGAAAAAGTAGGACGCCACAATATTTACCATCGCCATGCCTCCGGTCATCCAGCCGACACAGGCATTTGCAAGCGCTATCAGCTTCTCTGAGATACCGCCGCTTCCCATTAAAACGCCCATCGTAATAAAGAACGGAACCGCCATCAGGCTAAACGAGTTGATTCCCTTTACCATCTGCTGGCAGATCGTCGTCAGCGGCAGCCCCTGCGACAACAGGCAGAGAAGGGACGACAGCGCAACTGCATACGCGATTGGAAATCTTAATAAAATCATGACAATAAAGCTTACAAGCAATACTGCGATTGCTACACTCTGTACGCTCATTATTTCTCCGCCTCCTTTACAAAAATACTCTTTAAATGGTTATACAATGATTCGAGTTCAAATACGACCATCGCGATTCCCGCAACCGGAATCGGCAGATACATCCAGAACTTTGACAGCCACGGCATACTTACATAACTTGCCTTTGCCCCTATGCCGCCTGCGTAACTGAATCCGACTACAATCATGACGATCGCGAGGATCATCACGGCAACGTCGGCGAGAATATCCAAAAACTTGATCACGCCCTTCGGCAGGTATGCGTCAAATGCAGTCATTCGAATATGCGCATTTCTGCGGATAGCAAGCGCCGCGGACAACACCGCCATATACGACATCAACGTCAATACGACCTCCTCGCTCCATGCCGGGTCGGGCACGAAAGGAACATATCTTCCGACCACACAGACAGTGGTGATAACAATGTCCGCCGTCAAAAGCATTTTACAGATGAACAATACGAACTTATACGCAGCGTCATATGCCGGTTTTATTTTATCTAACGTTTCAAAAAACTTTGGCATTTTTCTTCCCCCTTAAAAATTTGGGGCACAGAGGGCAGCAACTCCCTCTGTGCCCCTGAAAACGCACTTACATTATTGCGGGTTTTCCATACTTACTGCATGTCGACAATCTGCTGATACAGCTCTGCATTGTCCTTGGTTGCCTCCTCGATGACATCCTTGCAGGCATCCTGCCACGGTGTGATATCGTCTACCTCGATTACGTTGCATCCTGCCGCCTTTAACTCTTCAAGGATTGCATCCTCTTTCTCCTGGGAAATCTGACGGTTGTACTGGGACGCATACTCTCCTGCCTCTGTCAGCACCGCCTGCTGCTCCGGCGTCAGGGAATCCCATGCCTCGTCTGTGATAACGACCTGAATCGCTCCGAGCGTATGTCCGTCAAGAATGATGTTGTTCGCAACCTCCGGGAACGCGTTCGCCTGATAATTCGCAATCGGCTGCTCCGCAGCGTCAACAACGCCTGTCTGTAATGCGGAGTACAACTCACCCATAGAGACAACTGTCGGGTTCGCTCCAAGCGCTTCTACCATACCTGTCATAATCGGGTCATTGGATACACGGATCTTCATACCTGCAAGATCTTCCATTCCGGTAATCGGCTCAACGGTAAAGAAATGGCGGAAGCCTTCCTCTCCGTAGAAAAGACCGCGGATTCCGCTGCCGTTCTCATGCGGCTCAAGCAGAAACTCCTGTGCCAGATCGGATGTTGCAAAATTCCAGAAATGATCACGGTTTACGAATGTGAACGGTACGGATAAGAGACTTGACTTCTCTCCGCCGTAGCTTGTGAGTGCAAATGCGGAAATACGCGCCATATCGATCGTTCCGCCGCCGCCGAGCATTGTGTCAAGAACATCCTGCTCTGCTCCAAGCACACCGTTCGCCTGAATATCAATGGTAATGCTTCCGCCGGAAAGTTCCTCGACTTTCTGCTTAAATACCGTCGCCGTCTCGCCGACAATCGTTCCCTCAAGCGGATTTACCTCTGCGTATACAAGTGTGACTGCCGGGCCTACCGGTTCTGTTCCGGATGCATCCGAACTCTCAGTCGCCGCATCGTCTACGGCTGCATTGCCGTCTGTTGCCGCACTCTCCGCCGCCGTTCCTTTGTCGGAGTTCGACGATGTATCCGGCTCCTTCACTCCGCATGCTGTCATGGACACTACCATCGCTGCGCATAAAAGCGCTGACAAAACTTTTTTCTTCATGTAAAATCCTCCTTTTACCCTTTGCCATAGGACGCATTCTGCTTCATACTGTGCTGCATCCGCGCCCTTGTTTTTATGCTTTTATTATAATTAAGAATATGCATACTGAAAACCGTACAATCTTATTAATGTTAGCAATTTCTTAACACATTTGAGATGCATTTTATTATTTTCTTATCGTAAATGACATGGTTTATTCTATTTTTCCTTTCTTTTCGTTTAAACTGCACAAAAAAAGAGAACTATGAGGCAATTTCTCCGTCTCACGAGAAATTGCCTCATAGCTCTCTTTATGTATAAATATTGATTTATAGTGTTTTATTATGCAAATGTCTCCGCTACTTTCACAAGCAGCTCCCGAATCTGTAAATGCTGCGGACATTGCGCTTCACACTTGCCGCAGCGAATGCAGTCGTCCGCTTTTCCAGCGTCCGCCGTATGGCGCGCATAGCTTCCGCGGTTCGTCTCATTGATACCGAACTGCACCGTCATGTTATAGTCCTCGAACACCTCCGGTATTGCAATCTTCTTTGGACATCCCGCCACGCAGTAACGGCACTTCGTACAGGCGATCGTCGGCATCTTGGAAAGCTCCTCCACCACCTTTGAAATCGCTGCCTCTTCCTGCCCGGAGAGCGGCACGAAATCTTTCATATAAGAAGTATTATCCATAAGCTGCACCTCGTTCGACATACCGCTTAAGACAAGCATGGCGTTGGGAAGCGACGCTGCATAACGGATCGCATAGGAAGCATAGGACACATTCCCGTCAAGCTCCTTTAGGATGCGCGCAGGCTCCCCTGTCATATTGGCAAGCGTGCCGCCTTTGACAGGCTCCATGACAATGACCGGTATACCGTACTTCTCCGCTACCTCATAGCATTTGCGCGACTGCACATTTTCAGACTCCCAGTCATAATAGTTGATCTGGAGCTGTACAAATTCCATTTCCGGATGATTCTTCAAAATCTCCTCGAGGGCATCCGCGCTGTCGTGGAAGGAAAATCCGATGTGACGGATGCGCCCCTCGGTCTTCATCCTCTGCACAAAATCAAAACCGCCCGTCGCCTCCGTCTCCGCTGCACGCGCCCTGTTCATCGCGTGAAGCAGATAGAAATCAAAATATTCCACGCCGCAGCGCGCGAGCTGCGTATCGAAAAGCTTCTGATAATCCGCCGTCTCCTTCGCGAGCCAGACAGGCATTTTATCCGCTAAGAAAAACTGATCTCTGCGGTAACGCTCTACCAGACAGCGGCGCACCGCCTCCTCGGACTTCTGGTTGTGGTATGGATACGCCGTATCAAAATACAAAAACCCCCGCTCCATATAAGCGTCGATCATCTTACAAAACGCCGCGTCATCAATCTCCTCTGTGTCACCGTTTACGACCGGAAGACGCATACAGCCAAACCCCAGCTTCTTCGGCATCAGTTTCTTTAAATCCTCCATACTTTTCTCCCCCTTCTAATTCAAAAAGTGTTCTGACATCAGTCTGACTGTCAGAACACTTTTATTATAGCACGTCTTTTATTTCTGGTAAATATGTATAAAATTCTCCACTACCTCAATCAATTTCTCGTAAGTCATGGATGTCGTATCGAGACAGAAATTGTAGTTTCTGGCATCATTCCAGTCTCTTCCCGTGTAGTAACGGTAGTAGTCCGCCCGATATTTATCCGTCTTCTCGATCTTCTTTACCGCTTCCTTTTCCGACAGACCGTTCTGGTTCATGACTCTGGTCACGCAATCCGACAGCGGCGCATAAAAATAAAGCCGTATCACATCCGGGTCGTCACGCAGCACATAATCTGCGCATCTGCCGATAATAATACAGGATTCCTGTGCGGCAAGCTCCTGTATCACCTTCGCCTGATAGTTGAACAGGTTGTCGTCCGATACAAAATCCGCGCTCTCCGGCGGGAGCACCCCGCCCTTATAAGGATTCTTCTTAAGAATTGCAAGCAGCGGCGACTTCTTTAGCTTCTCATCCGCCTGACCGAACAGCGCCTCGTTAATGCCGCTCTCATCGGAAGCCATCCGAAGAATCTCCCTGTCGTAGCAGTTGATTCCCAGCTTCTCACCAAGAAGCTTTCCCAGAGTACGTCCACCGCTTCCGTAGCTTCTCGCAATCGTAATGACTGTCTTTTTCATAATTAATTCTGTCCTTTCTCGTCTTCATGAAATCTTCACTCCGAAGTGCCCATTCGGAAAGCAAAGCTTTCCTCATGTCCGGCTTTCGCCGAATCAGATTTTCTCCGCAGTGCACGCTCGATTCCGCTCCGCTGCATCTCGCTGTCGGCTTTCGCCGAATCAGACCTCACCAGAAGAAAACGATCTGCAAGCAGCCCGTTTCTTCTGCCCTCGCTCTGGCACTGCTCATTGCTTTTACACTTACTCGCCCAGGTATGCTTTCTTAATGGAGTCGTTGTTCATCATTTCCTTCGCGTCGCCGGAAAGCGCGATCCTGCCCGTCTCAAGCACATACGCGCGGTCTGCGATCGCAAGCGCCTTCTTCGCATTCTGTTCCACCAGAAGTACGGTCGTACCGCCTGCGGAAATCTCACGGATAATATTGAAAATCTCCTCTACCAGAATCGGCGAAAGTCCCATAGACGGCTCATCCATAAGGATAATCTTCGGTCTGGACATCAGCGCCCTGCCCATTGCAAGCATCTGCTGCTCACCGCCGCTCAGCGTTCCCGCAAGCTGATTTTTGCGCTCCTCCAGTCTCGGGAAGCTTTTGTATACACGCGCCAAAGACTCTGCAATCTCCGCCTTGTCTTTTCTCGTGTAAGCGCCGAGCTTTAAGTTCTCATACACCGAAAGCTCCGCAAAGACGCGTCTGCCCTCCGGTACATGCGCCATTCCCATAGACACGATCTTATGTCCCGGAACTTTTACAATATCCTGCCCGCCGAAGAGGATTTCTCCCGCGGACGGTTTGAGCATCCCGGTGATCGTCTGTAATGTGGTCGTCTTTCCCGCGCCGTTCGCCCCGATCAGGGCAATGACCTCGCCCTCATTTACCTCAAAGGAAATTCCTTTAATTGCCTGAATGACACCGTAGTGCACCTCTAGATTCTTTACTTCCAACATTGCCATAACGCTTCATTCCCTTTCTATTGTATGCAGCTTATGCCTGGCATTCGCTATGCTAATTTACTCCGCAGTGCCCATTCGGAAAGCAAAGCTTTCCTCATGTCCGGCATTCGCCGAATCAGATTGCCGCCGCAGTGCACGCTCGATTCCGCTCCGCTGCATCTCGCTGTCGGCATTCGCCGAATAATCCCTCAACAGAAACAATCAGCCTGCAAGCAGTCTATTGCTTCCGTTTTCGGTCTTGCACTGCTCATTGCTTTTACACATTATTCGCCCAAGTATGCTTTGATTACCTGCGGGTTATTCAGCACGTCGCTCGTTGCTCCCTCAGCTAAGACCTGGCCGAAGTTGAGCACGGTGAGCTTTTCGCAGATACCGGAAACCAGCTTCATATCATGCTCGATCAGAAGGATCGTCATATCGAATTCATCCCGCACGAAATGAATTGTCTCCATCAATTCCTTCGTCTCATTCGGGTTCATACCCGCCGCAGGCTCGTCGAGGAGTAAAAGCTTCGGGTTCGTGGCAAGCGCACGCGCGATTTCAAGCTTTCTCTGCTTACCGTAGGGAAGATTTGCCGAAAGGTAATGCGCCTCCTTCTCAAGATCAAAGACCTTGAGGAGCTCCATCGCTTTTTCGTCCATCTCCTTTTCTACCTTGCGGTATTTCGGCAGACGCAGGATTCCTGCCAGCGTTGAATAAGTCATTTCATTATGTAAACCAATTTTCACATTGTCTAAAACAGTCTGCTCCTTGAACAGACGGATATTCTGGAAGGTTCTGGCAATACCCGCCTTGTTGATGTCGATCGTCTTTTTCCCTGTGATGTCCGCTCCATCCAGAGTAATCGTGCCGTCGTCCGGTGTGTACACCCCGGTCAGCATATTAAAGACCGTCGTCTTTCCCGCGCCGTTCGGTCCGATCAATCCGTAGAGCTGCCCCTTTTCTATGGAAATATGAAATCCATCTACTGCGCGAAGTCCGCCGAAGGAGATTCCAAGATTCTTTACCTCTAACAATGCCATCTCTATACCGCCTCCTTCTCTGTATTTCTGCGGAATTTCGCCGCAACCTTCTGTCTCCACTCGATACACTTCGGCGCCCAGTTAAAGAGCATCATGACGATCAATACGATCGAATAGATCAGCATACGGTAATCTGCAAGACCGCGCAGCACCTCCGGCAGGAGCGTGAGCAGCACCGCCGCAATGATCGAGCCGCGGAAACTTCCCATACCGCCGAGAACGACAAACACCAGAATCATAATGGACATATTGTAACCGAAGTTCGCAGGGGTCGCCGTGACCGTGGAGAGATTGTGCGCGTAGAGCACACCGCCCGCACCCGCGATCGCCGCAGAAATCGTAAACGCCATCAGCTTGAACTTCGTGATGTTAATGCCGACGGACTCGGCTGCGATACGGTTGTCACGGATTGCCATGATTGCGCGCCCGCTTCTGGAATTTACCAGATTATACACGACGAACAATGCGATCAGAATCAGTATCACGCCGGCCGTAAAGCTGGAAAGATGCGGTATTTTCACAATTCCCTTCGCTCCGTTGATGAGCCACATGCCTTCGTCGGAAAGCTTGATTGCATTTCCGTTGGAAATTGCGAAATGAAAACCGTCCGTGTCCTTCGCGATATACAGTACATTGATAATATTCTTGATGATCTCACCGAACGCAAGCGTCACGATTGCAAGATAATCGCCGCGTAGACGAAGCACGGGAATTCCGATAAGAAATCCGAACAGCGCCGCCATAAGCACACCGATGAAAAGCGAGATGATAAACAGCAGGATTTCGCTCGTGACCATACCCTCAAGCAGCTTCGTCACAAATGCACTGGAAAATGCCCCGACGCACATAAAGCCTGCATGACCGATGGAAAGCTCTCCGAGATAACCGACACAGAGGTTCAGTCCGATTGCAACGATCGAGTAGGTACACATCGGCACAAGAAGTCCCTGCATCAGCGAGGACATGTAGCCGGAGGCAACAAGAATCTGGACAATGATATAGACCACGATGACCATTGCAAATGTGATGATCTGGTCACGTGTACCTTTTTTGATGGATTTTGTATTTAACTTTGCCATAATGTCTCTTCCTTCCTCATTATACTTTCTCGTGAATCTTCTTTCCGAGGATTCCGGTCGGCTTCACTAAGAGCACAATGATCAGAACCGCGAAAACGATTGCATCCGACAACTGTGAGGATATGTACGCACGTCCGAGAATCTCAATAATTCCAAGCAGAATTCCTCCGATCAACGCACCCGGAATCGAGCCGATACCGCCGAATACTGCTGCCGTAAACGCCTTGATACCCGGCATGGAACCCGTGTACGGCGTCAGCGTCGGGTATGCGGAACAGAAAAGCACGCCTGCGATTGCTGCCAGACCGGAACCGATTGCAAATGTCAGGGAAATCGTCGCGTTGACATTGACTCCCATCAACTGCGCCGCGTCCTTATCCTCCGAAACGGCAAGCATCGCCTGCCCTGCCTTCGTCTTTTTGATAAACAGCATCAGCGCCGCCATAATAACGACACACGCCACGATCGTAACTATCGTTGTACCGGAAATCGTGAGTGCGCCGTCCGCGAGCTTCAACGCCGGAAGTGTCACGACAGAGCTAAAGGATTTCGTATCTGCACCGAAGAGGAGCAGCGCCGCATTCTGCAGAAAATAGCTGACGCCGATCGCCGTAATGAGCACCGCGAGCGGAGTCGCTCTTCGCAGCGGCTTGTAAGCGATTTTCTCCACTACGACTCCGAGCAGCGTACAGACGATAATCGATAAAATGACCGCCACAAGCGGATGCATACCCTGACCGCTCATGGTAAGAAAGGTTACATAACAGCCGATCATAATAACATCACCGTGCGCAAAATTCAGCATTTTGGCAATTCCGTATACCATGGTGTAACCCAATGCAATAATCGCGTACACACTTCCCAGACTGATGCCATTGATCAGATAGGATAAGAAATTCATAACAACACCTCTGTCTTTCCTTGTTTAATACGTTAAAACGTCAATAATTTTCCTTATTATAGCACGTAACATACTTGTATACAATCAAGAAGTTTAAAAATCATCTGAAATGAAAAGGAGCCGGCAGGACGGTGCATCAAGCACCGTCGCGCCAACCCCTTTATTGACTGCCTTTTCTGGCGGATTACATCGCTGCGTAAGCTCCGTCCTTAATTACAACTGCCTTCGGCGCCTTGCTTACCTCTCCGGTTGCCTGCCAAGTCATGCCCTCACCGGTCAGACCGTCTACGGAAATAGAAGTCATTGCACCGCTTAACGCTGCACCGAGATCAGCCGCGCTCATATCCGGTGTAACGCCTGCCTGCTCTATCGCTGCCTTGATGATGTAAATTGCATCGTAAGCGTCTGCTGCGAACTGGTTCGGAACATCACCGTAAGCTTCCTGATATTTGGCAACGAACGCCTTTGTCTTCTCGTCATCAGCGTCTGCCGCGAACGGTGTTAAGAGCATAACGCCCTCTGCCAGCTCCGTATTGAAGTTCTCAACACCGAGAATACCATCCATACCGTCTACACCGAAGAATACAGGATCATAGCCCATACCGTCCGCCTGTGTTAAAATGATGGACGCCTCTGTATAGTAAATCGGAAGGAATACAAGCTCTGCGCCTGCACTCTGTGCCTTCTGTAACTGTGTGGAGAAATCGGTCTTGGAATCTGCGGTGAACGCTTCCTCCGCCACGATCTCGATTCCCTGGTTTGCCGCCTCCTCAACGAAGGTTGCCTCGATACCGGAAGAATATACGCTGGAGCTGTCATAGATAACCGCTACCTTAGTCGCAAGGGAATTCTCTGCGATATACTGTGCAGAAGCAGTTCCCTGATTCGGGTCTGTGAAGCATGCCTGGAACACATTGTCATTTACAATTACATCCGTGGATGATGCTGACGGTGTAAGCTGGAACATACCGTCCTCTGCCGTCTTATCTGCAACTGCCACGCACGGAGTTGTTGTTACGGTTCCCATGAGAATCTGCATACCCCAGTCCTTTAAGGAGTTGTATGCGTTTACGGATTTCTCCGCGTCACTCTGGTCATCCTCATATTTGAACTCGATCTGATAACCGTTGATACCGCCTGCCGCGTTGATCTCGTCAACTGCGATCTGCGCCGCATTCATAACTGCCGTACCGTAGATTGCTGCGTCTCCGGTTGTCGGTCCGATTGCGCCGATCTTAAATACTGCGCCGTCTGCTGCCGCTGCGTCGGATGTGCCTGCTGCGCTCTCCGTTCCTGCTGCCGCCACATCGGATGCGCCTGCCGACGCATTGCCGTCTGCTGTGGAATCACCGCAGCCAGCCATCAGTGTTGCCATCATTGCTGCCGTTAATACTACACTCAATGCTTTCTTCATAATAGATCCTCCATTTGAAAAGGCGTTCACCAAACTTCGGAACGCCTTTATTCTTTCTGCAATAATAGCAAAATTCTGTCGATTTCTCAATATTCAGAATCCACTAAATTCTTGATTTATTTTATCTTGTGATTATGCAATTTGTCTTTTATCATAACTTTTTGTTATGGTTTTTATTCTTTTGTTTTATATCCGCAGCGCATCATAGACACGAAGGATCTCGCCGACGCTCCACGCCTGCGCAAAACACCCCTTCGAGCTGACCGGATTTCCCCCGTCATAGATTTCAGGGAGTTGTCCGACGCAGCCCTCGCGCAATGCAGGTTCCAGCACTGCAAGCTGCTCTGTCACATACGCCCTCGCCTCGTCTGAATAATCGTTCACTTTCAGATAAGCCAGATAATAGGCTCCCATCGGGAACGTCCACACCGTTCCCTGATGATACGCAAGATCGCGGTCCAACTGCGCCCCGCCATAGAACGGATGGAACTGCGGGTCTGCCGGGTCTAAGGTGCGCAGCCCGTACGGTGTATACAGCTTCCGGTATACCGTCTCTACAACCGCGCGCTCTTTCTCCCTCGGAAGCAGCGAAAACGGAAGCGACACCGCCCAGATCTGGTTGCAGCGGATCTGATCGTCCGCCGCTGTATGCGAAATCACATCCCGCAGACAGTCCGTCTCCTCATTCCAGAAAATTTTCCCGAAGCTGTCGTATACCTTCTGCGCCATCACACCGTAGTCCGTCTCATCCTCCGGCTGTTCTTTCTGAAAAATCTCCATGATCCGAAGTGCGTTATACCAGTATGCATTGATTTCCACAGGCTTTCCGTGTCTCGGCGTCGGAAGAATATCCTCAACGCGCACGTCCATCCATGTGACCTGATCGTAGCCGCTTCCCGCCTCGATCAGTCCGTCCTCGTCCATGCGGATCGCAAAATCCGTTCCTTTCCGGTACCACTCAATAATCTCCTTCATCGTACCGTACGCGCTTTTGACGAATACGCCGTCCTTCGTCCGTCTGTAATACTCATACACGGAGAGAATGAACAGCAGCGACGCATCCACCGTATTGTACCCCGGCTTCTCCGTTCCCTCCGGAAACAGATTCGGCATCAGCCCCTTCCTGCAATATGCCATAAAAGTTTGCAGAATACTCTTAGCCGTATCGTACTGCCCGGTCGCCAGGCATAAGCCCGGCAGCGCGATCATCGTGTCTCTTCCCCAGTCCTCGAAGAAAGGGAATCCCGCAAGAATCGTCTGCCCAGCCGTCGAGGTTCGGTAGGAAATGAACTGACCCGCAGCAGCCGCAAGCGTCTGCGCTACGGGCTCCTTATAACCCGCCTGCGCTCTTCTCGCCTCCCTGTACTCCGTCACATTTTTCACAATATCAGCAAACAGGGGAAGGTTCGCATCCGTACTGTATACGATTTCCAGCGTATCCGTCTCCCCCGCAGGCACCCGGTATGTAATCTCGTGATTGACGCGTGAGCGTCCGAGCGCCATCTTTCCGTCCTTCACGTCGTCCGCGTAATAGAGCGTTTCGACAAATTGCGGTGCGATCTGTGCGCACACGCCGTTCGTACGGTAATGCAGATTCATTCCGTTTGCACTGATCTTCCCGTCCGTCACGGTAAATACCTGCTCTCTGGAAAGACGCCCTCCCTTCGGCATGAACTGCAAATGCGGCATTACCTTCAATGAGATATCCTTTCCCGAACGATTGCGAAGCCGGTAGGAAATCCCGACCGTATTGCTCCCCTGCATCAGCACAATAGTGCGGATCACTTCTACCCCCTCCGCGAGATATGTCCACTGTGGATAATCTTCATAGGAAAACCCTGTCTGATAACGGTATCCGTCCTCTGCGCCTATATGATCCGCCGTCTCCTGGCTGGAAAGGAAATACTCTTTTTGGGCCACGCAGAGCACCTCGGTAAACCTGTGAATCATGTTATATCTGTGATTCGGCGAATGCAGACATGCCATGAGCACCGCCTGATCGTTTCTGCTGCAGGATGCGATCATGCTGAGGGAAGAAAAGCCGCCCAGACCGTTTGTCATCAGATAGCAGTTTTCTTCTCCGCGCTCCAGTGTCTTCCAGTCCTGCTTGCCATATACAAATTTCATAGATACCTCCATTCCAAAGTGCTTTCGCCTTCTCCTAGTTTGCAAGAATCATGCCGCTGTGCGCAGGAACCGCCAGAATCCGTGTAATTCCCCGCTCCGGCTCCTCCCCTTGGTCCGTCTGTCTCCGGCTCTCCGGCTCTTCCCCTTGGTCCGTCTGTCTCCGGTTCTCCGGCTCCTCCCCTTGGTCCGTCTGTCTCCGGCTCTCCGTTTCTTCCCTGTACTCCGGCTGCCTCCTGCAGTTCGCTTCCTCGCCGTCCGCAAGCACCGTCCAATCCCCCGCCGGAAGTGAAAGCTCTGCCTCGCTGTCGGAAGCATTGTACACAACGAACAACCGCTCCCAGCTTTCCTCCGCCGTTTTTTCTGCCGTCCCCGGCTGTTCTATGCTCTCCGCTTCGGCATTTCGCCCAATGACACCGTCCGGTCTGCATCCCGCTTTGTCCTCTCCGGCATTTCTCCGATTGTCCACCTTAAAGGACACGACGCCCGGACCGTGGACCTTCTTCGCCGTGATACGCTCTACGGCAGCCGCCGACTTATCGCACAATCCTGGCAGCTTCTTGCGCAGAGCAATCAGTCCCTTATAATATGCGAGCAGATCGCCGTATTCTACCGTCCGTCTCCAGTCCAGCATATTAAGCTCCGGTCCAGAGCAATAGCTGTTCCCGTCGCCAAGCTTCGTCCTTGCGAACTCCTCGCCCGCCTGTAAGAACAGATGCCCCTGAAATGTAAAATACATGAGCGCCGCCAGCTTATTCGCTGCCACGACGTCCTCATACCTCTTTAAAAATACGGTTTCGTCATACGGTTCGGACGACGCCTCGCGATATTCGTTGTTTTTCCCGACCGCGTCATGCATCGAGATCACCAGCTTATCCCACAGTGTAAAATTGTCGTGTGCCGAGATATAATTGACCACCTGCGAACAGCTTTTGGGCGCAATTTCGCCCTTGTCCGGCTTCTGTCCGCACCAGCCGGCGACTGCCTTTAATACCTTCTTCTCCAGTCCGGTTCCGCCGTTTACAAAGCCCGGTTCCTTCTCATCGAACACATGCCCCTTGATGACGTCACGCGAGCCGTCGGAAAACACAGCGACCCCTTCATCGAGATACGCCACATTTTCTTTTAACGCAGGTCTTGTTCCCGTTTCCATCGGGGATTCATCTGCACACCACGGCTCGCCGTATAAAAGCTTCTCCCCCGCGCCGTATACGTCGTCAAGCTCTCTCCTTATACGGTTCATAAGTTCGACCGTCAAAAGACCCATCAAATCAAAACGAAAGCCGTCAATATGATACTCTCTCGCCCAGTAAAGTACCGATTGCACAATATAGTTATCCACCATCCGTCTGCCCGCAGCAAGATCGCTTCCGCAGCAGGAACCGTTCGCCAGCGTCCCATCCGCCAGACGGCGGTTATAATATCCCGGCACGGTCCGTTCCAGCCAGGAATCCGGCTGATAAGTATGATTGTACACCACGTCCATCACGACGCGGATGCCGTTTTCGTGCAGCGCCTGCACCATTTCCTTGAACTCGCGGATTCTCACTGTACCGTCGTGCGGGTCCGTCGCATACGAACCCTCCGGCACATTATAATTGAGCGGATCATAGCCCCAGTTGAATTGATCGTCTGCGCCGCTCTCATCGACCGAGCCAAAATCATACGAGGGCAGAAGATGCACATGTGTGATTCCAAGCTCCTTTAGATAGTCCATGCAAGTAGGATATTCACCGTTCGTCCCGGAACACGTAAACGCCTTGTATTTTCCGCGGTACGCCTCCGGTACACCACTCTCCTTATCGTAGGAAAAGTCCTTGATATGAAGTTCATAGATAATATTTTCCGGCTGATGCGCCGGTGCTTTGTCCTTCCCAAAGCCTTCCGGGTTCGTCCTCTCCAGATCGACTGCCATACTGCGCACGCCGTTGCAGCCGCACGCCGTTGCATAAGGATCGGCGGTCGTTACTGCCTCCCCGCCGCGGTACACCGTATAATCATAATAGGCACCATGAAGATATTCCTTCGTCTTCCAGCAGAAAACACCCTTCTCTTCCGGCTTTAATTCACAGGTTCTGCACGCTTTTGCATCATCGGCAGAATATAAATGCAACTCTACCTTGTCAGCAAGAGGGCTCCATACCTTAAATATGGTGCCCTCCTTCGTACAGCTTACGCCCAAATCTCCACCGTCATATCCATATTTTCTGTCAAACGCTTTGTCGTATTGAATGTAATTTCCCGTTTTCACAGCATCTCTCCAATAATCAGTATTTTAGATCAGCCCTTTACTGCTCCGGCGACGCCCTCAACATAGCACTTCTGCGTCAGCATGAACAGTATTGCGATCGGTATGGATATCATAACACATCCGGCATAGAATTGTGTATAGTAATATTCCACATATTCTTTTTCCAGCATCGTCCACAGACCGATTGCTATCGTGTAGTACTTCGTATCATTTCCCATGATAATCTTCGCGAAAATGTAGTCCACCCACGGTCCCATAAACGTCGTAATCAGCGTGTAGGTGATAATCGGCTTCGACATCGGAATCGTCACATGAATAAAGGTGTCCCACTTCGTCGCTCCGTCAATATATGCTGCCTCGTCAATGCTCATCGGGATTGTGTCGAAAAAGCCCTTCGCCATATAAAAGCCAAGCCCGGCGCCTCCCGAATACACCATAACGAGCGCGATCTGTTTTAATACTCCCGTCTCTAAAAAGCCCATACCCTTTAAGATATAGTAAACTGCGATCATCGACATAAATCCCGGGAACATACCGAGAATCAATGCTATGTTGAGCAGCGGTTTTCTCATCTTAAAACGCAGCCGGCTCATCACATAGGATACGCACAGCACAAAAAATGCTGAAATAATTGTGCTGAAAATAGCAATTACAAGTGTATTCATGAACCATCTGGTAAAATTGATGTTACTTTCCCCCTTGAACAGGTTAATGTAATTGTCTAACGTAAAGCCCCTCGGCCAGATATAACTCTTATAGGATCCTCCCTCTTTCCTAAATGAAGTCAGAATGACATAGAAAATCGGGAGTACCCAGATAAAACTAAGAACCGCCAACAGCAGATGGCACGCGGAATTGACAATAAATTTCTTTTTCTTCATTATTGAAACGCCCCCTCATCCTTGTATGATCCGGTGTTCCGGTAAGTTACCAGCGAGACAACCGCTAAGACAATAAAGGTCATAATACCGATGACCGCGCCAAAACTGTAGTCCTTCTGTGTGATTGTCAAACGATACAGCCAGGTAACGAGCAAATCTGTCTTTCCCGCGAAATAATATTCCAGGGTATCCGGACCTCCTCCCGACAGCAGGAAAATAACGTTAAAGTTATTGATATTTCCGGTGAAGGAAGTGATCAGATTCGGCGTCATGACAAAGATCATATACGGAAGCGTGATCTTCCGGAAAATTGTAAATGCATTCGCACCGTCAATCTTTGCCGCCTCATATAGCTCCCCAGGAATATTCTGTAAAATACCGGTCGTAGACAGCATCGTATACGGAATACCGATCCAGAGATTAACGAAAATAATCGTAAGCTTCGCCAACGTAGCGTCCGTGAAAAACGGAATCGACTCCGTCGCGCCGAGGAATCCGAAGGTGCGGAGCAATACATTCACAGGTCCGTTCGTATTAAAAATGGTTCTCATGCTAAGCAGAGATACGAACTGCGGCACCGCGATGGACAGAACAAACATAAAACGCCAGAAGCCTTTGAATCTGGTTCCCTTTCGGTTGATCAGAAGCGCAAGCAGAAGTCCCAATATGTAGCAGGAAAATGTCGCCACAGTTGCCCAGATCAGAGTCCATCCCAGAATCGGCCAGAAGGTCGCCGCCAGCTTGCTTCCATGTGAAAACATTGCCACAAAGTTATCGAGTCCGACCCAGTCAAAGAGCTTTCCGGGCGGCTGATGATCCCTGTCGTAATTCGTAAATGCAATCAGAATCATGAACACAAGGGGAACCACCGTAAACGTGATAATTCCGAGAATCGGAAGGCTCAGAAGAAGGCTGTGCAGATTCTCTTCCTTCAGAGAACGCAGATCGTCCCGAAAGCCCGGCACCGCCATTCCCTTCTCTTTACGAACCTGTGTGCTGTAGGCACTTTTTACGGACATACACGCGGCAAACAACATCGCGGCTGTCAGAAAAATCGTAACAACGCCGTACAGCAGACACAGCATGGAATTATCGCCTGTGGAATACTCGTAGATCCCAAGCGCTTCATTGTACACCTGTCCCTGCTCCGTTGTACCGAGCGTCACAAAATTCCCCATCGCGCTGATACCGAACGAAATCATGTACATCAGATACAATACTTCCAGCGCAAGAAATGCCAGTCCTCTGACAAGCTGCTTATTTACAATATTTCCAAGACCACAGATCAGGAAAGAAAACCTCGTTATTATATTTCCTTTCCGAAATGCCTCGCTGACATTCGCGTCCGACGGTCTTGTATAATGAGTCTCTTTTTTCTTCCTTCGAATACTCATGAAAAACCTCCTACTTTTCTATCGGCAGTTTTCCCTACAAAATCCCCTTTTCCTGGACAACTACCATAAAACAGGGATACCAGCAGACGGTATCCCTGTTTTCTTTCAGAACGTTACTTACTCTGCAGTCATTGAAGCTACAAACTCATCCAGCTTTGCCTGAACGTTATCTTTGGTGATCTCACCGCTTCTGATTTCAGTCGGGATAGCATTTGCATAAGTCCAGTATCTCTCACTGAATACGGAGTTCGACGGCTGCGCTACGCTTGCCGTGTTCGCCTCCTCCACGATAACTGCTGCCAACGGATCAGCCTTTACCGCCTCGTTCTCGCCAGCGTTAATATTTGCCGGAATCTGTGCGGACTTCTCATAGCGGAGAAGCTGATTCTCTTCATTGCCGAGGAAAGCCGCGAATGCAACGGCTGCCGCCATGTTCTGTGACTGTGCGTTGACGCCAATGCACTTAGAACCATAGAAGCCCTTGAGCTGATAATCTGTTCCATCCAGATTAAAGGTCGGAATCACGGCAATTCCCATATCGTCGCCCAGAACATCCTTGTACATATCATAGTTCCAGGAACCGTCGAACCAAGCGCCTAATCTGTGATCCTCAATCAGCTCGGAAACCGCGATCTCGCCATCGTATGCACATTTCGGGTTGTTAATTAAATCAATCAGGTAATTTGTTACCGCCACGCCCGTCTCATTGTTCCAGTCTACACCTGCGGACAGGTCTTTGCCCTCCGGACCGAATACGCTTAAGCCTGCTCCGTAATAGTAAGCGCCAAGCTTCCAGCCGCCTGCGGACTCAAAGTAGAAGTTGTATACATCATCGCCTGTCTCTTTTGCCATGATGCTCTCCAGAGAAGTGATATCCGACTCGTCCAGGAGCGTCTTGTCATAGAACATAAAGAATGTATTGTGTGTAAACGGAATTGCATAAAGCGCGTCGTCGATGCACGCGGTTGCCAATACGGACTCCGCTGTATTCTCTCTTACATAAGTCTCTGTCTCACCGCCAAGTCTTGCGATTGCACCGGCGTCAACCAACGACGAAAGCTGATCGCTCGCGAAGAAAAATACGTCCGCCGCTGCTCCGACGTCCTTTAATACAGACTCCTGTGCCTTATCCTCACCGACAATCTCAGTCGTCCATGTAATATTCCACTCCGGATGCGCCTCGGCAAATGCTGCCTGCTGCTCCTCCATGATCCCGGTATCCACCTGATTCTGCGGACACCATACCTTAAGAGTGATATCCTGTGTCTCGCCGGAAGCCGCTACATTGGATGCCGCCGCCTCTGTTCCTGCTGCTCCGCCTGCAGATGTGTTTTCATCCCCGCCGCATCCTGCGAGCAGTGATACAGACATCATGACTGCTAAAGCGCTTGCTACCGCTTTTTTCATAATCTTATCCTCCTTTAGTCCAGCGTTTTGTTTCGCTAAGTTTCGCTTTTCCACAGGATATCATTCATTTTGGCAGGAGTCAAGCACGCATTTGTGAGTTTCGCACAGTTTCCTTCTTTTTCTGCTTCATTTTTGTGCACTTTGTATTCTATTTCGAAATTTCAGGGATTGGAGGTTTCGAAACTTTATTTTGATTTTTTTCGAAAAATTCCGAAACAAACTTCCATAGCTTCAAGCTTTATCCAGCTTCTGCCCTTCCTGATACGGTCTATAGTTTAGGCGCCGCCTTGTTTTTTTCATTCCCCCTTGCTATAATCATAATGCATGAAAATTTTTTCTCTGTCATTTTGTACAAAATTTGGAGGAACTTATGACTACTATAAATGATATCGCTGCCAGATTAGGAATTTCCAAAAGTACTGTTTCCAAGGCGCTGAACCACGCAACAGACGTCAGCGATGATATGCGCAAGAAAATTCTGGAAACCGCAGTTGAGATGGGTTATGTGAATAAGCGTTTGCAGAAACGGGAACAGAAGATTTGTATTCTGATTGCAAATATGGACTACGAGACGCCGAACCAGTTTGGTCACGATATTGTACTGGGCTTTAAGCAGATGGCAGAGCCGGAAGGCTTTACCGTAGATATTGTTCCGTTGACAAAGGAAATACAGCGCATAACGCCTTACGGGGTATTCATGATGGAGCATGACTATCGGGCATCCTTTGTCCTCGGCTTTTCACTTCTCGACCCATGGATACAGGAGTTCCCCTCCACCCCCATTCCGACTGTCCTCTACGATAATTACATCAAGAATAATCCCTGTGTGGCATCCATCGGCTGCGACAGCCAGGAGGGCTTTGACCTTGCCGTGCGCCATCTGGTCAAACAGGGACACAAGAAAATCGGCCTGATTTCCGGTCCTCTGGATTCTTATATCCTAAAGGCTCGCTATAAGGCTTATCTGAACGCCATGGATAAGTATGGTCTGGAAATTAACGAGAATTATATTGGACTTGGCTACTATGTATCGGAGTCCACAAGAACCTATATTCCAAAGCTTTTAGATCAGGGCGTTACCGCGATCCTGTTCTCCCACGACATCCGCGCCATCTCCGCTCTCACGGAATGCCACGACCGCGGTGTTGCGGTTCCGGGGGACGTAAGCATTATCGGCTTCGACGATCTCCCGATGGCAGCCTACATACAACCGCCGCTCACCACCATAAGGCAAGATCGGATCGCGCTCGGCAAATGCGGCTACTATGCCATGAGCTGTCTGCTAAATCAGATTCCGATCGGCTCGATTCTGCTGCGTGCCCCGCTGATTGTGCGGGAATCGACCGGATCAGTTCCGGAATAACAGGATAGGAGACAACCAGCCTAAAGGCATTAGCAAATATACCTCTCCATCATCCCCTGTACCCGTTCCGTCACCCCGGCTTTCGCGCACTCCTCCATGAACGCGTCCAGGAAATGTTCCTTACAGTAAGCCGCCACATATGTATTGCGCTGCTCATTCTCCATCTCCTTTAAGGAAGCCCGTTCTTCATGCCCGAGATAATAGCCCAGCGCAAAGAAATCCGGCGTGCCCCAGCCCGCCGCATCATCAAGCACCGCAGCGACATTCTCAAGTTCGCTCCGAAGCAGTATGGACGCAAAGGTATTTCCGGCTACAGTCTGCGCCTTCGCAGTGCTGTCCGCATATTCCTCCACCATCTGCTCTAAGCTCGTCATGGTAGATCTAAAATCAAGATCGTCTTCCCGGATCGAACAGTCATGATAGACCTCTCCCAGTTCCGCAACCAGATTCTTAAGCCGCTCCTTCACCTCCGAAACCGGGCTTTCCGCCATACAGTCTAACAGCTTTCGAATCGCTCCTCTCGCATTCTCCAAATGCCCCCGTGCGTTCTCATAGTCGTCGCGCGCGGCACCTCCCGCATCCAACGCATCGTCAAATTCCTTTAAATGAGCTGTCACCCGCGCCTTATCACAGCCCCCGGACAGCATTGTCTTCTTCAATTCCTTCAGCTCTGCCTTCCGCTCCTTCGCCCGTTTTGCCCGTTCCGATCTGTCAAAAAACATCCTGCTACCTCCCCGCCATATACTTACACATGTCTCAAAAAGAAAAACCAGATGACCAGCAAGAATATGCCAAGCACCAAAAGCAGCGCCGGAATGAATACGATAAACGCCGCAATAATCATCGCAGGTCTGTCTTTCTTGTCCAACTCCACGCCTTCCATACGCTCCTCAAATTCTTCTTCCGCTTTCTCCACATCGATGACGCGCTTTACCTTCTTATCGAACAACATGCTTACTGCTCCTTTTTGCATATCGCAGATACCTGTGTTTCATGTCTTCACAGATACCGCCACTATTTCTATTGTCTCACAATTTCTTCCAAAATAAAACAGGTAACAGTGAAATTTTGCAGAATTACGCAAACAAAAAAGACGCCTGCCACACACAACTTTCCATGCGTAGCAAACGTCTTTTCACCTCAAATCCCAGACTCCATTTCAGAGTCCCGCCTCTGTCCTGATGCCCCGGCAGTATCTTTTACTTTGTCAGCGGATAATGACAGGCCACCAGATGTCCGTTCCCCATATCTGTAAGCTTGGGCACCTCGTGCTTACATTTCTCCTGGCACTGATAACACCTCGTGTGGAACTTACAGCCTGAAGGCGGATTCACCGGGCTTGGGATATCGCCCTCCAGGAGAATACGCTCACGCTTCTTATCATCCACATCCGTGGTCGGAATTGCGGAGAGCAGCGCGTTCGTATACGGATGCATCGTCCGCTCGAACAAATCCTCCGTCGTCGACAGTTCGACCAGATTACCGAGGTACATAACCCCGATGCGGTCGCTGATATACTTCACAACGCTAAGGTCATGCGTGATGAACAGATAGGTCAGATGCGCCTCCTCCTTCAAGTCGGAAAGAAGATTCAAGACCTGTGACTGAATCGACACGTCAAGTGCGGATACCGCCTCATCGCAGACAACAAACCGCGGTTTTAACGCCAGACTTCTTGCGATTCCGATACGCTGACGCTGTCCGCCGGAAAACTGGTGCGGATAACGTCCGAACATATAGTCGTCCAGACCGCACTTCTTCATCACATCCATGACATAATCGCGGAGCGCCGGGTCGCCCTTCTTGTACACGCCGTGCGCCACAAGTCCCTCGCCGATGATCTGTCCCGCAGTCATCCGCGGATTTAAGGAAGAGTACGGATCCTGGAAAATAAGCTGCAGCTCTTTCCGTAGCTCGCGCATCTTCTCCGCAGGCTGCTCCTTCAGATTGATCATCTGTCCATCCTTCTCATAGAGGATGTCTCCGTGCGTCTGCGGATAAAGCTGTAAGATGGTACGCCCAAATGTAGACTTTCCGCATCCCGACTCTCCTACCAGACCTAACGTCTCTCCCTCGTAAATATCAATGGAAATACCGTCGTTTGCCTTTACATATTTCTGCTCCTCACGGAAGCTTGTCTTCTTGATTGGGAAATACTGCTTCTCATCACGGATGGAAAGCAGTACCTTCTTATTCTCAGTCTGCATTCGAATTTCTCACCGCCTTCTCTGCATAATGGCATCTCACCTGATGCTTCGGCTCTACCTCAACCAACTCCGGTTCTTCCTCCATACACCGCTCCTTGCAATACTTACAGCGCGGCGCAAATTTACAGCCCTTCGGCAGATAAAGCGGATTCGGAACCGCCCCCGGAATCGGATCTAACTTCTCGCCCTTTGGCGTGTCAAGTCTCGGAATGGAAATCATCAGCCCTTCCGTGTACGGGTGGGAGTACGCACCATTCGTAAAAATGGTCTTTGCATCCGCCATCTCCACGACCTGACCGCAGTACATGACTGCGACTTTATCCGCCATCTCATTGATAACACCGAGATCATGCGTGATGAACAGAATCGACGTCCCAAGCTTCTCCTTCATATCGTTCATCAGCTTCAGAATCTGCGCCTGAATCGTCACATCGAGCGCCGTCGTCGGCTCATCCGCAATCAGAAGCTTCGGCTTACACGCAAGCGCCATCGCGATCATGACACGCTGGCGCATGCCGCCGGAAAGCTGGAACGGATACTGCTTTGCCACGCGCTCCGGATTCGGAATCTTCACCTCGGCAAGCATACGCACCGCCTCTGCCGCCGCCTGCTTCTTATCCATGCCCTGATGCACACGGAATACCTCACCGATCTGTTTCTCAATCGTAAAGACCGGATTTAAGGAAGTCATCGGTTCCTGAAAAATAACCGAAATCTCATTTCCGCGGATCTCGTACATTTCTTTATTGGAACAGGAAATAACATCTCTTCCGTCAAATGTGATCTCGCCGCTCTCGATATAGCCGTTGCCGTCGAGCAGCTTGATAATACTCATAGCGGAAACACTCTTACCGCTTCCACTCTCACCTACAATTCCCAATGTCTCGCCTGCTTCCAGGGAATAGGTCACATCGTTTACCGCTTTTACGATACCGCGCTTTGTCTTAAAAAACGTGTGTAAATGCTTAACTTCAAGCAAACTCATCCAGTCTTACCTACCTTTCCTTGGATTTCGGATCGATGGCATCACGAAGACCATCGCCGATACAGTTAATACTGATCGTACAGATTGCCAGCACAAGCGCCGGGAATACCCAACGCCACCAATAGTTCTCGATTACCGTCGCGCTGCGGGCGCTGTTTAACATATTACCCCATGTCGCATTCGGCTCGGTAACACCGAAACCGATGAAAGACAGGGAAGATTCTGTCAGCATACAAGTCGCAAAGTCAAGCGTGGCATTTACAATAATGACCGTAATAACGTTAGGCAGAATATGACGGAAAATAATTCCCCACTCCTTCACGCCGAGTGCCTTCGCAGCCGTAACGAACTCCTGCTCTCTCTCCGCCAACACGCTGCCTCGCACGAGACGCGCGATACCCGGCCAGGAGAGCAGACCTAAAATTACCATAATCATGATAATTCGCTGCGTCTCTGAAATCGAGTTCCCGATGATCGCCGAGAGAATGATCGCAAACGGCAAAAACGGCAGTGACGACACGATCTCGGTCAGACGCATCAGAAGGTTATCCACCTTGCCTCCCTTATAACCGGAAACGCCTCCGACGATAACGCCGATGAACGTAGAAATAATGACTGCGATAGCTCCGACTGTCATCGTCATACGTCCGCCCTTTAACAGGCGGCGGAAAATATCACGTCCCAGATCATCCGTTCCCATCAGATAACCATCGAGTCCCCAGCTATATACCTCGTCATTCTCATCGATTGCATAGCTTCCGTAATATCCGGCAACAATCGTCTTGACCGGAGCGCTGACAGAGGGAATCTTTGTCTGTCCAAAGGTATCGTCTCCCCATGCCTGTATGGAGCCGTCGTCCAAGGTCACGACATAATGATAACGTCCGCCCTCAACCGCTGTCACCTGCCCCTGAATCCCCTCTGGAACATTCTGGCTCTTCTTGATGTTATTTCCCCAGGTATAGACCTTACCGTCGTCCGTGACCGCTGCAATACTCTCGTCGCTGACTGCGATATCCACAACATGTCCCTGAATCTCTTCCGGAATTGCCGTATACGCATTATTCTTACCGCTCAGAGCCGCGACTCTGCCGTCCTTTGTCATGACCATAACAATATCCGTATTTGCGTCAAACTTCGCGATATTGCCCTGCACGCCCTCCGGGAACTTTATGTCCACGAGATAGCTGTTTCCCCAGTTATAAAGCGTACCATCCTCCGCAAGCGCCAGTGAGAACTGATAGCCCGCGTAGACCTCCACGATCTTCTCTCCCATACGGATTTCCATCGGAACAGATGCAAGCCCCATACGATCATTTCCCCATGTTATGACCTCGCCGTCCTCATTCAGCGCTACAACATGGTCAAGACCCGCCGAAATCTGCGTAATCTTTCCCATATCGGACGGAAGCTTCTTAAGCTTATCCGTCGGAAAACGTCCCCACTCGTATACATTTCCTTCCTCGTCGATTCCTACCGAAAACGTACTTCCGATGGCAATCTGCTTCGCATTGCCCTGAAGTCCCTTCGGCACCTCTAACATACCAAAGCCCGGCGCAACATTCGCCTGCGTTACATCCTGATAGTACATGTCAATCGGCATGAAAAACGGTACGATCACGCAGCAAAGGAAAATGAACACAAAGCAGATCACTCCCGCCATCGCTACTTTATCGCACACAAAACTCCGAAATACCATCTGCATCGGAGTTAAGACCGCCTCCTGCTCCTCTGTCATTGTACCGCCGCCGAGGAGCATTCTCTTTGCCGCCGTCTGAGCGGTAGAATTCTTTTTCTTCTTATTCTTCTCTGCCATGTCTCCTCCTAGTTCTCAAGCCTTACTCTAGGGTCAACCAGCGTATAGGCGATATCCATAATGACATTTCCAAGCAAAGACAGAATCACGTAGAACATCTGCATTGCCAATACTACGGAAAAGTCCCGCTGGTTCAGACCGCTGATCATCATCTTGCCAAGACCGTCCCACAGGAAAATCGTCTCAATGACAATCGAGCCGCCGAACAATCCGATCAGCCACCATGTAGTTACTGTTACAATAGGAATCAGCGCGTTGCGGAATGCGTGCACATAGATAACGACCTTCTCACGCAGACCCTTGGAACGTGCTGTTTTTATATAGTCCATGCGGAGCGCATCGATCATGGAAGCCCTGACATATCTTGCAATGCTTCCAATGCCCCCGACGGACATGACAAGTACCGGCAATATCATATGCTTCGCCGAATCAAAAAAAGCTGCGATTCCCGTACCATCGAATCCTGCGGTCTTTACGCCGCTGATCGGAAAAATCGGAATTCTTATCGCAAACACATAAATGGCAAGCAGCGCAATGACAAAACTCGGTACACTGTATCCAACAATCGTGATAACCTGAATTACTTTATCAAATATACTGTTTTTCTTTACCGCCTGGGTAATTCCCAACGGCACTGCAATCAAAAAAACTACTATCATAGAACACAGATTCAAAAGAACTGTATTCCGCATCGGCACTCCGATGACGTCCTTAACTGCTCTGCGGTATTCGGTCGAGTACCCGAAATCCCCCCGGAGCATATTTGTGATCCACTTCACATACTGCACCGGTACAGGCTCGTCTAAGCCCAACTGCCTGCGAATCGTATCATACTGCTGCTGATAGACCTCCGGCTTTACATTGTCGCTCATCATCATCTTGACAGGATCTCCCGGCAGCGCTTTGTAAATTGCAAACATCAATATTGATATAACAAAAAATACAAACACTATATAAATGAATCTCTTAACAAGCCATCTTCCCTTGCGCATATCTTTTCAAGGACCTCCTAACCCAGCCAACCAGGCAATCTTATGTTTCCGGCGGCTGTTCGTGCCCACAGAAACTTATCTTTCACTACATCTTTACCGGAAAAGTCTGCCCGGAAATCTCCGGGCAGATTCTTTCCAAATTATGCCTCAACGGCAGATTACTCCGTTACCCAAGCCTCGCAGAGCGCTGATGTCCAATCCCAGATAGAGGATGTATCCCAGCCCTGCAGCTTACTGTTGTAGAAATCATGATACTCATCCGAATATAACGGAATCTTCGGAAGCTTCTCATTCCATACCTTCTGGTAATTCTGCCATGCCGATAACCACTCGTCCTTATTCTCAAGCGGAATGCTCTTTAATACGAGCGCAGCATCTGCAAGCTCTTGATCTAAAATCCAACTGCTGTTATAACCACTGCCCAGATACTGCTCGTCTAAAGAGTAGTAATACCACGGAGAATACTGTACGGAGAAACCTGTTGCCAGGTTATACATATTGTAAATCGTCTCTCCCTGATGATCCGCCGCATTCAGCAATGTCGGGAAATCAGTCGTGGTAGACTTAAGTTCCATACCGGCTTCAGCCATTGCCTCCGGAAGCATGGTTGCAAGCAGGTCAGATACCGGATTGCCCTCTGAATTGCACCACTGGATAACAAGCGGCATTAATTCACCGTCGACCTCTTTGTAACGTGTGCCGTCGCCGTCCTTGTACTCTTCTCCGCTCTCATTTAATGTCCATCCATCCTCTTCAAGTACCCTCTTCGCAGCCTCGATATCCTTATCATAAGTATTCAGGTTCTGGTCGATCCAGTCCTTAGAATCCTGATACTCCCACTGGGAAAGACCATACTCGCCGTGTACGATGGTAGCGTAACCACCGCTGTACTGTCTTGCGAACTCGTTGCGGTCTAAGCAGTAAGCAATTGCCTGACGTACATTCTGAGAATCTGTAGGGAACTGTGAACAGTCAAACTGAATCATACCATAGCCATAGCGGAAGAAGGTGTGCTTCTCTGCCGTACCTGCATCTACCAGGTCAAGACCCGCCTCGATCTCCGTACCACCGGAAACTGAGAATAACAGGTCTACCGTACCTGCCTTTAACTCGTTGATTCGTGTATCGGAGGTAACTGTCTTAATAATGACCTTCTGAATCATCGGCTTGATACCGTTAATATTGCCGGCAAAGTTCTCATTGACTGTGAACACACCCTGTCTGCTGGATGCATCATAACTCTCAAGCTTGTACGGTCCGCAAGTCACTTGCGGGTTGTAACGATATCCGGTATCCGGATCGTTGATTGTCTCAAGCAGTAAGTCGGTCGTGAAGTCGCCTGTGATCGTCGCACCTTCCTCCGTGTCCTCGATGTCACAGCCCGGAGCGATAACAGCAAGCGGTCTCGGCAGCGCAGCCGCATAAGCGAGATCATAGTGATACGGAAGCTCATCTGCTGCAACTGTCATGGAAAATGTCTTGTCGTCGATGTAATGAACGCCCTTCAGTGCCTTTGTCTCGCCGGAATTAAATGCATCCCATCCGTCTAAAAAGGTATAATTGGTCGCCGCATAATTGTCAACCCCCATCATCTCCGGAGAAGACTCCAGAAGCAGTGCAAACACATAATCCTTTGCGGTGATTGCAGAACCGTCGGACCACAGAAGTCCATCGTTTAAGGTAATCGTAAAAGTCTTCGTCCCGTCCTCATTCTCGAGGCTGTCAAGTTTTGAAACTACCACCGGATCTGTTATCCACTGACCGTCTTTGGAAGCGTCTACTGTTGTATAGCCATGGAGCATACCAAGCTGTACCTTGTAGTTGGTCGAACTGTTATTAAAGGTCGGATCATAGAAATCCTGCTCAAGATCCTCGAGCGTACCGATAATAAGCTGACCCTGCGGGCTTGTCGGTCTCTCACTTGCTACCGCCGCTTCCGTGCCTTCCTCTACGGTCTCTGTCGCAGGGGCTGCATTCGCGTCGTTCGCGTTGTTGGTAACTGCACCGTCATCACCGCCGCAGGCTGTAAGAGATACAGTCATCGCTGCAACTAATAAAGCTGACAGCAATCTCTTCTTTTTCATAATACAATCCTCCTTGTTTTCCGAAGGAAAATGATCCTCAACTTGTTGAGGCTCTGCCTTTTGCATGGAGCAACGCCCAGCAAGCTGTGCGGGATTTTCCTCCTGTATAAATTTTTTCAACTGCATTTCTCTATTGTTGCATTGCGTTATCATGCTAAAATATTTTTTTGCAACAAAATAAAGTGCCTACAAGCCTCATTGCTCATCGCACTTTAGAAATACAATTGTATGCTGTACACGTACAACATGTTTATAATTATACATGTAACGCCCGATTTGTCAATATTATACGCTATACAATTTGTGGAAAATGTAATAATTCCGCGCTTTATAGGAGTCATCACTGCCATACATTGTAGCGGCACGGTATTTCCTATAGCGTAAGAACTCCCCGAAACCGACGTTTCCGTCAGTCCCGGGGAGTTCCCCTTCTTCTGCTATAAATTTATCCGTAAATCAAATTCCGGATTAAGCAGTCTTTGTTGCGTACATGAAGTACTTCATACCGTATACAGTCGCATAAACGCCGTCTACGTTAGACTTCTGCATATATACATCGTTATAGTAGTAAAGCGGAACAACCGACCATGTCTCCATAAGCATATCCTCAGCCTGGTGCATTAAGTCGACACGTGCCGCAAAGTCTGCGGTGTTTCTGATCTGGTCGATCAGCGCATTGTACTCATCCCACTTCGGAGAAGAAGATACCGGTGTACCTTTACCTAACTGCATATCGTTGTTACCGGAAGCAGAGGTAAAGATCTCTAACATGTTGACCGGGTCGTTGTAATCTGCAAGCCATCCCTCACGTGCAATGGTGAAGTTACCGTTCTTACGATCCTCAAGGAATACGTTCCAGTCCTCAGACTTGATTTCCATGGAGATGCCAAGTAACGCAAGATCCTGCTGTACAGATTCAGCAACTGCGATGTGTCCTGTACCATCGTTTGTTAAGTACGTCATAGAGATTGCCGGGTCAACTGCGTAGGTGCCGTCGCCGTTATCTGTGAAGGTATATCCTGCCTCCTCAAGCAAGGTCTTTGCCTGCTCTACATTTGCTGCTCCTGTAGTAGTTGCATCATAGTAAGATGTATCCGCCTGCTTGAAGACGCCTCCGTTACCGTCAGCCATTCCGACCGGAACAAATGAGTCTGCCGGAATCTGGTCTGTCTGACCCACATTCTCAACAATAAACTGACGATCGATCAGCAAGCTCATTGCCTCACGCATCTTAGCAGCCTCTTCCTCCGTCTTTCCGTCGAAAAGCGGATCGTTTACGTTGAAGCCGATATAGTAAGTTCCAAGGTTATCAAGAACACCAAACTCCGGATTAATACCGTTTAAGGAAGAAATCTCATCGTTCGGTACAGTGTCGATGTAATCAACATCACCGCTGTTGTATGCAGCGTAGATTGCCGTATCGTCTGCACTGAGCATGAAGTGAAGCTCATCCATCGTTACGTTTGCCGCGTCATAGTAGTTCGGGTTCTTCACGTAAACCATGCTCTCGTTGTGGTTCCATGTCTGTAAGGTATAAGCGCCGTTGCACACAAAGCCTGCCTCCTGCGCCCACTTGCCCGGAACCGTGCCGTCCGGATCAGCAGCCTCTACCGAAGCCTGATGTACCGGGAAGAACGTCGGGAATGCAAGAAGGTCGTTGAAGTACGGGCACGGGCTGTTCAAGGTGATAACCAGTGTGTACTCATCCGGCATCTCTACTGCAAGAGAACCGTCGTCAGCTCTTGCGATGACATCGAACAGATATGCATAGTCTGCAGCGGTCTCCTCTGCGATGACACGATTCCAGCTATATACGAAATCTGCTGCCTTTAATTCGTCTCCATTGCTCCACTTGGACTCGATCATGTGAACGGTATATACTGTTCCGTCCTCAGATACCTCCGGCATATCGGTTGCAAGCTGCGGAATCAGATTGCCGTCCTTGTCGTAGGTGTAAAGACCTGCGAAAGAGTTTACCGCCAGACAGCCGCCGTCCACGGAACTGTTTAACGCCGGGTCAAGATAATCCGGCTCACTTCCCAGGTTGATGCTTAAAATGTTAGTGTCTGTGTTGGTTGTCGATGCCCCTGCCGGTGCAGCCGCACTCTCCGTGCCCTCTGCCACTGCAGCGCCGCCGTTTCCTGCATCGCCCGTGCTGCCGTTGTTATTGCCGCACGCTATAAGCCCAAGGCTCATAGAAGCAACCAGTAATGATGCTGCTAATTTCTTCATAATAGAATCCTCCTTGTAAAAATGATCTATGTTCCACGCACCTTTGCGGTGACGCTGAAACCAAAATTATTTATTCCAGCAGGCAACGAAATGCCCGTTGCCCCTGTCGGTAAGCTGCGGCATTTCCGCCGCGCACTTCTTCGTCGCGTACTTGCATCTGGTACGGAACGGACAGCCCGTCGGCATCTTAAGCGGGCTCGGAACATCGCCCTCGAGCACGATACGTTTGCTTTTTCTCGCCGTCTCCGGATCGGGAATCGGCACAGCCGACAACAGACTTAAAGTATACGGATGAATCGGATTGCTATTGAGCTCATCCGCCTCCGCAATCTCCATCATCTTGCCCAAATACATGACCGCAATACGGTCGGATATATGATGCACGACCAGAAGATCGTGCGCAATAAACAAATACGCCACGCCGAGCTTATCCTGGAGTTCCTCGAACATGTTGACCACCTGTGCCTGAATCGATACGTCAAGCGCGGATACCGGCTCATCACAGACGATGAACTTCGGATTTACCGCAAGCGCTCTCGCGATACCGATTCGCTGTCTCTGTCCGCCGGAGAACTCATGCGCATAACGCATCGCGTGTTCGGCATTCAATCCGACAAGTTCCATAAGGTTTAAGATCTTCTCGCGGCGCTCCTTCTTATTACTGTAAAGCTTATGTACATCCAGCGGCTCTCCGATGATATCCTCGACTGTCATACGCGGATTCAGGGAAGAATACGGGTCCTGAAATACCATCTGCATCTGCCTGCGATACGGAAGCATATCCACATCGACTTTCTTGTTAAGTACAGGCTTGCCGTCCGCTCCGACAATCAACTGCCCGCTCTCATCGTACTGCTCGCCGCTGTCGAAAAGCACATTTCCGTCAAATACGATACGTCCCGACGTCGGCTGGTACAGCCGGAGCAGTGTACGTCCTACGGTCGTCTTGCCACATCCCGACTCACCTACAAGTCCGAGCGTCTCGCCCGGCTTGATTGCGAACGAAATATCATCCACCGCCTTAAGCGGAATCGTCTTAAATCCCTGCCGCACAGGAAAATATTGTTTTAAATGACTTACCTCAAGAAGGTTCTTCTCTTCACTCATCTACTTCGCTTCCTCCTGTGCTTCATATAACTCTTTGACGTTCATCCAGCAGCTCGCCAGGTGGCTGTCGCTGATGCGAAGCTCGTCCGGCTTTTGTGTCAGGCAGATTTTCATTGCCGCATCACAGCGCGGACAGAACGCGCAGCCCTCCGGCATCTGCAGAAGATTGATCGGCGTCCCTCCGATCGGTACAAGCTTCTCGTTCATGTTGTCCGCCTTCGGAATCGAACGCAGCAACCCCTTCGTATATTCATGCGCCGGACGGTAGAAAATATCATCCGCCGTTCCACGCTCGCAGACACGTCCGCCGTACATGACAAGAATCTCGTCACACATACTCGCAATAACACCGAGATCATGCGTCACCATGATAATCGCCATACCAAGCTTCTTCTGCAGATCCTGCATCAATTCCAGAATCTGTGCCTGAATCGTCACGTCAAGCGCCGTCGTCGGCTCGTCCGCGATCAGAATGTCCGGTTCACAGGCAAGCGCCATCGCGATCATGACACGCTGACGCATACCGCCGGACAACTCGTGCGGGTACTGCTTCATACGGCTCTCCGGCTCATTCACGCCGACTAAGGTCAACATCTCGACCGCACGCGCCCACGCCTGCTTCTTGTCTTTATCCGTGTGCAGAAGCACTGCCTCTGTGAGCTGGCTTCCCACGGTAAATACCGGGTTAAGGCTCGTCATCGGATCCTGAAAGATAATAGAGCATTTCTCTCCGCGGAACTTCTGCATCTGCTTGCCGTCCCACTTCGTGATATCCTCGCCGTGGAACTTCACCTCGCCTGCGGTGATTTTTCCTGTCTCCGCCAGAATCTGCATGATGGAATACGCCGTTACTGATTTGCCGGAACCCGACTCACCTACGATACCAAGCGTTTTGCCCGGCTCCAGACGAAAGGAAATACCGTTGACCGCCTGCACCTCACCCGCATCCGTAAAGAAGCTGGTATGAAGGTCGTTTACCTCTAAAATATATTTATTCTCTTCGCTCATATCGTTATCTCCTTAATTCAGTTTCGAGTCAAATGCGTCGCGGAGACCGTCGCCCAGTAAATTCAGCGCAAGTACGATCAGACAGATTGCAACCGCAGGAATGACCAGTCTAAGCGGATAGGACTGCATACCGGCCCTGGCGTCATTCGCCAGACTTCCCAGGGAAGTAAGCGGTGAAGCCACGCCCAGTCCAAGGAAGCTTAAGTAGCTCTCGGTAAAGATCGCACTCGGCACCTGCAGTGCTGTCGTGATGATGATAACCGACAGACAGTTCGGCAGGATATGCTTTCTTAAAATTCTGCCGTTCTTCGTACCGATACACCGCGCCGCGAGCACATACTCATTATTCTTGATGGAAAGAATCTGTCCGCGGATCAGGCGCGCCATACTTACCCAGTACAGAAGCCCGAATACGATGAACATGGAAATCATATTCGTTCCGAGCGACTCGAGTGCAGTTCCGGCAATCAGCGGCTTTAATGTCTCGTTGAACACCACGGAGAGCAGAATGATAATCAGCATATCCGGCAGCGAATAGATAATATCAACGATACGCATCATGATAAGATCGACAATCCCTCCAAAATATCCGGCAATCGATCCGTAGATCAGTCCGATGATAAGCACCATGATCGACGCTACAACGCCGACGGAAAGGCTGACTCTCGTTCCGTAGATCACACGGATAAAATAGTCACGGCTTAAACTGTCTGTTCCGAAAATGTGCGGAAACAGCTTTTCCCCTGTCTCTTCCATATACTTTGTCTCAAGCTTTGAATACTCGAACGGTCCGAGATTCGCCGCCGTCTTGTCACGCACACCGTTTACCGAGATGATCTCGGAGTACTTATACGGCACAATGTGCGGCGCAATAATGATCGTCAGAAGAATCAGTACCAATACGACAATACTTCCCATGGCAAGCGGGTTCTTGCGCAGACGGCGCATACCGTCCTTAAAGAAGGTCGTAGACTCGCCCATAACGTCCTGCTGCTTCTTCTCCTCGTCTGTCGCCAGTTCGAAATTTGCGGCATTAAATTTACTCAAATCGACCTGTGCCGATAAAATCTGTCTGTTTTTGTATTGTGGATTTTCATTTCCCTGCATGCTATCTATCCGTCCTTTCCGTTCTTTACTCGAATGTAATACGCGGGTCAACAAACTTATACGCGATATCCGTCAGCAGGTTCGCAACCACCATCAGAATCGCAAGAAAGATCGTAGTCGCCATAATCATCGTATAATCACGGTTCGTGATACTCGTTACGAAGGACGTTCCAAGACCTCCGATCGTGAAAATGTTCTCAACGACCATAGAACCTGTCAGAATATAAGCCACCATCGGTCCCACATAAGTAATGACCGGAATCAGCGCGTTGCGCAGCGCATGTTTGAAAATGACCTTGAGCGTCGGAACTCCCTTTGCGCGCGCCGTGCGGATATAGTCCTGATTGAGCGCGTCAAGCATACTCGTCTTCGTCAGACGCGTAATATATGCCATCGGATAGATGGACAGCGCAATGATCGGCAGCACATAGTTCGGGTTGGACGACGACCACACCGGAAACCACCCCAGCTTCAAACAAAATACCAAAAGAAGCAGCGTCGCCAGAACAAAGGACGGCATTGCCGTTCCAAGGGTTGTGAAAAAGACGATCAGACGGTCCGGCAGACGGTTTCTTGTCAGCGCCGCAATACTTCCCAGCACAAGACCGATGACAATCGCAACCAGCGCCGCCATGCCCCCAAGCTTTGCAGACACCTTGAACTTGGACGTAAGTTCGCCCCAGATATCGCGTCCGCTATGTAAGGAAACGCCCCAGTCTCCGTGCAGCAGATTGTTCATATAAAGAACATACTGCTCAGGAACCGGCTTATCCAGATTATATCTCTCTTCCAGAACCTGCTGTGCCTCTTTGCTCGTCGCCTTCTCCTTGTTGAACGGTCCGCCCGGAATCGCGTTCATGACAAAGAATGTAATGGCGCTGACAATCAGAATCGATAAAATTGCCAGTAATACTCGTTTTACGATATACTTTCCCACTGTTTTCTCTCCTGCTTCTGTTAATTTCTTTCCAATCAAAAGGGCGATGCCGCAGCAGCCATATTCTCTGCCTCCATGCTCTGATAATGTACCCTTTTAATAGTTTGTTCCAATACCGCTATGATACTTTAGTATGTTAAAACTAATATATACGCATTATACCACCTCGATTCCATCTGTCAATTAGTAATGTATACAAAAATACACGGGTACTCCTCACGGACAATCCCTGCTGTATTTTTCCTGCCGTTTCTGTTATACTTTCTATAGACTTTACCACCTATATATTTGCTGCTTATATATTACCGCTTATATATTTACTGTTTATATATCTGCTGCTTATACATTTACTACTATATATAGAAGGTGTTATATATGATTACAAACGACGATATTCTCAACATGAACTTCTACAAGAAGGAACAATTCACCGGAAGCTACCAGGGCATGCGCTATCTCATTAAGAAGGACGCCGTTCCTGCCGGGAGTTCCCCAAATGCAGCTTCGTCCGACGCTGCCTCCGATTCCGCTGCCGTCCCCGCAGCCGAAGCTGTTATGACAGACGTTTTTTGCGTTACGATCTGGCCCGGTCCATACAACTTCGCCTCCACGGATGATAGCGAGAAGACCTCCGTCACCTTTCCTTTCACACCGGAGGGCAAGGATGCCGTCGTCGCATGGCTGAACGAACAATGGCAGAACCGCAGATCCGAGTGGCGCACGCTGTAGACTTCCTTCATCACTGTGCCACACCAACGCATCAAAAAAGCGATATACAAAGTATACACCTTTGTATATCGCTTTCCGTATTCATTTCCTGCCACGGCAGAAATCTTCTGATGCTTTACTGCGGGTAACAGGACTTGAACCTGCACGGTCTCCCACTAGAACCTAAATCTAGCGCGTCTGCCAATTCCGCCATACCCGCGTTTACCGCTCCCGTAGGAAGCCACCGGTATATTATAGCGTGGCAATGCAAAAATTGCAACCATTTTTTGACCGCACCAAAACTTCAAACGTCCGCTCGATTCATCTGCAAATCTCTATTCAAGTCCCTCTGGCTTCTCGTAGCGCAGCCAGATCTTATCCGCACCGCACACATGCTTCGTGCCGTCCTCCTGTGAGATAATGTAATCTCCCTCCCCAATAAACGTGCGCCCTCTGCGGTTCTTGATGTACGGGCAGATGATCGTACCGTCTTCTCTCTTGACCTTGACCAGTGAATCCGTGACGATCCATCCCTTTGTCACCACGTCGGAAAGCGGCTCAAACCCGTCCTCCATACCCTTGCCCGGCTCATATTTCTCAATATTGGATTCCAATGGAATTCTTCGACTCTTCATTCAATCCCTCCGTTCTGTATGCCCTCGCATATACTCTTTCTCCCTATTGTTATTATATCATAAATGGGGGGATTTTCAAACCTTTTGCATGCCGGAACTTATCTTCCTCGTTTTCTTAATCTCCGGGAGTTTGACAGTTGAAAATTGAAAAAAGTACTTGCAGGTCGCATAAAACCTGCTTTTTTTGTGTCAACTTTTTT
>ERZ808041.203-NODE-203-length-61143-cov-27.357990_pt1 | contig 61143 bp, 54 predicted proteins | sample MGYA00380192_ERZ808041 | MGnify/ENA primary metagenome ERZ808041 (study PRJEB31490, sample SAMN06133412) | mouse gut metagenome | isolation source: Z1_1 | host: mice | place: China: Chengdu | collected 2015-05 ...
GTGGGAGAGTAGGTAACCGCCCCCTGTCCGAACCCCGGACTTCCTCACGGAAGCTCCGGGGTTCTCCTTTTTATGGGGGCACTTGCAGTGAGCCTTTCGGGGCTTAGAATTGTTTAGTTTATAACCCCTCTAATCAAATGAAAATCACTATGTCGACAGATTTTATGAAGAAGCCTGTGCGCCGGGGACTGCCCGAGCGCCACGATATAAGCGACGAGGACCGCCGCTTCATGCAGATGGCAATTGACCTGAGCATCGAGAATGTGCGTCAGGGCGGCGGACCTTTCGGCGCCGTCGTGGTGCGCGACGGCAAGGTGCTTGCCACGGGTGTGAACCGCGTGACGTCGCTGTGCGACCCCACGGCGCACGCCGAGGTGTCGGCCATCCGAGCCGCGTGTGCCGCCACGGGTGAGTTCCACCTGAAAGGGGCCACAGTGTACAGCTCGTGCGAGCCGTGCCCGATGTGTCTCTCGGCGCTCTACTGGGCCAATGTGGCGCGCATCTGCTATGGCAACACCAAGGAGGACGCGAAGGCGATAGACTTCGACGACCAGTTCATCTACGACCAGCTGGATCTGCCCTACGAGGACCGCAGCATACGCTGCGAGCACTTCATGGGCGACGAGGCCATCAAGGCTTTCCGCCTCTGGGCCGACAAGGATGACAAGATCCCTTACTAAGAGCCGGTTCGACAATAAATGCTAACGGCAGGGCGGTGGTAATATAGATGTATAATGCGTGACACGTGCATCTCGCCGCCATGCAGCAAAAAAAATACCGACGCCTCGCATATCGCGGGCGCTTTTCGGTCTGTTCGTCAGTCGTGTACGTCAAGTACACTCCCTCCTCACAGGCCAAAAATCGCTCCACGCTATGCGACCCTGCCGTTAATATTTATTGTCGAACCGGCTCTGAGCGAGCTGCGGAGCGTTGCGCTCGCGCTTAAGGTAGAGGATGAAGACGAGTACGGCGCCGGTGGCGGCCAGCGGTATGCCTGCGAGGCAGGGTGCCTCGTAGCCGTAGCCGGCGCGTATGACGAGGCCGCCTATCCACGCTGCGATGGCGTTGCCGGCGTTGTAGGCTATCTGGATGAGGGCGGCGCCGAGCATCTCGCCGCCGCGGGCGTAGATGACTATGGACGACTGCAAGGGACCGCCCGAGCCGAACATAGCCACGGTGCAGGCGAACATCAGCGGCACCATCAGCAGCGGCGACGCGGCGCAGAAGTAGATGGCAAGAAGCAGGGCTGCCGCGGCGGCGAGCATCAGTGAGGCTATGAGCGATGGCTTGTAGCGCAGCGATAGGCGTCCGGCCCAGAGGTTGCCTGCGAACATGCCCAGGCCGCTGACGAACATGAGCCAGCTGAGGTCGGAGGCGCGGAAGCCGGTGACCGACGTGAGCAGCGGGTCGATGTAGCTGTACCAGCAGTAGATGCCTGTCTGGCCGATGAAGATGGCGCCGAAGATGAGCCATGGCGGCAGGGTGCGCAGGAAGCGGAACTGTCCGCGCAGCCCGGTGTCGGGCAGAGGCTCCATGCGGGGCAGCCAGAGGCGCAGCAGCACGAAGGTGGCGATGCCGGAGAGCGCTGCGGCCAGGAAGGCGAGACGCCAGGAGAGCAGGTTGGCGAGCATGGTGCCGAGGGGTACGCCGACGAGGTTGGCGACGGTCATGCCCGCTATCATCAGGGCTACGGCCTGCGTCTCGCGGCCCGGACGCGCCAGACGCCGCGCCACGATGGCTCCGACGCCGAAGTAGGCGCCGTGGGGCAGGCCGGAGATGAAGCGTGCGATGAGCAGGGTGTGGTAGCCCGGGGCGAGGGTGGCGAGCAGGTTGCCGAAGCCGATGACGGCGGCGAGCAGTATCATGATGCGGTGGAGGGGCATGCGCCGGACGAAGAGCAGCCCTATGGCGCCGGCGCACACGCCGGAGGCGTAGGCCGAAATCAGATGTCCGGCGGCGTCGATGCTGATGCCGAGGCTGCCGGCGATGTTGACGAGTATGCCCATGATTACGAATTCGGCGATGCCGAGGGCGAAGGTGCCCAGCGAGAGGGCGGCGAGCGCTCTGTTCATAGGATAGTGAATCTTTTTCTTGTCTTCTTTACCTTTGTTTTTCCGGCTGCAAAGGTACTAAAAAAAGAAAATCGGCTGTCTCACGACAACCGAAAAACTTTAAACCTTAAATCTAAATACCATGAAAAACACAGTGCAAATATAGTAGCTTTGATATGAGAACACGGCTTGCTACAATATTGTTTTTGGAATGTATAGAATTTAACATTGATTAACAAATAAGAGGCTCAGAATTTTGTAATTTTGAGTCGTTAAAACCTTAAACTGCATAAATGAGAATCAAGATACTTGTAATTGACGACGAAGAAGCAATTTGCGAAATCCTGAAATTCAATCTTGAGAAAGAAGGGTATGACGTTGATTGCGCATACAGCGCCGAGGAAGCTCTTGAGAGAGATTTGTCGGTTTATAGTCTCATCATGGTCGATATAATGATGGAGCGCATCAGCGGATTTGACTTCGCAAAGACAGTGCGCAACAATCCGGCCACGGAATATACGCCCATAATCTTCTGCTCGGCACTCGGGGCCGAGGATGACAAGGTGATGGGCCTGAACATCGGTGCGGACGACTATGTGACGAAGCCCTTCGTCATCGGCGAGGTGCTGGCGCGCGTGCGCGCCGTGCTGCGTCGTTCGGCGGCAGTGGAGCACTCCGGGCAGTCCGGCGTGATCGTCGAGAATGCCGACAAGGAGCCGGACGTCGTGTTCCGGGGCCTGTGCATCGATCTCAATGAGAAGATATGCCGTCTCGACGGCGAGGAGGTGGGTCTGACGCGCACCGAGTATGACCTGCTGCTGTTCTTCCTCCGCCATCCCAACCGTATTTATTCGCGTGAGGAGATAATCACGCAGGTGTGGGGCGACGATGTGGTGGTGACAAACCGTACCATCGACACGAATATAACGCGTCTGCGCCGCAAGCTTGGCGAATATGGCAACAACATCATCACCCGTCAAGGGTTCGGCTACGGCTTCAAGGAGACATATTAGCTATCAGTGGCAGCTTTTTGTGCCGCTGACGCTTTCCATGTGGACGCTGCTGCTGGGCATGGCCCTGTGGCAGCGGCACAATATGGAGGTCCTCAATGACGCGCGCGTGCGCGAGCCGCTGGAGTTTGTGGGCAAACGTGTGGTGGCCGCGTTCGAGAACAATACCGACCCGCTGCCTTTCATCAATTTCATGGCCAACTACTACAAGGAGAGCCCGCTGTACGAGAGCGTATGCATGTCGGTCTACTACGACGGCGAACTTGTATACAACACCGGCGAGATAATAGAGCCCTCCACGGCCGACGTGACAGACGGCCTGAAGCGCGTCGAGAACGAGGAGGCCAATTTCTTTTATAAGGTGGAGCGAAGCGACGACGGACGCGTGGAGGTGTACTCCATGATGCCCTTCGGCAGCGAGATTTCGCTCATGCTCGACGAGAAGAGCCAGGACTTCTGGTGGATAATGCTGGTGCTCGCTGTCGTGCTGACGGTGGTGGGCTATTACAGCACACGGCATTTCGGCCGCAACATACGGATGCTGCGTACCTTTGCGGAGAATGCGGCGTCCAATCCCGACTTCATGCCGTCCGACGACTATCCCCACGACGAACTCGGCGACATCTCCCGCCAGATCGTGCAGATATATCAGGACCGTCTGCTGGCACTGAAGCACCTCAAGCAGGAGCATGAGGTGGCTATGCATGCCATGGAGGAGAAAGCGCGCGTCAAGCGGCAGCTCACCAACAACATCAACCATGAGCTAAAGACGCCCATAGGCGTAATCAAGGGCTACATCGACACCATCGTGGACAATCCCGACATGGACGAGGCCTCGCGCCGGCATTTCCTGAATAAGGTGCAGGAGCACAGCGACCGTCTGGTGCAGCTCGTGGCCGACGTCACGGCCATAACGCGCCTGCAGGAGGGCGGCGCGCTCATCAACCTTGAGGAGATCGACTACCACGATGTGGCGTACGCGGTGGCCGACGATGCCGTGGAGTCCGGCACAATCGGAACCATGAGCTTCGAGAACGATGTGCCGCCGGGCACATACATCAAGGGCAATTTCAATCTGCTCACGGGGATGCTCATGAACCTTATCCGCAATGCCGTGGCCTACTCCAAGGGCACCGTGTGCGGCGTGCGCCTGCGCCATGACGACGAGAAATACTACTACTTCGACTTCTACGACAACGGCATAGGCGTGCCGGAGGAACACCTCGACCATCTTTTCGAGCGCTTCTACCGCATCGATTCGGGCCGTTCGCGCAAAGCCGGCGGTACAGGCCTCGGCCTGCCCATCGTGGAGAGCACGGTGGAGGCGCACGGCGGCCATATCCGCGTCTACAATGCCGAGACGGGCGGCCTCTGCTTCGCCTTCTGTCTGCCTAAAGCGCAGATGAAGTCGTGATTAGTTTATAGTTGAGAGTTTATAGGTAAGAGGAGTACACCCTGCGTACGCGCCGGCTCTTAATGCAGGCGGAAGGTTATCGGCAGGGTATAGGTGACGGCTATCGGATGCCCTTCGTTATGCCCGGGAATCCATTTGGGCATGGCGCGGATAAGGCGTACCGCCTCTCTGTTGAGGGCCGGGTGAGCGCCATGTACGATGTTCAGGTTGGTGATTTCGCCTGTTTCTGTTATTAAAAACTCTACGACGACGCGACCCTCCTTGCCTTTTTTAGCCGCCGCTTCCGGATATACAATGTTTTCACTCAGCCACTTGTACATGGCTTCTTCGCCACCCGGGAAGCTGGGCGCCTGGTCTACCTTGGCTATTCGATATTCTTTCTGTTCTTCATCTTTCTGATGGCACATGGCAGCGCACGGAAGCGCGATCAATGCTATGGCTATAATCGTCGCGCGGACGAACTTGCTGTCTTTCTTCATAGTATGTGATTTATTGAGTTCAGTCTTTATCGGCGCAGCAGGCGGCCGAGCAGGCGGCGGAGGCGTCCGGGGAGGGCCGAGGGGGCGCTGCCGCGGGTGGACGACATGGGGTCGACGAACGAGTCGAGGGCCGGGGCGTCGCCGAACTGCTCGGGATAGATTATCATAAGGTTGTTGCGCGAGAAGTAGCGCTGGAGGAACTCGGGCAGGTGCACCATGTCGGAGTCGTGGCTGACGCTGTTGGCGCGGGCTCCGATGACTACGAAGAGGTCGTCGTCGAGCACGCGTCCGGCCATGGGCAGGAAGTCATCCCAGGTCTCGGCGGTGCGGAACTCGCAGCGCACGCCGTAGTTGGCCTGGTAGAGCACGCCGCGGATGAGGGGCTGCACGGCCGAGGGGCAGCAGAAGATGATGCGGCAGCCCACCTGGTGGGTGAGGCGTGCCAGATAACGAACCCAGCGGCTGAAGCCCGTCTCGTACTGCGCGCCCGCCGGCACACGTACCACGATGCGCGTCAGCGTGCTCGGCGGAATGTAGCAGCGCGGGATGATGACCATGCGGCTGGTGGCGCGCAGCAGCTGCTCCACCTTGGAGCCGAAGAAGCTGTCCACGATGCTTGCGCGGCGGTGCATGCCCAGCACCACCTCCGTGATGTCCAGCTCCTCCACGACGTTCACCATGCCCGTGACGGCGTTGAGGTCGAAGCGCTCCAGGGGCTTGACGCTGACGTCCATCTCCGAGCCGGCCTTGCATGCCGCCTCCAGCACGCCGCGCGATATGCGCTTGGCCTGGGCCGAGCTGTCGGCGCGCACGTGCAGGGCGTAGAAGTCGTTGGTGCCGCGGTCGTTGCGCATCAGTGCGGCCATCTCCACGAGGGCCGGTGCCGTCAGAGGATTAGCCACAGGTATGAGCGTGCGGTTGTGGCGCAGCGGCCGGTCCTGCTCGTCCTCGTCCTCGAGCATGGCTATCTTCACACGCGCGGCGGCGCGGGAGGTGATGACGGGCGCTATGGCGCAGGTGACGAGGATGACGAGCACCGTGCTGTTGAGCACGCGCACGTCCAGCAGCCCCATGTTGTAGCCCAGGGTGACGACGGCGAGGGCCACGGCCGTGTGGGCGCACGTGAGGCCGAAGATTACCTCGCGTCCGGCCCTCCCGAAGCCGTTGGCGCGGCGGGCTATCTCCGCCGGCAGCCACTTGCCGGCGATGGCTACGGCCAGCATGATGGCGCTGACGGCGAGCGTGTCGGCATTGAATATCACGCGCACGTTTATCATCATGCCGACGCTTATCAGGAAGTAGGGGATGAACAGCGCATTGCCCACGAACTCTATGCTGCTCATCAGCGGCGACGCCGCGGGCACGTAGCGGTTGAGTATCAGGCCGGCGGCGAAGGCGCCGAGCACGGCCTCCAGACCGATGTACTGGGCGCTCCACGCGGCCAGGAACACCATCACCATCACGAAGACGTACTGCTGCACCTTGTCGCCGTGGTTCTTGAAGAAGCGGCGCGTGAGGCGCGGGATGGCGTAGAGCATGGCGCCGGCCCAGAGTAGCAGCTTGGCGAGCAGCCACAGCATCCCCTGCCAGCGGAAGCAGCCCTCGCGCGCGATGCTGCCCACAGCGGCGAGCACGAACAGGGCGCCCACCACGGCGATGATGGTGCCGACGATGGCTACGAGCACCGGCGCCGCCTTGGTGATGCCGAAGCGCGCCGCCACGGGGTAGGAGATGAGCGTGTGGGAGGCGTACATGGCGCCGAGCAGCAGCGATGTGGTCCAGCCCAGGCGCAGCACGAACACCGAGCTGAGCACGCCCAGCAGCAGCGGTATCAGCAGCGTGAGCACGCCGAACAGCATGCCCCGCCGCAGGTTGAGCCGCAGGTGGTACATGTCTATCTCCAGTCCCGCCAGGAACATGAGGTAGAGCAGGCCCACCTGCCCGAAGATGGCGAAGCTGGAGTCGTTGTCGAGTATGTTGAATCCGTAAGGCCCCACTATCACGCCCGCCACTATCATGCCCACGATGTGCGGCACCTTCAGCTTGCTCAGCAGCAGCGGCGCCAGCAGGATGATGGCGAGCACTACCAGGAAGATGGCAACCGGCTGAGTGATGAGAGGAGAATGCATCGGCAGTTAGGAGTTAGTTGCGCTTCGCGCAGTTAGGAGTTTGAAGTGAGGAGTTAGGAGTGGGGAGTTAGAAGTGAGGAGTTAGGAGTGTGGAGTTAGAAGTGAAGTATAGAATCAGAATGCTATTGTCTTAACTTTTCAACTTTTTACCTTTTTACCTTTTCAACTATAAACTTTTCAACTATAAACTTTTTACCTTTCCCCCACCAGCAGACGGGCGATCTGCACCGCATTCAGTGCCGCCCCCTTCTTTATCTGGTCCGCCACGCACCAGTAGGCCAGGCCGCAGGGGTCGGCCAGGTCGGCGCGCACGCGCCCCACGAACACAGGGTCCGTACCCGCGGCGAACAGCGGCATCGGATAACCCTCCTCCACCAGCTCCACGCCCGGCGCCCGGCGCCACGCCTCGCAGGCCTCCGCAACGGCTATGGGCCTTTCGGCTGTCGCCCAGATAGCCTCGCTGTGGGCGCGCATCACCGGCACACGCACGCACGTGGCGCTCACTTCCAGCTCCGGCGCGTGCATTATCTTCTTGGTTTCCAGATGCATCTTCATCTCCTCCTTGGTGTAGTCATTGTCCTGGAAGACGTCGATGTGTGGTATCACATTGTCGGCCAGCTGGTGGGCGAAGCGCTCCACGCGCGGCTTGTCCCCGCAGGCTATGGCCCGGTGCTGGTCGTGCAGCTCCTGCATGGCCTGGAGTCCGGCGCCGCTTGCCGCCTGATAGGTCGCCACGTGCACGCGGCGCAGCCGCGCGATGTCGTGCAGAGGCTTCAGCGTCACCACCATCTGTATCGTCGTGCAGTTCGGGTTGGCTATAATGCGCCGCGGGGCGTTCAGGGCGTCCGCGGCATTCACCTCCGGCACCACCAGGGGCACGTCCGGGTCCATGCGGAAGGCGCTGCTGTTGTCAATCATTATGGCGCCGTGGCGCGTGATGGTGTCGGCATACTGCCGCGACACATCGGCTCCCGCGCTCACGAAGGCGATGTCCGTGCCGCGGAAGTCGTCGCCCTCGCGCAGGGCCTCCACCGTCACCTCGCGGCCGCGGAAGCAGTAGCGCGTGCCCGCGCTCGTGGGGCGTCCGAACAGGCGCAGTCCGTCCACCGGAAAGTTCTGCTCGTCGAGCACCTTAAGTAGTTCCTGACCGACAGCACCGCCGGCTCCAACGATAGCTATGTTCATCTTTCGGGAATGCAAACTTGTTTTAGAGTGCAAAATTAACAATTTTTTTGCCGATAGACCCTTTTATGGCCTTTTTTATCACTGACAGCCCCGCGTTTTTTGAATTATTCACTGTAAAAGAAAGGATAAATATGTACTTTTGCAGTTCGGAATAGTTTCCTTGAACCAAATCAATTTATCACTTTTTAACTGCATCTGATGAATAAAACCTTGTTCTCGAGTGCGATATCCATGATATTGGCTATGTCGCTGTGGGCTGTGGGCAGCCGGCTGGCTGAAGTCCCGGCCGACAGCTCGCCTATGGCGTATGGCTTTCTTATCGCGGATAAGTCCGGCAGAGATGTCGGTCTGTACTCTTTCCCCGTGGCCGACTGCTCGGCTCCCGTGCTGGTGGCTCCGAGTGCCGATGTCAGCGCCGGTGCCATGGCCGATGGCGTCTACTACGCCATGACCTACACCTCCGACGGCACGCTCCATCCTGTGGCCTGGAACAAAGTCGACCTCGCCACCGGCGAGTTCACCAAGCTCGCCGACGCTACGGACGGCATGCCGCTGTACGTCGACATGACCTACGACTACACCCGCGGCAAGCTTCTCGGCCTCTACCACTACGGCGGCAACTCTTCGGCCGTCGCGGAAATCGACCCCGCCACGGGCATGCCCACCATGTACGCCGACCTCCCCGGCAACTGGATGCTGGCTATGGCATGCGATTACGACGGATATGTCTACCTCATAGGCCGCTACAACACCAACTCCTATTATCTTTTCAAGCTTGACGAGGGCCGTAACCTCCATCAGATAGCCTCCACCAACACCGTCGGCGACATGCTCCAGACAATGGAGTTCGACCACAAGACCGGCAAACTCTACTGGGCCACCGGCACGAGCTATTCGGCTTACTACTTCGAGGTGAACCCCGCTACCGGCGACTGCACCTACCTCAGCGACATCGGCAGCAACGGCGAGCTCACCGGCCTCTACATCCCCTTCAAGCTCGCCGGCGACGGTGCTCCCGCCGCCGTGCGCGACCTCGCCGTAACCGACAACAGCCACGACGGACAGGTTGAAATCACGTTCACGGCCCCCTCGCTCACCGTCGACGGACAGGCGCTCACTGAAATCTCCTCCACGCAGATTCTCTGCGACGGCGAGGCTGTCAGTGCCGCGGCCGTGACGGCTCCCGTGCCCGGTGCCGCCGCTGTCTTCTCCGCCACCGTGCCCCTCGGCCTGCACAAGTTCACCGTCAGTGTCGGCAACGCGGCCGGCGCCGGCGTACCCGTCAATTTCGTCACCTTCGTGGGCGTCGACCGTCCCGCGGCTCCCGCCGCCGTGCGTGTCACCTCCGCCGGTTCGGAGGCGACGGTCAGCTGGGACGCCGTAACAGGCGGCGCGCAGGGCGGCTACATCGACCCCGCCGCCGTCACCTATACCGTCGTGCGCCAGCCCGACGGATACACCGTGGCTTCCGGCATCGCCGCCACCTCCTGCACCGACGTCGTGCCCGCCATGAACGCCTATCAGTACTCCGTCACCGCCACCGCCGCCGGACAGACGGGCGCCCCCGCCGTCTCCGACATCGTGCCCGTGGGCGACGGCTTCAATCCTCCCTACAGCTGCGACTTCACCACTGCCGCCGACCTCGTGCTCTGGAGCACTGTCGACGTCGAGGGCGACGGCTACTCCTGGGGTAGCACCTCCTACTATGGCGACCCGGCCATGGTCGTAAAGAGCACCTGGAGCTATGCCTGCGACGAATGGCTCATCTCGCCCGCCGTGCGTCTGGAGGCCGGCAAGGAGTACAAGATCATATACTCCGACGGAGCCGCCAACACCTCCTACCCGCCCGCCTACACCATCGCAATGGGCACCGCGGCCGACCCCGCGGCGCTCACCACCGAGGTCCGCACCATGACCGCCGGCGAGCGCTATCCCGCCTCGCACATCGTCTACCTGCCGGCCGTGGAGACCACCGGACTCTACCACCTCGGCATCCACGCCAAGTGGCCCAAGGGCTATCCCATTCTCTACTTCGGCCATTTCCGCATCGAGGAGAACCGCGCATCCCACCTCACGCTCAGCGTCACCGACACCGCCGGCGCTCCCGTGCAGGGCGCGTCGCTTAAGTTCGGCGAGCGAGAGGAGAGCTACATCTCCGACGCCGAAGGCCGCATCGAGGTTATAGAAATCGACCCCGGCACCTACCGCACCGCGCTCTCCTGCTTCGGCTACGTCACCGACGAGCGCGACCTCACCTTCGGCGAAATCGAGAACAAGGTTCTCACCATCGCTCTCGAGAGCATACCTCAGGCATCCGTCAGCGGCACCGTCACCGACGCCGCAGGCCGACCCCTGCCTGACGCCGCCGTCTACGTCCACGGCTATGACGAATACTCCGCCGTCACCGACGCCGACGGCCGCTACTCCATCAGTGGCATCTATGCCACCGGCAGCTACAGCGTCGATGTCCACGCCCTGAACTATGCCCCCGCGTCGCGCGCCTTCACTCCCGGCGCAGCACAGGCCCTCACTGCCGACTTCACCCTTCAGGAGAAGCTCATAGCTCCCTCCGGAGTGGAAGTCGAGGCCACGCGCACCGAGGCGCAGGTGCACTGGACCGCACCCGCCGACCGCGAGGAGACCTTCCGCTACGACGACGGCCAGACGGGCATGATCAACAGCTACGAGATGCAGCCCGACATCTGTGACTACACCGTCACCGGCACCGTCTACGACACTCCCGCCGTGTTCACCGGCATGAGCTTCCGCGCCGACGCCTCCGGCGAGCTCGGCATCGTGGTCTTCGACCTCAACGAGGACGGCACGCCCACCAACACCATCCTCTACGAGCAGCGCGTCGCCGGCAACAGCTGGAACTGGGTGGACGTGGAGTTCACGCACCCCGTCATCGCTCCCCGCGGAGCCTTCATCGCCCTGCGCGGCAACTCGCGCCTCTACTTCGACGGCAACACCGACGGCACGCGCGACGAGGCATGGCCCGTACGTTCCGACAGGATGTGGTTCTCCTACGACTACCGCACAAAGCCCATCTACTGGATTGCCGAGGTTGACGGCCGCCCCCTGTTCGGCTACAACTTCCTTCTCCGCGCCAAAGGCCGCACGCTGGGCGCTCCGCGTTCCAAAGAGGCCGCTGCCGAGGCCCCCGATGCCCGCTACAGCGTATGGCGTCTGCCCGACGGCAAGCAGGACACTCCCGCCGAGTGGACACTCCTCACCGACGCCGCCATCGACGCCACGGCCTACACTGACGACGACTGGCAGGGCGTAGCCAAGGGCCTCTACCGCTACGCCGTCAAGGCCGTCTACTCCGGCGGTGAAGTGTCTTATCCCGCCTTCTCCGGGGCCGTGCCGCGACTGATGACGACCCGCGCCACCCTGCGCTTCTCCACCGACGTGCCCGGCACCGGCGCCGCAGATGCCGCCGTGCTCCTCGTGGAGAAGGACGGAGCCCACAGCTACACCGCCACTGTCGGAGCCGACGGCTCGGCCGTCGTCGACGACGTCTGGGAAGGCACTTACAGCCTCACGGCCACCAAAGCCGGATTCAACCCCGTGCAGACCGAAATCACCGTTTCCGGCGAGCAGGACTTTGAGGACGACTTCACATTCGCCGAGGCCATCGCCGCACCTGCCAATATCTTCGTCGAGGAGACCGGCACCGACACCGAGCGCCTCGTCCGCTGGGATGTCTCCACCGGCATCTTCGAGGACTTCGAGAGCTTCGCCGACTGTGCCGTCGATGCGCCCGGCGAGCTGGGATGGAGCTACATCGACGGCGACGGAGCCCGCCTCTGGGGCCCATGGGACACCGCCGTCGAAGACCCGGCGGCATTCGTATCCTACGACGCCGACGCCGCCTCCACCGGCTATCTGCGCGCTCACAGCGGCAAGATGGTACTCGCCGCCCTGTCCACCAGGGAAGCCGTACCCAACGACGACTACCTTATCTCGCCCGAACTTAACTTCGGCAAAGAAGTGGTGCTGAACTTCTGGGCCTACACCTACTGGCTCCGCGACGACGAGATGCGCGTGGGCTACTCCACCACAGGCAAAGACCTGGCCGACTTCACCTGGATAGGCTCGCCCCTCACCCTCGCGCGTGAGGAAGCATGGGAGAACTTCACCGTCACCATCCCCGCCGAAGCCCGCTACGTAGTCATCAACGTGCGCAATTGCCATCGCGCCGGCCTCATCGACGACATCTTCATAGGCGACGCCACCGATATCCCCGGCGTCACGGCAGTGCGCGCTCCCGCCCGCGAGCCCGGAGTCGCCGAGTCCTACGAGGTCTACCTCGACGACGTCAAGGTCGGCACCACCGCCGCCAAGGAGTACCTGCTCACCGGCCTCACCGACGGCACCCACACCGCCGGTGTCCGCGCAGTCTTCGCCTCCGGAGCCTCCGAGATGCTCACAGCGCAGTTTGAGGTTAAATCCACCGGCATCGGCAACATTGGCTCCGACGCCGACGGCGTCGCCCTCGACGTCAGCGTCAGCCGCCGCACAGTCACCGTCACCGGCCATCAGCCCGGCGCTCCCGTCAGCCTCGTAGCCGTTGACGGCCGCACCGTCGACGCCTCCGACGCCCATCCCGCAGCCGTCCTCACGGCTCCCGCCCCCGGTGTCTACGTCGTCACCGCCGGCCGCGCCGCCGTGAAAGTAGTCATAAGATAGTTTAAGGTTTAGACCCTGACAGCCAACCGGAAGGCCGGAAGCACGCACCCCGTGCTCCCGGCCTTCTTCCTTTCCTGACTCCGACTCCCCCCAGCAAGTCCTCGAAGAGGACGCGTCTGTGGTTAACCCCATGATAAGCAGCACTTTGTGCTGCGTTCATGGGGTAGGAAACACCAAGGGGAAAAGGAACCTCGGAGAGGTTTCATCTGTGCCACACCCCTCTTCCCTATTAACTCTCTATTATTAATTTTTTTTATGTTCCTTATGACCTTATGTCCGTCTGTTTCTCGCCAGTCGTACCAACTAAAAATTAACTTTGTTATTTTTGTTATTTCTGTGTTTTTGTATCGATAACGCCCTCACACCCCTCACACCCCTCTTATCTCTCAACTCTCAACTTTTATAAAAAAAATTTGCGCAATCCGAAATTCGTGCGTACCTTTGCACCAGGGTAAGTCCTGCACGGACAGCTCCCCGAGAATTCCCCCAGGTCTTGACCGAAGCAAGGGTATCGGGTTGAGCGTCGCGATGCAGATAGCTTACCCTTTTTTCGTTTATGCACTTCCTCCGTTCCCTCCTCCCGCTGCTCCTCTGCCTGTGCTTCGCCGCGCAGGCCGGCGCCGTCAGCTGCGACACCCTCGCTGCCGACACCCTCGCGCCCGTGGCCGCGCCCTGCGGCTGCGACTTCCGCATGCGTCCCCGCGATATCATCATCCCTGCCGCCGTCGTAGGCTTCTCCGCCTTCACGGCCCGCAACGGCTGGCTGCGCAAGAAGCGCGACGTAATTCAGGACGCCCTCTCCCCGCGTGATGGCATCCATACCACCGTCGACGACTACCTCCAGTACGTCCCCTCCGCCACCGTGCTCGCACTCAACGCATTCTACGACCGCCAAGGCACCCGCCGCTTCGTCGACCGCATGGGCGTACACCTCGTCGCCTTCGCCACCATGACCGCCCTCACCCAGGGCCTCAAATACACCATCCGCGAGCGACGCCCCGACAGCGGCGCCCGCAACTCCTTCCCCTCCGGACACACCGCCACAGCCTTCATGGGCGCCGAACTCCTCCGCATCGAGTACGCCCACATCTCCCCATGGATAGGCTATGCCGGCTATGCCGTCGCCGCCACCACCGCCTACCTGCGCGTCTACAACAACCGCCACTACCTCAACGACGTCCTTGCCGGTGCCGCCATCGGCATCTTCAGCAGCCGCTTCGCCACGTGGCTCTACCCCCGCGCCTTCCGCCGCAGCGCATGCCGCCCCGCCTCCGCCCCCGCCATCTCCTGCATCCCCTTCGCCGGCCCCGCCGGCTACGGCGCCTCTTTCTCTATCAGTTTATAGTGCGTAGGTAAGAGAGCAACTAAGAAGGATCCGCCCCCACTTGTAGGGACGCACGGCTCGTGCGTCCGAATATAAACAGCTGAAAACCAGTAGGGTACTTGCAGCTTCACCCCGTCCGATAAATCCGACAAGTCAGACAGGTCCGACCCGTCCGACTCGTCCGACCCCCCCCCAAGCGCGGGACGCGCGACTCCATGATTTCCGCGTGTGGAGCGTAGCGGAACGCGCGGCAGAGAATCCCCATAGCCGAGAACCACGGAGTGGTGAGTTTGGGAGTTAGAAGTGGGGAGTGGGGAGTTAGAAGTTATCGATACTGAAACAGTGTAATCTTTTTTGTTCCTTCTGACCTTATGTCCATCTGTTTCTCGCCCTCCGAATTAACTCCCCACTCCTCACTCCCCAATGCCCTCCCCCGCAAGAGGGTGTTGCAGAACTCGATGTTTTCCCCCGCTTGTAGGGACGCACGGCTCGTGCGTCCACGTAACAAACTGAAAATCAGGAATAATCTCTCGGACGCACGAGCCGTGCGTCCCTACAATTTGGGGTTTTGCAACACCCTCGCGCCCGTTATTAACCCCATGATAAGCAGCGTCTTGCGCTGCGTTCATGGGGTAAGAAACCCCAAGAGGAAAGGAACCTCGGAGAGGTTCCATCTGTGGCACACCCCTCTTACCTTTCAACTAAACATTAAAATTTGTTAAAAGTAATGGGAGGGGGGTAAATTTTTGCTACCTTTGTAGCCAAATCATTATCAAACAGACAATATCCTTATAGCGAGCCACTAAAAATGAAAATTAAGCTATATTATGCCGGCACTGCGGTGCTTGGAGCCGTTTTGTGCGCCATGCTCGGTGCATGCTCCGACGAAGTGCCCGCCATCGACAAAAACGAAGCCTACACACGCGAATTCATCAAAAAATATGGCGTTCCCGACGCCGAGAGCGACTGGAACGCCGCCGCCCGCGTCGAAGCCACCGTTCAGGGCACCATGCCCGCAGGAGCCGCCTACGTGCAGGTGTTTACTGCCGACCCCATGTCGCCCGGCGCCATGCTCGCCGCAGAGTATCCCGCAGCCAAGAGCACCTTCAAATTTGACTTCGCTAAGAAAGCCGATAAAGCCTATGTGCGCATCCTCGACGCACGTCGCAGCGTCATCGCAGCAGACTATGTGAAGATGAGCGCAAATAAGCTGGCAATTTCACGTGCAGTTTTGAATGAGGACCTGCCGGAGTGCACAACCACTATACATGGCACAATCGAAGAAAAGAACAGTGTGCCTTGGTCGCTGAAGAATGCGCACGGAAGCATTACTTACAATCAGGAAGGCTGGGAGTATTGGTGGAAACAGATATTGGGCGAGGAACGGTATACTGAGCTCATGGATAATGGAGAAACAATTAAAGCCAACACTATTTTCAAGACATATCTTCTTGACAACGAGTACACCTATGATGGCACAGTCAATCACTTGGATCTCCTTGAACCAATTGTGGGACGTACAGGTAAATTCCTTGAGCAACAATGCAATATGACAAGATACAGGGACGAATTTTCCTTTTCTGCTGAGTATTATTTGCCTGAGGGTGGCCCTGTTAGCTTAAACTATTTCTATGGAGGAACCATATCTTTCAACAAGCTGGGTTATCTGTATTATAAGGATGAGGACAAAGACGACCTTGCCAAGATAATGCGTGCGCCTCGATTTATGATTATCGATAACGCCACACCCCAGCACAACATTTATGGCGGGAATACAGCTGAGGCATGCAACACTCCAATTAGCGGAGGAATGATTATGCCTACCAATCTGTCTTACTATGAGAATGGAGAGGATTGGATGCAGAAGTACTACAAAGGCACCACCTATCAAGTACCGTATTTCGGAGATGCAGAAGAACTGGAGGCCGGTACAAAGGGCGTTTTCGATTTCCCCGCAGGCACGCACGTGATATTCTTTGTAGTCAAGAATGTAACTGCAGAAGAAAATGATGTGCCATGGAAACGCTCTTACTCCATGCCGGAGTTGAACTGGCTTATGCAATACCGCACCGGCCACTCCGACCAATGCCAATTCATAGATTATCCAAACTCGTCATCTATCCCGACGGAACTGCGTACAGAAAGCTATAGTCAGGAGTTCGTCACCTACGCCTACCATGGCAACACCATCATGGGAATAGAGGACGGTACGGACCATGATGTCAACGACATGATGTTCTTTGTAAATGGTCAGATTGATGATAGCGGAATTGTCGATATTGCTCCGGATCCCGTTCCCCAGTCGTGGATAGTGGCTGTGGAAGACCTCGGCAACACCGACGATTTCGACTTCAACGACGTAGTGTTCCGCGTGTCGCACGTTTCCGGCACAACAGAGGCCACCGTCGAACTGCTCGCCGCCGGCGGCACCCTCCCCGCCAATATCTACCTCAAGGACATTGCCGAGGCCATAGGCACCTCGAAAGGTTATCTGCACATCAACGAATTTTTCGGCGAAAGCGACCATTCGGTGATGATCAATACAACCGCACTCGACCACACCTACGGCAAAGTCACCATACAGGTCGACCCTGAGTTCTCCATGGCCGAGACCATAGAGACCATGAAGACCAACATGGGCGGCTTCTTCGTCAAGGTAAACCCCAACGACAACACCGACTGGGTCGACGGCGTGTACGAAATCCATCCCAAGGACGACGGCGAGTTCTCCGTGCCACAGATGATATGCATACCCGACTCCTGGACCGACGACGCCGGCAACACCGTGCGCTGGTGCTGGCCTGCCGAGCGAATCTCCATCGAGAGCGCATATCCCCGCTTCCGCGACTGGGTGAAGAAAGCCGAGGGCAACGAAGACTGGTACAAGACCGTCAACGAAAACCTCGTCATCAAGCGAACCAGATAAAAATCCTGCAACACAACAAGACCCGCAACGGAGCCATCCGCCCCGTTGCGGGTTCTTATTTCCCCCTCCCTTCTCCCTTGCACCGCGCCATCCGCCAAGTCAGACAGGTCAGACAGGTCCGACTCGTCAGACAAGTCCGCCCCCCGCAAGTCCTCGAAGAGGACGTGTCTGTTGTTAACCCCATGATAAGCAGCGCTTTGCGCTGCGTTCATGGGGCAAGAAATCCCAAGAGGAAAGGAACATCGGAGAGGTTCCATCTGTGGCTCGCTAACGTGCGCGGGTTGTTCCCGTTTTAGCGTACAGTAATTTTTTTATATCGATCGACGCCTTCTAAATTTGCATAAAAATTTGGCCGGCACGAAAACACGATGTATATTTGTACTATCCCGCGATACCATGCGGGCTGACTGACACTACCATGACAGCGAAAGCTATGACACTCGGCGAGTACAACCGCCTGATAGTCGGAGCCATGCAGGCGCCGGGGCTGCGCGCGCAGTGGGTGACGGCAGAGACCGTCGACGTGCGCCGTTCAGGCGGGCACATGTACATGGAGCTGATCGAGAAGGACGCGCAGGGCGCCACCGTGGCGCGCCTCGGCGCCGCCATCTGGGCCTCCTCGGCCCCGCGCCTCGACGCGCTCTTCTTCGCCGCCACAGGCGCGCACATCGGCTCGGGCATCAAGGTGATGGTGTGCCTCTCGGCCACATTCCATCCCCTGTACGGCCTCCGAGCCGTCATCAGCGACATCAACCCCGAGTACACCCTCGGCGACCTGCTGCGCCGCCGCCGCGAGATACTGATGCGATTGCGCGCCGAGGGCGTGGCCGACATGAACCGGTCGCTCCCCGAGCCGCGCCCGGCCCTGCGCGTGGCCGTGGTGAGCGCTCGCGGAGCCGCCGGACTCGGCGACTTCATGCACCAGCTCGCCGCCAACGACGCGCGCCTGCGCTTCAGCGTGCGCCTCTTCGAGGCCACCATGCAGGGCGAGCGCGCCGCACGCAGCATCATCGGGGCTCTCGAGCAGGTGGCCGCCGACGCCGACAGCTTCGACATCGCCGTAATCATCCGCGGCGGCGGCGCCACAAGCGACCTCGCCACCCTCGACGACTACGACCTCGCGGCCAACGTCGCGCAGTTCCCCCTGCCCGTAATCGTGGGCGTGGGTCACGAACGCGACACCACCGTGCTCGACGCCGTGGCCTGGCGCAGCGTCAAGACGCCCACGGCCGCCGCCGAGTGGCTCATAAGCCGTGGCAAGCAGGAACTCGACCTGCTGCGACGCCTGGCCTCCGACACCGTGCGCCTCAGCGCCGCCCATGTGGCCGCGGGCATGCGCCGCCTCGATTACATCGCCGCGCAGCTGCCGCAGCTTGGAGCCGCCCACGTGCAGCGCCGCCGCATGCGCCTCGACGCCATAGCCGAACAGCTGCCCTCACTCGCCCGTGGCGCCGCCGACAGGCAGCGGCGCCGCCTCGACGCCGTGGCCGAGTTGCTGCAGGCGCTCTCGCCCGAGGCCACCCTGCGCCGCGGCTTCAGCATACTGCGACTCGACGGCCGCAGCGTCACCGACCCGTCCGTCCTCACTCCCGGCTGCCGCGTGGAAGCCATCCTCGCCGGCGGCAAAACCACGTTAACCCCTTGCGAATGAAACCCGTAGAAGAACTCACCTACAGCGAGGCCGTGGCCGAGCTGGAAGCCATAACAGCGCGCCTGCGCGCCGAGAACTGCGACGTCGACAGCCTGACGGCCATGACACGCCGCGCCGCCGAGCTGCTCGACGCCTGCCGCAAGCGCCTGACGGCCACCGACGCCGAGCTTCAGACCATCCTTCAGCAGCTCGAGCCGTGAGCGCGCCGCGCCTTGTGCTCGCCATCGCGGCCGTCGCGGCCCTGGCAGCCTGCTCCCGCGGCGACGGCTGGCAGCGCGACAGCGGCGAGGCCTGGGGCACCGTCTACCACATCACCTACCGCAGCGACGCTCCGCTGCACGACAGCGTGCGCGCCGAGATGCGCCGCGTGGAGCTGAGCGTGTCGCCCTTCGACCCCGCTTCACGTATCTCGGCCTTCAACGCCGGACGCACCGACACGCTCGACGCCATGCTCGCCATGCTCGTGCGCGAGTCGCAGCGCGTGTGCAGCATCAGCGGCGGGGCTTTCGACCCCACCGTGATGCCCCTTGTGGACCTCTGGGGCTTCGGTCCCTCGGGCCGCGGCGCCGAGCCCTCGCAGCAGGCGCTCGACAGCGTGCTCGCCACGGTGGGCATACGCGACTGCCGCCTCCGCCCCGGCGGCGTTCTGGAGCGCAAGCATCCGGCCACGCGTCTCGACTTCTCGGCCATAGCCAAGGGCGCCGGCGTGGACGCCGTGGCCGCCATGCTGCGCCGCAACGGCGTGAGTGACTACCTCGTGGAGATAGGCGGCGAGGTGGCTCTCGGCGGCCTCAATCCGCAGCGCCGCCCCTGGCACATACAAATCGACGCCCCGGTGGATGACCCCGGCGGCCTCCGTCACGAGCGCCTGCGGGTGATAGCTCCCGGCAGCGGCCGCGCCGTGGCTACCTCGGGCAACTACCGCAACTACCGCACGCTCGCCGACGGCACCCGCGCGGGCCACATCATCAGCCCCGCCACGGGGCGTCCCGTCGACACGCCGGTACTCTCGGCCACCGTCACGGCGCCCACGTGCATGCTCGCCGACGCGCTTGCCACGGCCGCCATGGGCATGCAGCCCGATTCGGCCCTGGCTATGGCCGTCCGCCTCCCCGGCTGCTCCATCCTCCTCGCCGTCGCCTCCGCCGACTCCCTCCGCATCCTCTCCACCCCCGGCTTCTGAAAGCTGTTTTTTCACCCCGGGATGAACAAAAAAGCCGAATAATGTTTCTATATATGTAACTTTTGTGTATCTTTGCGAGATGAAATCCAAATCCAATGGCTTTATCAAGAAGACTCAGAAAACGCCCGAAAGCGAAATCGCCAGGGCCGAAGCTCTCAGAAAAGAATATTTCATAGACAAATTGGATTAAAATATGGCAAAAATGAAACTATATACACACGAAGAGATGCTTGACCGCGTGGTCGGGGAAAAAGGTACACCACGCCGCGATGCGATGGAAGCCGAATTGCAGTCTTACCTTATAGGTGAGGCCATCCGCCAGGCCCGCAAGGAGAAAAAACTCACCCAGGAGCAACTCGGAGAGCTTATGGGCGTGCAGCGGGCTCAGGTATCACGCATCGAAAGCGGCAGGAACCTGACCGTAGGAACCATCGTCAGGGCTTTCAAGGCTATGGGCGTCCCTGCGGCATTCTCTTTCGGAGGAGTGTCATTCTCTCTTTGCTGAAACATTGGAGAATACGGGTGAAATTGCTAACTTTGCGGCACGATGAAAGATAAGATTACGATAGCGGTGTATTGCAGCGCCGCGGCCGGCCTGCCGGAGCACTGGCAGGAGGGCGCCCGTGTGGCCGGGCGATGGATAGGACAGCACGGAGCCACGCTGGTCTACGGCGGTGTGGACGCCGGACTGATGACGGTGGTGGCGCGCACCGCCAGGGACAACGGCGCGCGAGTGGTGGGCGTGGTGCCCACGCGGCGGCGCGAATGGTCGTCGCCCTACAACGACATCGTGGTGCCGACGAGCGACCTCAACGAGCGCAAGGGCACGATGCAGCTCCTGGCCGACGCCTTCGTGGTGCTGCCGGGCGGTTACGGCACCCTCGACGAGTTCTCGACCTCGTTCAGCTACATCAACTTCAACGAGCAGCAGGGCAAGCGCATTATAATCTACAATCCCGACGGCCTCTACGACCCGCTGCTGGAGCAGCTGAGGCGCATGACCGACGCCGGGCTGCTGCGGCCGGGCGCGCTCGACGTGCTCCGCGTGACGGACAATCCCGAGGGCATAGCCGCGGCTCTGGACGAGACGTTTGACAAATAAGGACGCAACAATGAAAAGCTCTCTCTACACCGGCGGGGGCGACGCCGGCAACACATCGCTCGTGGGTGGCACCCGCACAGGCAAGGACGACGCGCGCCTTGAGGCGTACGGCACCCTTGACGAACTGAACAGCCACATCGGCCTCGTGGCGGCGAGCCCGGTGCTTGACGACGCCGACCGTGCCACGCTCCACTCCATACAGCGCAGCATCTTCGACGCCGGCACCATCCTCGCCACCGAGCCCACATCGCAGTGGCAGCCGCAGCCTATGTCCGAGCAGGCCATCGCCGGCCTGGAGGCCGAGATAGACCGCCTGGACGCACAGCTGCCGCGCCACAAGCGCTTCATCCTGCCTGGCGGCCATCCCGACTCCTCGCGGGCGCATGTGGCCCGCACCGTGGCGCGCCGCGCCGAGCGCCGCATTGTGGCGCTGATGCATTCCGGAGTGGCGGTGGACGGGCGCGTGCTGCGCTACGTCAACCGCCTCAGCGACTATCTGTTCGCGCTGGCGCGCACCATCAACATGCGCTCCGGCACGGAGGAACTGTTCTGGTAGCGCGGCGGGGCCGTTCAGCAGATGCTGAAGCGTTTCATTTCCTGCTCCTCGTCGGCCCATGCGGCGAGGCGCCGGCGCATGCGCGTGAGTTCGTCGACCACATAGCGGCGGCAATAGCCGTGCCATTCGTCGGCCATAGTGGCGTTGAGCTTAGCCAGGGCTGCTGCCGAGGCATCCCATTTGTCCTTCAGGAGGGCGATGTATTGTTTAGCCATAATTTACAGATTTAGTTCATTTAGTTCATAGGTGAAACACTGCGGCGTCGGCGAATGTTCAGCGGTGCGGCCTGATTCGTCCCGGCGCGGGCAATGCGGCGAAGAGCATGCGGCGCAGTGCGGCGACCCGTTCCCCGGTGCCGCCGGCACAGGCAGCGGATGCCCCCGGCATCGCGTCGGCATAGAAGAATTGCAGCACCCGGGCCGTCACGGCGTCCTCTATGGCTCCGGCCACCAGCTCCGGACTGATGTTCAGTTCCTCGCACAGCTCCAACTCCACAATGTCGCCTGCGCTGAAATTCACATTGTCCGTAAGGTCGGCTATCGCCAGCACTATGTTCCTCAGGGTGCTGCGAGCCGCCATGCGCATAGCTTCCTCATGGTCGGGCTGCAGCAGTGCCGGGCGCGTGGCGGCGGAGCCGACGGCCCCGAGCGCCGTTCCCGCCATCATGGACTGCACAATGGCGGGAATGCTTACCGTCACCTTCATAAGGCTATGGTTTTTTTGCCCCTGCGGGGACGGTGTTCGTACCGTGCGCGGAAGAGGAATGCATTGCGCGCGATGCGCATGCCCTGCACCATGGAGATCGGGAAAAATGACGGATGGCAGAAGTTGAGCACGTAGGTCAGGGCGTTGATTATGTAGCCCGGATTGCGCCGCAGCTCGTTTTCGACTTTCCTGTTTATCTCGCGCCACATGCGCCCGGTGGGTGTGTCGGGCAGTGTGTCGATGCCCGTGCGTCGGAGCGCAAGGATCTTGGTGTAGGCGTAGTAGGAGTCGATGTAGTAGCTCGGAGCCGGGGTCTCGATGGCGCGGCGCACCACCTCCTTTATGGTCGGCACGAGGCCGGCCCGTTCCATGTCGTTGTAGATTTCGATGCAGCGACGGCAGAAGTCGCGGTTTCTCTGTTTGCTGTGCATAATGTAAACTTTGTAAAACTTTGTGTGTAACTTTTGCAAAAAAGAATTCATATACGTTGGTGATGCAAAGTTAATGAAAATTGACAAAACAACAAAAAATATTGCAATAAAATTGTTGTTTCAGCAATTTTTCATCTTTTCATCACGCTGAGCCGTGAAGGCGTCGAAGGTGAGGAGGAGGTCGTAAAGGGCGATGGTGGCGTTGCGCACCTGCGCCTCGTAGAGTCCGGCTCCGCGAGCTCCGCTGTCGCTGCGTCCCGTGAGGGTATCGCCCACGCCGGATATGTCCTCGAAAATCTTCATCTGGAGCGAGAGCAGCTGGTAGGCTCCGGCGGCTCCTCCACCCGTCACCACCTGCTGGGGCATCATGCCGCGGCCCGTGACGGGGATGACGCCGTCGGCGGCCGACCATGCGTCGCACACCTTCTTCCAGTCCATGTTTGGCGCCATCTGCTCCACAGGGAAGAGGAGCACGCCCTTGGCCGAGCAGCTCATGATGTGGTCGATCATGGTTATCAGGCGGTTGATGCAGCGCTGCTGGTCGAGCAGGTCGGCCACGAAGGAATGCACCTCGCCGTCGGTGAAGGGATAGTGGCGCACGGCAAAGGGATGGGTACCGTGGGCGAAAGGCGAGGCGTAGGAGCTGAGCACGGTGCCGTCCGGTGCCAGCCAGCGGCACTGCCACACGAAGTCGAGTCGCGCCGAGCGTTCGCGTCCGCCTCCGCGGCCGCGGGCGGCGCAGACGGCGTCGAGGGTCCAGAGCTCCACCACGCGCCACTTGCCCGGGTCGGGCGTGAAGAAGTCGGTGGCGGCGAGGGTCATGCCCGGCGAGAGGGGTATGTCGGACCCCGAAAGACCTTCGTAGATGCGCCGGAGGCGCTGCTGGCGCTGGGCGTTGCTGCCTCCGAAGCGTGCCAGGAGCTCGGCGGGACTCATGTCGTGTAGCATGCCGGCGAGGTCGATGTCGAAGCCGCGCGGGTCGTGGTAGGCGTTACAGAAGAATCGGTCGGGGCTGACGTTGTCTACCCACACGCCGCTGCCCTGAAGGCGTCGTTCGGCCACGATGCGCTGTACGGCGGTACCGGAGATGAGGAATTCCTCGAGCATGCGGCAGTCGAGCTCGGCGAGCTGGTTGCGCATGCGGTCGGAGCCGGGCTCGTCGTCGTAGGTCTTGCGCTCCTCGGCGAGTGCCCGGAAGCGGCCGATGACGGTCTTGACGAGCTGGCGGATGAGGTTGTTGGTGAGGGGCCGGCGTCCGTTTTTCTCGGCCAGTTCGGCCTCTGTGTAGCCGCCGGGGCCCGGGTCGCTCCACTGCCGTCCGTAGGTGAAGCGCTTGCACCGTGCGCGCTCGGCGCGCCGGGCCGCGGCGGCGAGCCAGGCGTCGCGTGCGCGCAGCAGACAGGTCTGTCCTGTGGTTTCAGAAGTTGTCATAGTTGTGTAAAATGTCGGGGATTGTGTCGAGTAATGATTCGTCAAGGATGTAGAGCTCCGGCCCGGGGTCGGTCACGGCCATGGCTTCGGCCACGATGTCGCCGTCCTCGAAAGGTGCGGCTGTCAGCCGTCGTCCGCGGGTGATGCACAGCGGGCAGTATGGCCCGGGGCGCAGATAGGGATTGAGGGCGAGTGCGGCGCGTCGGGATGCTTCGGCCTCGTCGGCCGGCCCGGCGGGGCGCATCCAGCCCGTGAGGCGCAGGCTCAGCAGACGTCGGACGCCGTCGGGCATCGTGGCTGCGGCGCGCGGCGCGGCCGGGTCGGGCGTGAGCGTGAGACGGTCGGCGACGTCGGCCACAGGCAGAAGCTGCGGCGGGGCGGTGTCGAGCAGGCGTAGGTACCATGAGCGCATGCGCGGCTCGATGACGGCGTCGGCGTCCAGGCCCTCCACGCGCTCCACGCGGCAGTCGCTCCGCAGGGGCTCAAGCCCGGCGGCTGTGCGCCAGAGCTTGAGCATTTCGTCGTGAGTGAGCGTACGGAGCATGGTTCAGACGTTTTTGGTGTCATCAGCGGGGAGCGACAGTACGCGCATGTGGGTGTCGGGATAGCGGAGCGTGAGGCATGCGATCTCGGTGAGCACTACGGCGTCGGTGTTGCGCTGTCCGCTGGTGCGGAGATCGAGGGTCTCGACGCTGAAGGGTGTGTGGCAGTACTTGGTGACGTAGTCGGGGTCGAGCACGAAGCCGTCCTGGCTGTGTCCGCACTGGTCGAATATCTCGCTGTGCACCACATAGAGCGTGCCGAAGTTGGACTTCAGTTCGCGGAGCTCGATGCCCCAGCGGACGGTGCTCTCCATAGCGCCCACGTTCTTGCTGTAGCTGAGGCGCGAGAGGCGGTCGGTGAGTCCGGTGCCGGCAATGAGAATCTTGCGTCGGGAGCCGTTGCTTCCGGTGAATGCCTCGCGGCAGAGGTCGTTGACGTCGGCGTCGGAGAGTGCACCTCCGGGCAGGAGCGCCTCATGGTCGGTCTGCGTCCAGATGCCTCCGGTGAGGTATACCTCGCGTCCGTCGGTGAGGTGCAGGCACTGCCGGCTGCCGAAGAGGAAGTTCTTCTCCATGCCGAGGCGCATGTCGATGACGGCGGCCTCCTCCTGGTCGGAGAAAGTCCAGCCCACCTCCTTGGCCTGGATGCGCTGGGCCGTTGACTGCTCGATCTGCATCTTGAAGATCTGGCAGTAGTTGAAGGCCTTGCGGGGCAGGGCGACGAACTGGGGAGTCTGTACGTCGAGCTCGGTGGCGGCGCGTCCCATGCGCACTACCTCACTGCCTTTGGCGAAGCTGACGGTGCAGCCTGCGGGGATGTTGGTGAGGAGGCACTCGACGCCGCCTCCTGATGCCTTGGCGGGACGGCCGGTGACGTAGAGCTGGGCCGTAATCTCGCGTCCGTCGGCGACGACCTTGGCGGAGGGCACGATGAGGGTCTCGGACACCTGGAAGATGTCGTCGTTGTCGGTGTGGAGCGTGAGCTCGGGGCTCTCGCCTTCCTCGACGGTGTAGCTTGCGGCGGTCTTGACCTTGGCCGAGAGGGGCTTGGTGTCGACGCTGTAGTATTCCACTTTCATGGACTTGCAGCCACGGCTGCCGGCCATGCGTGAGATCTGGTCGACGGGTGTCGACATGGGACGGATGGCGGCAACGCGCTCGTCGATGGTGTTGCGCAGGAGGCCGGGAGCGACCTGGCGCGTGAGGGTTGTGGTTACGATGTTTTCGTTCATGATTTTTTAGAGTTAAAAAGGTGAAAAGTTAAGAGGTTAATTAATAGGTGATTAGTCCCAGAAAGATGGGCGCATGTTAGACAAAAAGGTTTCTTCGATGCCGGGTTCGGCGGGAGCCTCTGTGGGCTTGCTTGCTGTGGAAGCGAACATGGGGGTGTCGTCGGTTCCTTGGGTTTCTTCGTTCATGATTTGTGACTGATTTTAGTGTGAGAAAATTGACACTGCAAAGTTACTGTCGCAAATACCCCTTGGAACTATGAAATGAACCACCCCCCGGTTCATTTCGTAGTTAAGAAATGTTAAAATCGAGGATAACTCGCTGTGTAACAGCGAGAAAAAATTTTGATTTTTGAAGAAAAAAATTTTAGTTTGGCGGAAAATTGCCGGGAGGACACTTGCCGGGGAAGGGTCGGACGAGTCGGACGGGTCTGACCTGTCGGACTAGTCGGACTTGTCTGACCTGTCTGACTTGTCGGAGGGGGTGGATGGGGGATGTCAGGGTGGTGTCAGCGGGCGCAGCGGGGGCAGAGGCCTTCGATGATGTAGTTTGCGCTCTCGGGCTCGAAGCCGGTGGGAAGGGTGACGGGGGGCAGGGGGACGTCGGTGCAGAAGGTGCGCCCGCAGCTACGGCAGTGGAAGTGGACGTGTCCGTCGGAGGGGCTGTGGTCGTGGCCGTGGGAGGGGCAGAGCTCGTACTTTACGGAACGGGTGCCGTCGTTGAGGCTGTGGGTGATGTGGCTGGTGGCGAGGAGGTTGAGTACGCGGAAGATGCCGGAGCGCTCCATGGTGGGCAGCAGCTGCTCGAGGTCGGCGAGCGACAGAGGGGCTGCGGCGCGCAGTAGGGCGTCGACTACGAGCAGGCGGTTTGGGGTTGGGTTGATGCCTGCATGGTCGAGTATGGCGGCGGCTTCCTTCATCAGAGCATTTTGCGGAATGCGGCGGGTATGGGTGTGGAGAAGTTCATGTCGCGGCGGGTGACGGGGTGGACGAAGCGCAGTGTGCGTGCGTGGAGGGCAAGGCGGTGGATGGGCGATGTCTTGGCTCCGTACTTGCGGTCGCCGGCGATGGGGTGGCCGATGTGCTGCATGTGGACGCGGATCTGGTTCTTGCGTCCGGTGGCAAGCTCGAGCTCGAGGAGGGCGTAATTGCCGCGTGCGGCGAGGGTGCAGTACTCGGTGAGGGCCTCGCGGCCCTCGGCGGGGTTGTCGGTGACGTAGACGACGTGCTCGGAGTTCTCGGCGAGGAGTGTGCGCACCTGCCCCTCGGGGGGCTCGGGGGCGCCGCCTTCGACGACGGCGACGTAGCGGCGCTCAAGGACCATGTTGTTCCAGTTGTGCTGCATGGTTTCCTTGGCCTGCTCGGTCTTGGCGAAGAGCATGAGTCCGGATGTGTGCTGGTCGAGGCGGTGGACGATGAAGAGCTTGTTGCGCGGATTGACGCGCTTGACGTAGTCGCGGAGAATGGAGTAGGCGGTGCCTTCGCGCTTGGTGTCGGTGCCGACGGAGAGGAGTCCGTAGCCTTTGTTGACGACGATGATGTCGTCGTCCTCGTAGACGATGCGCAGGCGGGGATTGGCGAGAGTCTGGAACTCGCGGGATGTGTTGACGCGGATGAGCGAGGCGGGGCCTACGGGTGTGTCCCACTGTGAGGTGACGTTGCCGTCGACCATGACCTGGCGGTGGCGCAGATAGTCCTTGACGGTGGTGCGCTTGCGGTCGGGCATGGCCTGATAGAGGAAGTCGAGCAGGCGCGCGTCGGCTTCGGGGGTGAACTCGAGGATGACGTCGGGGCGGAGGCGCGAGCGCTCGGCGCCGGGTTTGCAGGATAGCTGACGCATGGTCTATCAGGAATTGGAGCGCCGGGATGTGCGCTTGGTTTTGGGTTTGGCGTCCTGTGCGGCGATGATGGCACGGACTTCGTCGAGGGTGAGTGCGGCTGGGTCGGCTACGGTCTTGGGAATCTTGTAGTTGGAGCCTCCGCTGGCGATGTAGACGCCGAAGCGTCCATTGAGAATCTGAGTGCCGGCATCGTCGCCGAAGGACTTGACGGTCTTCTTGCTCTCGGCCTCGCGCTTGGCGAGGATAAGCTCTATGGCACGGTCGAGGGTGACTGCCGCGGGAGCCTCGTCCTTGGGTATGCTGACGAACTTGCCCTTGTGGCGGACGTATGGGCCGAAGCGTCCTATGGCTACGGTGACGTCGGCGTCCTCGAAGGTGCCGAGTTCGCGCGGGAAATCGAAGAGGCGGAGGGCTTCCTCAAGGGTGACGGACTGCATGCTCTGGCCCTTGAGCAGGGATGCGAAGCGGAGCTTGCCGTCGCCCTCGCCCACCTGCACGAGAGGTCCGTAGCGTCCTATCTTGACGCTGACGGGCTCGCCCGTGGCGGGGTCGTGGCCGAGCAGTCGCTCGCCCACCTTGTGCTGCAGGCGCATGCTGAGGGTGTTCTCGACCTGGGGATGGAACTTGTCGTAGAACTCGCCTATCTCGTTGTTCCAGGGCAGCTTGCCCTCGGCGATGTCGTCGAACTTCTCTTCGACGCGCGCGGTGAAGTTGTAGTCGAGAATGTCGGGGAAATACTGTGTGAGGAACTCGTTGACGACAGTGCCTATGTCGGTGGGCACGAGCTTGCCCTTGTCGCTGCCGACGGTCTCGGTGTGCTGCTCGCGGGTGACGTCTCCGTCGGGGCCGAGGGTGAGGACGGCGAAGGAACGGGGCGTGCCGTCCTTCTCGCCTTTCTCGACGTACTCGCGCTGCTGTATGGTGGAGATGGTGGGGGCGTAGGTGGAGGGTCGGCCGATGCCGAGCTCCTCCATCTTGCGCACGAGGGTGGCCTCGGTGTAGCGCGGAGGCTGCTGGGTGAAGCGCTCGGTGGCGGTGACGGCCCGGGCGTCGAGCTCCTGCTCCGGCGCGAGGGCCGGGAGGGTGCCGGAGGCTGCGCCGTCGGCCGCGTCATCGTCGGCATGGTCGGCCGAATAGACGCGGAGGAAGCCGTCGAACTTGACAACCTCGCCGGAGGCCGTGAAGCGGTCGGCGCCGATGGCGGGGGAGACTATGTCGACACTGGTCTTCTCTATCTGTGCGTCGGCCATCTGGGAGGCCATGGTGCGCCGCCAGATGAGGGCGTAGAGGCGCTTCTCCTGCGCGGTGCCCTCGATGGTGGGACGGTCGACGTAGGCGGGGCGTATGGCCTCGTGGGCCTCCTGGGCGCCCTTGGAGGATGTGTGGTAGTGGCGCACGCAGAGGTAGCGGTCGCCGTACTTGCCGGAAATCTCGGCGGAGAGGGCGGCGATGGCTTCCTGGCTGAGGTTGACGGAGTCGGTACGCATGTAGGTGATGTGTCCGGCCTCGTAGAGGTGCTGGGCGACCATCATGGTCTGCGAGACGGTGAAGCCGAGTCGGCGCGATGCTTCCTGCTGGAGGGTGGAGGTGGTGAAAGGCGGCGCGGGGGCCTTGCTGTGGGGCCTGACGCTGACGTCGCCGACGCTGAAGGCGGCTCCGGCGCAGGCTTCGAGCAGGCGTCGGGCCGATGCCTCGTCGGGGAGGCGGCGCGTGAGCTCGGCGGGGAAGGCTGTGCCTCCGCGGATGGCGAAGGTGGCTCCGACGCGCCAGTACGGCTCGCTGACGAAGTTTTTAATCTCGTTCTCGCGCTCGACTATGAGGCGCAGGGCCACGCTCTGTACGCGTCCGGCGGAGAGGGCGGGCTTGACCTTCTTCCAGAGCACGGGCGAGAGCTCGAAGCCCACGATGCGGTCGAGCACGCGGCGGGCCTGCTGGGCGTCGACGAGGTTGAGGTCGATGCTGCGGGGATTGGCGATGGCATTTAGGATGGCCCGGCGGGTAATCTCGTGGAAGACGATGCGGCGGGTGTTCTCGGGCTTGAGGCCGAGAACCTCGTAGAGGTGCCAGGAAATGGCCTCTCCCTCGCGGTCTTCATCGGACGCGAGCCAGACGGTCTCGGCCTGTGCGGCGGCCTTGCGGAGGTCGGCCACGAGCTGCTGCTTGTCGTCGGGAATCTCGTAGACGGGCTTGAATCCGTGCTCGACGTCTATGCTGAAACTGCGGCGCTTGAGGTCGCGCACGTGGCCGTAGCTGGACATTACCTTGTAGTCAGGGCCCAGAAACTTCTCGATGGTCTTGGCCTTGGCGGGGGACTCCACAATCACTAAATTTTTCAGCATAGAGGTATATTTTATATTTAATGAGTGTCTGAAATTTGTTTTCAGCCGACAAAATTATGAAAAAGAAACGAACTGGCAAAAGAAATAGTTTGATAGTTAGGAGTGAGTGGCGCTTCGCGCGCTCTGCGCGCTCCGCGCAGTGAGTAGCGCTTCGCGCAGTGAGGAGTTGGTTGCGCTCCGCGCAGTGAGTAGCGCTCCGCGCAGTGAGTTGCGCTCCGCGCAGTGAGTTGCGCTCCGCGCAGTTAGGAGTTCACTGATTATATAAATTCCACACTTCTAACTCCCCACTTCTAACTCCCCACTCCTAACTCCCCACTTCTAACTCCCCACTCCTAACTCCCCACTTCTAACTTCTAACTTCTAACTTCTAACTCCTCACTCCTAACTCCCCACTCCTCACTTCTCACTCCCCACTCCTAACTGCGCGGAGCGCGCAAAGCGCGTGAAGCGCTACTCCAAACTATTTGCGGCTTTTGTGCGGAATTATCAGCTATTTTGCGTATTTTTGCACCAAAATTTCATCTGTATCCTATGACACGATTTTTATCGGCACTGATATGCCTCGCGTTGGCGTCGGCCGGAGCGAAGGCCCTTGATGTGGAAACGACGGCGGGCGGCCTGGCATCGGCCGTGACGGAGCCGGCGACCGTCAGGGAGCTGCGCGTGACCGGCTCTGTGGACGCGTCGGACCTGCACTTCGTCGCAACGGAAATGGATGCGCTCGAGGTGCTGGACCTGGGAGGCGCTACCGTAAGCGCCTATTCCGGCGACCCGATACTGAAGATACATCACTTCGACGCGGACGTGCTGCCGCCTATGGTTCTGGCCGGCAGCCACATCTCTGAAATCACGCTGCCTGCGGGTATCAAGGCGATAGGCGAATTCGCCCTGGCCGGTACGCGCCTCAGGACCATCACCATCCCGGCGTCGCTGCAGAGCACCGGCACGGCCGCATTCGCAGGCTGTACGGACCTGGAGAGCGTGACGGTGAACTGCACGCAGGTGGCCGACGGCGCCTTCGCCTCGTGCCATGCGCTGCGCACGGTGAGTCTCGCGGCGGGGAGCGCCATAGGCAACGACGCCTTCGCCGACTGCACGGCGCTGGCGCAGGTGGACGGCACGGAGGGCATCACGGCCATAGGCAACGACGCCTTCCAGGGCTGCACGGCGCTGACGGAGTTCGCTTTCGGCCCGGAACTGCGCAGCGTGGGCGATCGGGCGTTCAGCGGCAGCGGCCTCAAGGCGGCCGACCTGAAGGACTGCGCGGAGCTGAAGAGCATCGGCGCCGCCGCATTCAGCGGCTGCCCGGCGTTGGCAGCGCTGAGTCTGCCCGAGGGGTGCGACATAGCCGGGGCCCGCGCGTTGGCGATGGGCAATCCCGTTCTTACCGCCACAACGATGCCCGGGAGGGAGATGCCTGACTATGCCCTTGCCTCCGACGCCGCCATAAAGACCATATCGCTGCCGGAAGGCCTCGAATACATCGGCGACCACGCCATGGCGGGCATGACGGGACTGTCGTCCATAGACGTCACTGCTCTCGGCTCTGTGCCAGAGCTCGGCGAGAAGGTGTGGCTGGACGTGGACCAGAGCGCAGTGCGGCTTAAAACCGACAAGAACATGACCGAGGCGTTCCGTTCGGCGGGACAGTGGCAGGACTTCGACATCAGCGGCAGTTCCACATCGGAGGAAATCACCACGGAGGCCGCAGGCCGCATCAGCGCCCGCTTCATCGGCGCCACGCTGCAGGTGCGCTGCACACTGCCCGGCGTGAGCCACATCACCGTGGCCGACACGGAGGGCCGCATCCTGGCCACGATGGAGCCGGGCAGCGACGGCCTGGCGGAGACCGACACGGAGCCGTGGGAGACCGACATCTTCATGCTCTCGGCCCACGGCGGAGCCGGCGAGCGCGCCACCCTGAAAATAGCACGCAAACGCTGACGTCATGGGTAAGAACAAACTGCGTAAATTCGACGAGCTGAGCAGGCTGGACTTCGTGTACCAGTATCCGTTCGGGCGCCTGCGCGAGGAGGGATTTCCCTGGCGCGGCCGCTGGCGCGAGGTGTTCGGCAACGACAATCCTATAGTGCTGGAGCTGGGCTGCGGCAAGGGAGAGTACACGGTGGGGCTGGCGCGCCTGGACCCGACGCGCAACTACATAGGCATCGACATCAAGGGAGCGCGCATGCACACGGGCGCGACGCAGGCGGCGCGCGAGGGTCTGCGCAATGTGGCCTTCGTTCGCACGAGTATCGAGCTGCTCGACCGGTTCTTCGCGCCCGGCGAGGTGAGCGACATATGGGTCACATTCCCCGACCCGCAGATGCAGAAATGCAACAAGCGCCTGACGGGCACGCGCTTCTGCACGATGTACCGCCGCGTGGCGGCCCCGGGCTGCCTGCTGCGGCTCAAGACCGACAGCCCCTACCTCTATGCCTACACGCGCCGCATGGCGGCCGAAAACGGCCTGACGACGGCGGCCGACAGCGCCGACCTCTACGGCGAGGGCCTGGCAGAACGGGAGCCGTGGCTGGCGATACGGACGCACTACGAGCAGCAGTGGCTGGGCCGCGGGCTCACCATCAAGTACCTGGCATTCTGCCTGGACGGCGACAACGACCTGACGGAGCCGGACGACTCCGACATCCCGCACGACACGCACCGCAGCTACTCGCGCGGCTACATACAGATGCCGGGACTCATGACTGAAAACGAATAATCCGTTATGACACAAGAAAAACCAACCACGCGGCTGGCCGCGACGTGCGGGGCGCTGGCCCCGGTGGGCCTGCTGCTGATAGCCATAGCTACCCTGATGCCGCTGTTCAGCGGCAGTTTCCGCAGTCTCGACACCATGCGCTGGATCTACGGTGCTGGCGCCCTGTGGATGCTGGTGTGCCGCCTGTTCTCGCCCTATCGCGGCGCCGACCTGCGCCTGCGGAGGCTGGTGCGGATGCAGGCTTGGAGCGCGCTGTTCTTTGTGGCGGGCACCGTGTTCCTGTTCGTGCCGGGCACGGCGCCGCGCGACTGGCTGGCACTCACGATGGCCGGCGCGGCCGTGCAGATAATCGCATCGGTGATGATTCCGGCGCGCATGGCAAAAATCGCTAAGGAAAGCAGAAAATGAGGCTGCTTGCTGCTATCGTTCTGCTTCTCGCGGCCGCGGGCATCGCGGCATCGGCCCGTACCTACAGCGCGGCCGAGGTGCCGAACGTGCATACGGCCGACCGCACGCGCTTTACGTCCAACCCCGACGGCATACTCAGCCCCGAAGCGCAGACGCTCACGGACAGCATAGTGGCCGGCGTGCGCCGGGCCACGACGGCCGAGATGATGGTCGTGGTGGTGGACAATATCGAGCCGGACGACATCGACAGCTTCGCCACGGAGCTGTTCGGGCTGTGGGGCCTGGGCAAGGCCGACCGCGACAACGGCGTGCTGCTGCTGGTGGCGAAGGACCTGCGCAAGGCCGTGATACGCACGGGCTACGGCGCGGAGGGCGTGCTGCCCGACATCGTGTGCGGCAGCATCCTGCGCGAGCATATGTTTCCGGCGTTCCGCGTCGGCGATTTCGACGGCGGCGTGACGGCCGCCGCGCAGACGATAGCCACCCTGCTCACCGACCCGGACGCGGCCGAGGAGCTACGCAGCAGCCTCGAGGACGCCGACAACGGCGGCAGTGGCGGCGACGGGAGCCTGTGGAAAGGATACGTGACGATGTCGGCCCTGGTGGCCTTCGTCATGCTGGGCCTGCTGCTGATGCGCATGTGGAGTCTGCGCCGCCGCAGCCGCTTCGAGCGCTACCGCGCGCTGGACTCGTGGAAGCCGATGTATCTGATTTTCGGCTTCGCTACCCTGGGCATGGGCCTTGTGGCGGCCGTAATCCTCGTGGCCGTGCTCGACAGGCTGCGCAACGGGCGCCGCGCATGCCCCAACTGCGGCGCGCGCATGAACAAGATGGACGAGGTGCACGACAACGACTACCTCTCGCCGGCGCAGGACATCGAGGAGAAGATAGGGTCGGTGGACTACGACGTGTGGCTGTGTCCGGCATGCGGCGAGACTGACGTGCTGCCTTACGTGAACCGCGCGTCGTCGTTCCGCGAGTGCGAGCAGTGCCACGCCCGCACGGCTCGCCTCTCGGCCGAGCGCATCCTGCGTCAGCCAACGACGGCGGCCGAGGGCCGTGGCGTGCGCGAGTACAGCTGCCTGAACTGCCACCACATCACGCGTGTGCCGTACACCATAGCGCGCAAGGCGCCGGTAGTGGTGGTGCCGCTTGGCGGCGGGGGAGGCGGCGGCAACTTCGGGGGCGGCTTCGGAGGAGGCTTCGGCGGCGGTATGACGGGCGGCGGCGGTGCCTCCGGCGGCTGGTGATACGATAGACATAGCAACCATAACAACCATAACAATCTAAATATGAAAAACTTTCTTTGCACCTTAGCCGCGCTGGCCCTGACGGCCGGTACGGCGCTCAACGCCCAGATACTGCGCACCAGCTGCGAGCAGGGCGAGATAGAAGGCGAGCTGCACAACGGCTACGCCCTGTACAAGGCAATACCCTACGCCGAGGCGCCCGTGGGCAAGCTGCGCTGGCACGCGCCGGTGAAGAAGGCGCCCTGGACGGGCGTCTACAAGGCCGAGAAGTGGGGCGACAGGCCGATGCAGACCAACGACCCGAACCAGAACGGCAACTCGCTGCCCATGAGCGAGGACTGCCTCTATCTGAGCGTATCCACGCCGGCCAAGAGCGAGAGCGAACGCCTGCCGGTGTTCGTCAACATCCACGGCGGCGGCTTCTTCACGGGGTCGTACAGCGGCACGCAGGACAGCTTCGTCAATCAGGGCATAGTGTATTGCAGCATCGCCTACCGCCTGGGCTCGTTCGGCTTCATGGCGCACCCGGAGGCCGCCAAGGAGGACGAACGCGGCATAGCCGGCAACTATGGCATCATGGACCAGATCATGGCTCTGCAGTGGATTCACGACAACATCGCCCGCTTCGGCGGCGACCCGGAGAGGGTGACTATCTGCGGCGAGTCGGCCGGCGGCATATCGGTAAGCATCCTGTGTGCGTCGCCGCTGTGCAAGGGGCTGTTCCAGCGCGCGATATGCGAAAGCGGCGGCAATTTCCTGCCCATACGCAAGGACGCGGCGGCGGTATGCGGCTCGGCTCAGGATGCCGAGTACGCCAAGAGTCTGGGCCTCAGCTTCCAGCAGAAACTCGGCTGCAAGAACCTCAAGCAGATGCGCAAGCTCTCGGCCGAGGAAATCCAGGCCAAGACCGAATACGAGAGATACTGGCCGCTGGTGGACGGCTATGCCATCACGGGCGACACCTATGAGGCATATCTGCGCGGCGACTACAACGACGTGGACCTCATCGTGGGCTACAACTCGGACGAGGGCAGCCTCTTCATCCACGGCGTGGGGATGGACGGGCGCCGCATGATGCGCGACACTAATTTCAGCGCCGACAGCGAGGGATTCGACAACGCATATCCGGCCGCGAACGACGCCGAGGCCCTGCAGGCCGTGCGCGACGTGTTCCGCGACGTGGCGTTCGGCTGGCCGTCGTGGGCGTGGGCCAATCTCCAGACCCGTACCGGCCATCGCCCCGTGTATTTCTACTACTTCGACCAGGTGTCGGACAATATCTTCATGCACGGCACACGCGGCGCCACGCATGTGGCTGAAATGCCCTTTATCTACGGCTTCAACTTCGGCGGCAAGATGAGCGACATCGACGCACACATGGCGCAGATAATGGAGCGCTACTGGATAAACTTCATAAAGACGGGCAACCCCAATGCCGACGCGCTCCCCTACTGGACGACCTACCGCAGCGGCGAGCCGACGGTGATGCACATGAAGAACGGTTTCCAGCTTGTGCCGGCACCGAACGCCGTGCAGATGAATTTCCTCGAGAACTACTTTGCCCGCAAGCGCAAGGGGGAGATATAGGAAACGAAAAATGAGCAAGATGGCAGCGGACGCACGGGCCGTGCGTCCCTACAGGCGGAGAACCCTCTTACCTATACACTATCAACTATAAACTAATCGGATAGATTCAGAACGGCTTGCGGTATTTGCCCTCGCCGTCGTCTTCGAGGATGCTGAGATAGGACGCGTAGCGCGATTGCGCTATGCGTCCTTCTTCAATGGCGTGTAGCACGGCGCATCCGGGCTCGTGGGTGTGGGTACAGTTGCCGAAGCGGCAGTCGGCGGCTGCGGCGAACATCTCGGGGAAGTAATGGGCCACGTCGGCACGGTCGAAGTCGACGGTGCCGAAGCCGCGCACTCCGGGGGTGTCGATGATGCCGCCCACGGGGTCGCCGGGCAGGTGGAAAAGTTCGGAGAAAGTAGTGGTGTGCATGCCCTGGTCGTGTACCGCCGATATTTCGGCCGTGCGCAGTTCGAGACCGGGAATCAGAGCGTTGATGATGGAGCTCTTGCCCACGCCGGAGTTGCCGCTGAAGAGGCTCACTTTGCCCGCGAGCATGGAACGGAGGGTGTCGATGCCTTCGCCCGTGCGCGCCGAAACGCACACTACCTCGTAGCCGATGGTGCGGTAGAGATGGCACACGGCCTCGAGTAGTTCCCGGTCCTCGGGGTCGGTGAGGAGGTCTATCTTGTTGATGCACAGTATGGCCTTCACCCTGTAGGCCTCGGCGGTGGCAAGGAAGCGGTCGATGAAGGTGGTGCTGACGGCAGGATGGGCCAGCGTTGCCACGAGGACGGCGCAGTCCACGTTGGCGGCGATGATGTGGGCCTGCTTGCTGAGGTTGGTGGAACGGCGTATGATGTAGTTGCGGCGCGGGTCGATTGCCACGATGTAGGCCGTGCCGTCGGGTCCCGGTTCGCCTACCGTCACGTAGTCGCCTACGGCCACGGGGTTGGTGGTGCGTATGCCGCGTATGCGGAAGTTGCCCTTCACCTTGCAGTTGATTTCGGTGCCGGCGTCGGTCTCGACGACGTAGTGCGAGCCGGTGTTGCGTACCACGCGTCCGTGTGTCATGCCTTCGGTGTTCATAGTTCGTCGCATCCTCCGTGGGCCCAGTGGCTGGCCGCCGGGCACTGGTGCAGGGTATGGTCCACGATCCAGTGGCGCGTGGCCATACGGTCGATAGTGTTCATCTCGTGGCTCACGAGCAGAATGGTAGAGCGCAGGCGCAGCTCGCCCAGAATGTCGTAGAGCCGCGCCTCGAAGTGCTTGTCGAGATAGCTCAGGGGCTCGTCCATCACGATCAGTGTGGGCTTCGACACCAGCGCACGAGCCAGCAGCGTGCGCTGTAGCTGTCCGCCGGAGAGACTGCCTATGGGGGCGTCGGCGCGCGACAGCATACCCACCAGCTCCATGTACTCCTCCACGCGTTGCTTTTTGTCGCATATGTCGGCGCGGCGCCCAAGCAGCCCGCTTGCCACCACTTCGCGCACCGTGATGGGGAAGTGCGAGTCCACGCTGTTCTTCTGCGGCAGATAGCCTATGGTGGGCGAGCAGTCGCCGCAGTAGCGCACCGAGCCGGACGTGGGCTGGAGCAGGCCGAGAATCAGCCGCAGCAGCGAGGTCTTGCCGCCGCCGTTCGGGCCGGTGATGGCTACAAAATCGCCGTGGCGCACCGTGGCGGAGACATCCTCCAGCACCGTACGGTTGTCGTAGCGCAGCCCCACGCCCTCAAGTGTTATCAGCGGCTGCGCGGTAAGGTCAGTGTCGTGCGAGCTCATCGGCCATAAGTTTTATCTGTTCCTGCCATGCGGCGCTCATGGGGTCTATTTCCACGGCGCGGGCGCCCACTTCGGCGCTGATGCTGCGCGCACGGCCCGTGTCGGCTCCGCGTTCCATCAGGAACACGCGGGCGCCGCTGCTGCGGGCCGTCTCGATGGCGCCGCGCAGCTGCGAGGCCGACATGTCCTTGCCCTCCATGCCCAGCGCCACCTGGCGCAGGCCGTAATCGCGGGCAAAATAGCTAAGCGAGGGATGCCACACCAGGAAGCTGCGGGCGGGAGCCTGGCGCAGGAGGCTGTCGGCATACCCGTCAAGCGCCCGGAGCTCGCGGTCGATAGAGTCGCGCCGAACGGCATATATGCCGGCGCCTGCGGGGTCGAGGCGGGTCAGCTCCGCAGCCATGGCAGCCACGATGCGGCGCGCGTTGCGCGCGCTCGTCCATATGTGCGGGTCGGGTGAGCCGTGCTTGTGGTCGGCATCGGCATGGTCGCCGTCGTGGTCGTGAGTGCCGTATATCAGGTCGACGCTGCGCGAGAGGTCGACCGCCGCCACGCTGTCGGGCAACGATGCCGCAAGCGATTTCTCGAACGGAAGCATCCCGGTGAGGAACACACCGGCGGCCTTCTCGGCAGCCATGCGGCGCGACACCGAGGGCTCGAAGCTTTCGGCGTCGGCGCTGCGGTCCATGATGCCTACGACCTCGAAGCGGCCTGCCGCCAGCGGCTCGAGCATGGCGCGCAGCGGCTCGATGCTGACGGCCAGCGTGCGTGTGCCGGTCCGGCCGGAGTGCGCCGCATCGGCGCCGCTGCGATGTCCGCATCCGGCCAGCGCAGGCAGCATCAATATAAAGAGCAGTATTTTTTCTATCATCAAGACAAAGTTATACAATTTATTTGGGCTATACAAACCGTATTGTATAGAGATAACAGCCGATGATAGAATTTTTCCCTCTCAGGCCCGGTTTTTTGAGTAGACGCGGAATTCCCGGCTCTCGATAAATCCGCGGATGCGTTTTATGAACATAGAAACGACGACGCTTGCAAGAATGACGATTGCGCCGGCAAGGTATTTATTTGTTCCGATATATTTGGTCGCAGTCAGGATTTCGCCGTGTACCAGGTATATGTACAGTGACAATTCACCGAGAAGTACTAATATTGGGTATGTTCTGATGCTGTACAGGCGCATGCACACATACGTAAGAACGGCAAAAAGTAATGCCGCCATGATACGGCTGCCCGGGATGTGTCCAAGCATAAGTGCATATATAACCGCACAAGCTCCTATACAGACCGGCATATATCGCACGGACAGAATTTTCGTGATTTTATTTTCGTACAGTGCTGTAAAATACCCGACAGATACGGCGGGAATAGAAATATACCACCAGCCTCCCCATTTCAGGGCAATTACAACTCCGCAATACAAGGCGATAAACAAGCTAAGGACTATGCCGGTACGCAGGCAGTCGGATGTGGATATTAATGCTGACAGGTAGAAAGCAAGATATACGTATACGATGGCATACATAAACCATGAGTTCAATAGCGGTGGGTAGCCTGCAGCCATTTTATGTGCCGCCTCCGATAGAGAGACTGTGCCGGTAAGGGCTGAGAACAATAGAATCAACGCTGTTAAAATCAGAAATTCGGGCATGATTTTTCCCAATCTTTTTTTCAAAAAGCCTGACAGATATGATGTGCCCTTGATCTGTAACGATTTTGACAGACCATAACCTGTGATGAGAAAGAAAATCGCCACAATAGGTCCTCCCATTTCCCGAAAATAAAATATCGGTGATATACGAAAGGCGTTTATGCACTCATGGAATTGGTAAGTCAGCGAGAGATGATGCAGTATTATTCCAATCGCCAGCAAGCCTCTTAGCGGGAGGGTGGCCTTGGAATCGAAATCATAAAGAGCACCTTTTCTTCTGAATGCGGCAGCCATAATAAAGCATGCCAGTACCACGAAAAACAATTTCATGCATGTACAATTTTATGGGTAATGATAAAATTGCGATGCTATTCACTCCGGCAGCGGCGAACCAAACACGCGAGCAATAAACTTGTTTCTTACTCGTAGAAGGTTCGCCAAAACCTGAGGGAAGTAAGATGGTTTAATGCTCGCGTATGCACGAACATTCACCATTTATTCCTTCTCCCTCATGAAAAATTTGGCGATTTTCTACGGTTGAGAATAAACAGCAAACGCTATATTTTTGTCTTCCTCTGAAGAACTATGTCTTAAATTTGGCTCAAAATTAGCCAATTAATTCCAATTGCGCAAATTAAGAGGGTGTTTCATAAGAAATGTTAAATCAGGGGTTGCAGATTTTGAGATGGATTCTATCCTGCGACCGAGGGAGCGTACTTGATGTACGCGACCGAGGCAAAGGGTAGAAGACACTCAAAAGATGCAAAACCAAAGCTAATTTTAAAATTAAAAAAAAAAGCTTACGAAGATATAAATCACCACCGCCTCGGCCACTCTTTGGCGCTTTCGGTAATGCTCTTCGGTCGAGTGGCTACGGTCACACTCCCTCATCTCATTACCAAAATCACTCAAAGATTGACCGCCCCTGAATTAACATTTCTTATGAAACACCCTCTAAGAGGCCGGGTTAGGATGTTTTTTATATCCTCACTCCTCACTGCCGCGCGGCGGCACCCAGCTCATGACATAGCCCTCCTGCGGCACGTCTGTCTCGCGGACAAAGCGGCCGGCGGGAGCTACAAGGGCGAAGTGGCGCAGGGCTATGCCCATGTCGAGCATCACGTAGCGGCTGCGGCGCGCAAAGTAGAAGCGGACGCGGCGGCCGTCGCTGTCGACCACCACACGCCACGGTTGCGCGTTGACGGACGACGGCGCGCGGCGCACGGCCTCCAGGGCGCGGGCGTACGGTCCCTCTCCTTCGGCCAGAGGCGTGGACAGGTTGCCACGGAAAAACAGCTCGCCGTAAGGCTTGCGCGAGCTCTCGCGTATGCTCATGCGCATGATGCGCTCCACCAGGTGGCGTCGTCCCGAGGGCACGCCCACGGGGAGCACGGCGGCCACATGCATCCCTTCGGGCATGCCTGCCGCCGCGGCAGCCGCCTCGAAAGCCGAGCCGCTGAAGGTGGCGGCCATCCAGCATGTGCCGAGGCCGAGGCGTGTGGCCTCCAGCACCACGCGCTCCATGACGTAGGCACCCGACAGAGCCCCGGCGTCCGTGCCGTCGGTAGCCAGCACGAGGAAGTCGCGCGCGCCGCGTATCACGCCGTAGGTGCCCGGGCGCAGCTCGCCGCCGTCGCCGCCGCGGCTCAGCAATGTCATGAAGTAAGCGCCGCCGAAGGGCGTCTCCCGGTCGGCGCATGCCCGGCGCAGCGCCTCGGCCTGCGGCTCCGTGAGGGGGTGGCCCGCATAGTCGCGCACCGACGTGCGCGCCATAATAGTTTCATACATATCCATGCTGCAAAATTACACAAAAAAGCAGAAAAGAGGCCACTGTCCGCGGCGTTGCGGTGTGGCCTCCGGTCTGGAGAGAGGAAAATATTTTTTTCGTCGGGTGCCTCTGTTCATAAGATGTGCTCCGCGGTCGCCGGCAGCACTTTCAGCCACCCTCGGGGAGCTTGCGGCGCTCCCGGCGACCCCGGTGCCGATATGCGCGGCACCTTTCGGTATTCGTCGATATAACACCCGCATGGCGCCCGATGTTTAAAAAATTGTCCTTTTTAACCTTTTGTATCATTTTTATGGTTGCAGAATGAATTATTTGACTAATTTTGCAAAAAACAACCAAAACACACTCTGATATGAAAAAGATTCTTCTCGTGATGTTCGTGGCCCTCACAGGCCTGTGCGCCTCCGCCCAGCAGGGCAAAATGGCTATCGGTGCCGACCTCGGCGTTGTGCCCGTCCTTGAAGGCGACGGCAGCCCCACCAATCTGGAAATCGGCGCAAAGTTCCAGTACGGCTTCACCGACAATGTCCGTTTTGAGGCCGACATCGACTATGCATTCAAGGCCAAAAATATAGACTTCTTCGACCTGACGGCCAACGTGCACTACCTCGTGCCGGTGTCCGGCGGCGTCAGCATCTATCCCCTTGTCGGCATTGGCTACGGACACGCAGCTTTCAGCTACTCCCAGCATGACAACGGAATAAAGTACACCGCGTCGGTGGGTTACAACCGCTTTATCTTCAACATCGGTGCTGGCGCCGACTTCAAGCTTGCCGACAACCTCGTGCTCAACTTTGAACTGAAATACCAGTACTTCAAGGACTTCAGCCGCCTGCCCATCAAGGTCGGCATCAACTACGCCTTCTGAACCCCGTACAACCCGCGCCCGTCGCGGGTTGAATCCGGTTAGTCCGACGTCCGCGCATCAACCCGCCGGATGGCGGTCGTGCGTACTGATTACGATATGAAACTTTTGCCTCGGAGAGGCTGTTTCTCATTAACCCCACGATGGACGTGGCAGCTTCAGCTGACACCGGCCTTCGTGGGGTTAGACTACGTGGTATCCCGATATGACAGAGGATTAGGTTGCTTAAGGTGAGAGGCATGGTCTCCGACCAAGATGTGCTACGGCAGGTATACTCCCCACGAAGGCTGTCGACGCGTCGCGTCCTTCAGCCATCGCGGGGTTATTGAGAAACAACCTCTCCGAGGTATCAACTCGCCATACAAGCCCTATTCATCGGTGATTACCCGCCGGATGGCGGGTAAAATCCGGTTAGCCGCGGATTAAGGCGCACAGCGCCGTATCCGCGGTAGGTTCAGTAAAGGGCATCAACCTGCCGGATGGTGGGTTGCACGACCCCTGGCGCCCGCGAAACTTCTGAAAAATCGGATAATAAATCCGGACGTTGTGCAATCCGCCATCCGGCGGGTTGATGCGTTTGTGGCGCTTTTTCCGCGAGTATGTCGCTCCCTTTGGTCGCTCCTAAACTTGCGGCTAACCGGATTCAACCCGCGACGAACGCGGGTTGGCCTCGTTTTATCGGACAGTAACAAAAAATAACAAACTGGTGAATTTTGGCTTATAAACCTTTAATAGTCTGTTATTTTTGTTCTTTCTGTGTCTTTGTGTCGATAATCCCCGCCATACTTTTAGTTGATAGGGGATAGGTAAGAGGGAAAGTTACTACGGCTGGCAAGATACATAAGAACAAAAGGTCAAAATGGACAAAAGAATAAAAAGACTTATGTCGCTTATGACCTTTTGTCATTCTGTGTCCTGCCGTCGGCGGTAATCTCTAAACCTTAAACCCTAAACTATTACCGTACAAACGGGTTGCCGAGGGTCTCCTCCCGCACCGTAGTGGAGGGGCCGTGGCCGGGCAGCACGAGCGTGTCGGGCGGTAGGGAGAGGAGCCGGGTGCGGACACTGTCGACGAGCGTCGGCGAGCTGCCGCCGGGCAGGTCGGTGCGGCCGATGGAACGGCGGAAAAGGCTGTCGCCGCTGAACACCACGCCGCCCTCGGCGCTGTACAGGGCTATTCCGCCGGGGCTGTGGCCCGGCACGGCCAGCACCGTGAGCGAGTCCGTGCCTACGGCCACGGTGTCGCCGTCGTGCAGCGGCGTGTCGATGCTGACGGCCTCGTCGCGGCCCATGCGCAGGCCGAAGCGGCGCGCCTGCTCGGCAAGGCTCGTGGAGAGGAATGCGTCGGCAGTCGAGGCCATCACGGGCGCGCCCGTCAGGCGGTGCAGCCGCATGGCGCCGAAGCAGTGGTCGAGGTGTATGTGGGTGAGGACTATGGCCTTGACGCTAAGATTGTTTTCCTTGACGTAGTCGTCGAATCGCCCGGCCTCGGCGTCGTTGTACATGCCGGGATCGATGACTATGGCGTCGTAGCCGCCCTCGGTGTCGGAGCTGACGAGGTAGGTGTTCTCGTCGAAGGGGTTGAATACGAATTGTTTGATGTGCAGCATAGCCGTGTCAGTCAAAGGGGACGTAAATCAGTTTCTTGGTGTCGAAGCAGTCCTCGGGGATGAACTCCCGCAGGTCATACTCCAGCACGGGGCGGCGCGTGGCGGCTATCTCGGCCGAGAGGTCGCCCCCCTTGAGGCAAACAAGTCCGTCGGCGTATCGGTTCACGCCTCGGCGTCCGCGCCGCACATTTTTTGTGATGAGGGGCACGAGGGCGTCCAGAGTCATGACGGCGCGGCTGACGACGTAGTCGTAGCGTTCGCGGCACTCGCCTATGTCGCCGTGCTGGAAGGTGACGTTGCGCAGCCCCAGCGCAGAGGCTATCTCCGTGGCTACGCGTATCTTCTTGCCTATGCGGTCGATGAGATGGAAGCTGCACTCAGGGTAGGCTATCGCCAGCGGTATGCCCGGCAGGCCGCCGCCCGTGCCCATGTCGAGGAAGGTGGTGCCCGGCTCGAGTGGTCCCAGGAAAGCCGCTATGGCGAGGCTGTGGAGTATGTGGGCGGTGTAGAGGTTGTCTATGTCGCGGCGGGAGATGACGTTGATGCGCGCGTTCCATTCGCGGTAGAGGGCGTCGAGGGCCTCGATGCGGCTGCGCTGCTCTGCGTCCATCTGCGGAAAATATCGGAATATGATGTCGTGGTCGGCCATGATGTCGTGGTTTTGTCTGCAAAGATACATATAATATATGTATTACTGAAAAAGCATCCCCCTCTTACCTATAAACTATCAACTATAAACTAATATGGATCCACATCGTAGTGAATGATGGTGCCGCGCAGCCGTCCCGCCGCGCTCAGCTCGGCATGCAGCTCCCGAAGTATCTCCTTCACGCGCGGCATCGACGCACCGCACTCCACCCGCAGCATTATCCGGCGGATGTAAAGATTCTGCACCCGCGCCACCCCCGGCGGCTCCGGCCCCGCCACACGCGTACCGAACAGCCCCCGCAGAGCCTCAGCGTAGGCCCGCGCCTGCTCGTCCAGCACGCGGTCGTCGCGGTGGCGCAGCATTACGTATATCATCCTCGTGAACGGCGGATAATTGTACGCCCGCCGTTCCTCTATCTCGTTGGCATAGAATCCCTTGAAGTCGTGTTCCTGCACGAAGCGTATCACGGGATGCTCCGGCGTGTAGGTCTGCACCACTACCGTCCCCGGCTCGCCGCGGCGCCCCGCGCGCCCGGCCACCTGCTCCAGCATGTTGAACGCCCGTTCCGACGACCGGAAGTCGGGGTAGAAGATAACATTGTCGGCGTTTACCACCGCCACCATCCCTACGTCGCTGAAGTCCAGGCCTTTCGTCACCATCTGCGTGCCCACGAGGATGTCGGCCTTGTGCTGCGAGAACGCGTCGATGATGCGGTCGTAGCCGTCGCGGGCGCGCGTCGTGTCCAGGTCCATGCGCAGCGTGGCGTTGCCCGCGAACTCCCCGGCGATGGCGTCCTCCACGCGCTCCGTGCCGTAGCCGCTGACCTGTATCGACGCCTCGCCGCACTGCGGGCACACGCGGGGCACGGGGTAGGCGGTCCCGCAGTAGTGGCACACCAGCATGTCCTGGCTGCGGTGGTAGGTCAGCGCCACGTCGCAGTGCTCGCAGCGCGGCACATAGCTGCACAGCCGGCAGCGCACCCGCGGCGAGAATCCCCGCCGGTTGTGGAAGAATATCACCTGACGGCCCGCCTCCAGCTCGCGCCGCGCAAGCCCTATCGTGGAGTGGGCCAGCGTGCCGTCCACGCTGCGCCGTTCCTGCTCGCGGCGCATGTCGGTGACCTGTATGGCCGGCAGACTCACGTCGCCGTAGCGCCGCGTCAGCTCCACCAGCCCGTACTTGCCGCCCTCCGTGGCCTTGTAGTAGCTTTCCACCGAGGGCGTCGCGCTGCCCAGCAGCGTCTTCGCCCCGTGCATGTGGCCTAACATGATGGCCGCGTCGCGCGCGTTGTAGCGCGGCGCCGGGTCGAACTGCTTGTAGCTCTGCTCGTGCTCCTCGTCCACAATCACCAGCCCCAGCCGCGCGAAAGGCAGGAACACCGCCGAACGCGCCCCGATGATGACGTAAGGGTCGGACGTCCCCAGCAGATGCCGCCATATGTCCACGCGCTCGTTGTCGCTGAACTTGGAGTGGTAGATCACCACCCGCCGGCCGAACACGCGCTGCAGCCGACGCGTCAGCTGCGTTGTCAGCGCTATCTCCGGCACCAGCATCAGCGCCTGGCGCCCCTGACGCAGCACCTCGTCTATCAGGTGGATGTATATCTCAGTCTTGCCGCTGGACGTGACGCCGTGCAGCAGCACCACGCCGTGGTCGCGGAATCCGCCGCGCACCGCCGCCGCGGCCTCTGCCTGCGCCTCGCTCAGCACCGGCAGCGGCGCCGCCGGCTGCGAGGCGTCGTAGCTGAAACGGCCCACCTCGCGCACGCTCACGCGCGCGAGGCCCTTGCGCACGAGCTGCTGCACCGTGGTCCATGTGCCTCCCGTGCGCTCCAGCAGCGCCGTACGCTCCACGGGCTCGGCTGGCTGCCCGGCGCGGTTGAAGCGGCTCATCTCCAGCAGGGCTGCCAGCATGCGCTCCTGCGGCAGCATGGCCTTGCTGCGCGTCACGGCCCGGAACGCCTCGGCCAAGGCCTCGGCGTCGCCGCGCGCGAATGCCGGCTCCACGTACTGCCGCCGCACGGCGCGGTAGCGCTCGCCCACGCGCTCGCTCACCACCAGCACGCCTTTCTCCACCAGCGCCGCCACCGTAGCCTCGGCGCCTCGGCCCGTGGCCTTGTGTATCTCGTCGGGCGTCAGGTGCCCTTTCGCCCGCAGCAGGGCCACGAGTTCAGCCTCCGCAGCCGTCAGGTCGGCCAGCACCTCCGGCGCGGCGTCGGCGGCCGGCTCCACCTGCGTCCGGCTCTCAACCTTGAGGCCCGCAGGCAGCGCCGCCTTCATCACCTCGCCGATGCCGCATAGATAGTAGTCCGCCAGCCAGTGCCAGAACTGCAGCTGCGGACGGCGCACCACCGGTGCCGCGTCCAGCACAGCCGCTATCTCCTTCACCTGCGGCACCTCCGGCCGCGTGGTGTGCAGAGCCTCCACTATGCCCGTGTAGAGATGCCTCGTACCGAACGGCACCAGCACGCGGCTGCCCGCCCGAAGTGTCTCCGCCCCCGGCAGCTCCTCCGGCACCGCATACGTGAAACTCGCATTCAGCGGCACCGGCACTATCACATCGGCAAACTTCTCGTTCATGCCCCAAAGTTACAAAAAACTCCCCAATCCCCGCACGGGTGTCGGTGCAAGAAATTAATGGAAATTATATAACTTATATAATTTATATAACTTATTACAAAGTCGGAAACTCCTCGCCGCGGCCGCAGACCGCGCCCCCCTCTTACCTATACACTATCAACTATAAACTAAAATTTCTAAAAACCGCTTGCCGACTGATTCAAAATGCGTATTTTTGCATTTCAAATGATACAGGCACGCGACATCTGCAAAAGCTTCGGCAACCTTCAGGTGCTGAAAGGCGTCGACATCTCAGTCGCCGCCGGTGAGATCGTCGCCCTCGTCGGAGCCAGCGGCGCAGGCAAGACCACACTCCTCCAGATACTCGGCACACTCTCCCGCCCCGACCGTGGCAGCGTGCTCTACGACGGCACCGACGTCCTCAGCCTCGGCGACCGCGAGCTCTCGCGCTTCCGCAACGCCCACATAGGCTTCGTCTTCCAGCTCCACCGCCTCCTCCCCGAGTTCACCCTCGCCGAGAACGTCGCCATGCCCGCGCTCATTGCCGGACGTCCGCGCCGCGAGGCCTTCGCCCGTGCCGGGGAGCTACTTGGCTACCTCGGCCTCGCCGACCGTGCCGACCACCGCCCCGCGCAGCTATCCGGCGGCGAGGCCCAGCGCGGAGCCGTGGCCCGCGCACTCGTCAACCGTCCCTCCGTCATCCTCGCCGACGAGCCCTCGGGCAGCCTCGACTCGCATAACCGTTCCGAGCTGCACCGCCTCTTCTTCGACCTGCGCCGCGACCTCGGCGCCACTTTCCTCATTGTCACTCACGACGAAACTCTTGCGGCCGACTGCGACCGCACCATACGCATGGCCGACGGACGCATAGCCGCGCCGGCCGATTCCAATAACAGTACAATTATCACACAATGAACGCATTAAAAACTCTCCTGGCTGCCTCGGCCGCTGTCCTTGCCGTCTTCGGCTTCGCCTCCTGCGCCGACAGCGACAGCACACCCGTCAATCCGCCGCTGCCCACCAACGCTTTCTACAACTTCGCCACCTACAACGGCTCCGATGCCTCGGCATGCAGTTTCACCGTGCAGCGCGAGGGCGACGCCGGCAGCGCCGTCATCACTTTCGCGCAGACGTTCACCGACAAGCAGATAAAGACCGGCGACCGCGTCTTCATGGCCTACACCACCGAAAGCGGCAAGCAGTACGTCAGCGGTGCCGGCAAGCTCTACAACTTCGTCAACGTCACAGGCGGCAAGCCCGTCGAGGCCACCGCGGCCAACAGCGCACGCCTCTCCACTCCCGTCAAGATGGAGGAGATGAAGCGCACCGGAGGCTACCTCAACATGGTCTTCCGCATACCCGTCAGCCGTAACCTCAAGAACCTCTGCCTCACGGAGGAAACCAACACCAAGGACCCCGCCTATCCCGTCCTCGCCCTCTTTATCGAGAGCGACGTGCAGGAGGGCGAGTACCGCCAGGGACGCGTCAGCTTCGACGTCACCGACGTCCTCGCGCCCGCCGACGTCAAGGGCATACGCGTGGCCTACAAGGACGACGCCGGCCTCGACACCCTCACCTTCAACAAGATAGACGCAGGCACCATCAAGCCTATTGAATAATATTTTAAACGACATAAGACATGGAAAACAAAAAGGAACTCAAGATAGAAATCACTCCCGAGGTGGCCGCCGGACACTACAGCAACCTCGCCGTAATCAGCCACTCCCCCAACGAATTTTTCGTTGATTTCATCGCCATGGCGCCCAACATGCCCCAGGCAAAGGTGCAGAGCCGCATCATCATGACGCCCGAGAACGCCAAGAACCTCATGGCTGCACTCGCCGACAACCTCCGCAAGTACGAGGCCACTTTCGGCGAGATCAAGCCCCGCCAGCCCAAGGGCCCGCAGGGCGGACTCAAGGGCGACCTCCCCAATCCGTTCATGGCATAAATCTTTGGTTATGAGGGAGAACGAACTCGTCATCTACAACTCGCTGCGACGCATCAAGCAGCCTTTCGAGCCGCTGACGCCCGGCCGCGTGGGCATGTACGTGTGCGGTCCCACCGTCTACGGCGACGGTCATCTGGGCCACGCCCGCCCCGCCATCACCTTCGACGTCGTGGCCCGCTATCTGCGCTACCTCGGCTACAAGGTGCGCTACGTCCGCAACATCACCGACGTGGGCCATCTCGAGCACGACGCCGACGACGGCGAGGACAAGATTGCCAAGAAGGCGCGCCTGGAGCAGCTTGAGCCCATGGAGGTGGTGCAGCACTACCTCACGCGCTACCACCGCGCCATGGACGCCCTCAACGTGCTGCCCCCCGACATCGAGCCGCACGCCTCAGGCCACATCATCGAGCAGATAGAGTACATAAAGAAGATTCTCGACGCCGGCTATGCCTACGTCAGCGACGGCTCCGTCTACTTCGACGTGCCCAAGTTCAACGCCGACCACGGCTACGGACGCCTCTCGGGACGCAACATCGACGAGCTCCTCTCGGCCACCCGCGAGCTGGACGGACAGAGCGAGAAACACAATCCCGCCGACTTCGCCCTCTGGAAGAAGGCCGCGCCGGAGCACATCATGCACTGGCCGTCGCCATGGAGCGAGGGATTCCCCGGCTGGCATCTCGAGTGCTCCACCATGAGCGAGAAGTACCTCGGCACTGTCTTCGACATCCACGGCGGCGGCATGGACCTCAAGTTCCCCCACCATGAGTGCGAGATTGCGCAGAGCGTCGCTCACAACGGCGCCGACGCTGTCCGCTACTGGATGCACAATAATATGATTACCATCAACGGACAGAAGATGGGCAAGTCGCTCGGCAACTTCATCACCCTCGACGAGTTCTTCACCGGCTCCCACCCGCTGCTGGAGCAGGCCTACTCGCCCATGACTATCCGCTTCTTCATCCTCCAGGCCCACTACCGCGGCACCGTCGACTTCAGCAACGAGGCCCTGCAGGCTTCCGAGAAGGCCCTCGCGCGCCTCAACGAGGCTTACCGACGCCTCTGCGCCCTGAAGCCGGCCGCCGACGCCGACGCCCTGGACCTCGCCGCCATCGAGGCACGCCTGCAGCAGGCCATGGACGACGACTTCAACACCCCGCTGGTAATCGCCGGACTCTTCGACATCGCATCCACCGTCAACAAGGCCAACGACGGCTCGCTGCGCCTCAGCGCCGCCGACATCGAGGGCCTGCGCCGCATCGTCGACACCTACATGACCGACATCCTCGGCATCCTGCCCGAGGGGGCAGCCGCGCAGCAGGGAGCCGACACCAAGCCTTTCGAACAGGCCGTCGACTTCATTCTCGAAATGCGCGCCCAGGCCAAGAAAAACAAGGACTGGGCCACCAGCGACCTTATCCGCGACCGCCTCGCCGCCATCGGCTTCGACGTCAAGGATACCAAGGACGGCTGGGAATGGAGCGTCAGAAAGTGAGATGACCTCGGAGGAGTTTGCGGCGGAGATAATCCGCAACCTGCCCTATGAGCCGAACCCGCAGCAGCGCGCCGTCATCGGCGCGCTGTCGCGTTTCTGCGCTCCCGGCGTGCCCGAGACGGCGGCCTTCATACTCAACGGCTACGCCGGCACTGGCAAGACGTCGCTCACGGGCGCCCTGGTGCGCGCTCTCCCGGCGGTGGGCATGAGCTGTGTGCTCATGGCTCCCACGGGCCGCGCCGCCAAAGTGTTCGGCACCTTTGCGCAGCGCCCGGCCTACACCATCCACCGCCGCATCTATCGTCACACCGCCGCTGCACAGGCCGGCGACGGTCCCGCACTCGTGGAGAACCGAGCCGCCAACACCATCTTCATCGTCGACGAGGCGTCCATGATCGGAGGCGCCGACACCGGCGAACGCTACAACCTGCTGGAGGACCTCGTTCAGTATGTCTACACCGGCGACAACTGCCGCCTGATACTCATTGGCGACACCGCCCAGCTGCCGCCCGTAGGCTCCGCCGAGTCGCCGGCCATGAATCCCGACGTGCTCCGCAGCATGGGGCTGCGCCCCTCGCGTGCCACCATGACGGCCACCATGCGCCAGGGCGCACGCTCGGGCATCCTCAGCAACGCCACCGCCCTGCGCCGCGCGCTCGCCGCAGGCGCCTCGGCCGTGCCGCAGCTGCGCGCCGACGGCTTCCCGGACGTCAGCATCGTCAGCGGCGAGGACCTCCCCGAAGTGCTCGATACGGCCTATGCGCGCGACGGCCTGGAGGAAACTCTGCTCATCTCGCGCAGCAACCGCCGCGCCACCGACTACAACCGTGCCATCCGCGGCGAGGTGCTATACCGCGAGGAAATACTCACCCGCGACGAAATGCTCATCGTGGCGAAAAACAATTACTTCTGGGCGCGGCAGGTACGCGGACTCGATTTCGTAGCCAACGGCGACATAGTGCGCGTCGTGCGCCTCTACGGCACGGAGTGGCGCTACGGCCTTCAGTTCGCCGACGTGCGCCTGGCCGTGGGCGGCAGCGGCGGCGAGGCCGAGTTCGACGCCAAGCTTATGCTCGACACCCTCGCCTCCGAGACGGCCGCCATGTCCTATGAGCGCATGCAGCAGCTCTGCTGCGAGCTGGCACGCGAGGCCGGCATGGCAGGCGCCCCGGAGCAACTTATGCGTCAGCTGCGCGACAACCCCTACTGGAACGCCCTGCAGGTGAAGTACGCCTACTCCATGACCTGCCACAAGGCCCAGGGCGGCCAGTGGAAAAACGTGTTCGTCGACCTCAGCTACATCCCCGACGATGCCCTCGGTGCCGAACTCTACCGCTGGCTCTACACCGCCGTCAGCCGCGCCCGCGAGCACCTCTACCTCATAGCACCCCCCGACGCCCTCCTCGCCACCTGACCGTCCCATTACCCGCCGCATGGCGGGTAAAATCCGGATAGCCCCGGGTTAAGGCGCGCAGCGCCGTACCCGGGGAAAGCCCGCAAAAATGATACAACCCGCCGGATGGCGGGTTGCACAATTCTGTTTATTATCTAAAAACCTATGTTCCTTCTGACCTTATGTCGTTCTGTTTCTCTCCATCAGATTATTCTTTCCAGCTGGGCGTCTCGGCGTCGTACAGCATATGCTGGTAAAATCCGTTTTCGCCCTGACCGATGTCCGCCGTGGCGTCGTTGTTGTGCCACTGCTTGCGTTCACCTCTTATCCACGCCGAGAAGCTGGTGTAGGCGTTTGCTATATTGACGCGTTCAAGACACCATCGCCAGCTGTAGTGGCACATGAGCATCTGCGGGGCTATGCTCTTGTTGTCGTTGATGGGAGCGTCCACGCGATAGACACCGTCGCCCAGCGAGCCGCTGAATGGCTTGAAGGCATGCTGGGTTTCGGCCAGGCGGCGATGAAGCCGGTCGCCTACATATTCGTCCTCCAGCGGAGTCGGATCAAACTCCAGGTTCAGCAGCTCGTGGTAGAGCTTATCCTCCTTGTCTACGAGCACCCAGAATCCGCGCATCGTCTGGTTGTTGTCGCCCAGGTCCTGCGGCGGTGTAAGCGGGTCGAACGCAGGTGTGCCTTCCTTGGCAACGGGTATGCAGAAACTTACGGCGCGGCCGCGGTGGCCGTCGTCCTGGCCCGTGTTGAGCATCTTGCTCCAGTCCGGTTCGCCGAGCCATGAGTGCAGCTCCGTGCCTATGACATATGTTCCCTTGGTGAAATTGGCGTTCAGAGCCGAAATCGGCTCGTCGTCTGTCGGTATCCGGCTGACTTCGCCCTCGTACATCAGGTATATCGGCATGGTGCCTCCCGCAGCCCTCGGCTCCACTATGATGCGGCGTCCTATGATGTCCGGCGTCGGGTAGCGCGCGTTCACACTCGTATAGGTGCGGGTGAGGTCGGTGGTTATATCGTAGACGTTCACAACAAGGTCATTGAAGTCCCAGTCGTCGGTCGCGCCGAGGTCCTCCGCCGCGAGATACCAGGGATACAGTCCGAAGGTCTCGCCCTTATGGCTGATCGGCTTGACTGCGGTTGCTCCCTGAGCCATCGAAATCAGGAATATTGCGTCGGAGCAGTCGCTCAGGTCGCTGTCTACGCCGTCGGGCTGCGAGCCGAAGCCAAGAGCATAGAGGGAACTGTCTCCGCTTGGAGTTTGCGTTCCATCCTTGTACATCGGTGATACTGAGACGCTTCCCGAATTGAGAGCTGCGCCTGTATAGGCAAATCCGCAATTCTTGAGCGCGACATCCCAGAAGTTGTCTCTCCAGAAATCGGCGTTGTGGGCTATGTTCTGGAAAGAGATATGTGTGAAGTTTCTGCCTTTGTTTTCGGTATAGCCCTCTTTGAGACCCGATTTTAGATAGAATCCGATGCAGTAAGGATATTTCTCGCGGTCCGGATTCTTGTTGAACGAGATGCGCGTGCCTTTCATGCGTACGACGGGTATCCCTTTGTTTTCAAGCGACTTGTAATCGTAGGCCTCGCTGCCGGTGGAAACGGGCCAGCTGTCGAAGTCTGACGCGACCACGACGCCGTTCCTGATGTCGAATCCTTCCAGATCATGCATTTCTATATGTGTGGGGTCGTTTTCGTTGTAGAAATACACGCCGAGAAGATAGTCCGACTCTCCGTATTTGTTTTCTTTCCAATAAAGAGGATAAATCCTCATCCAGGGGTTGGAGGTCGACGAATTGAAGCAGAAAAAGCTGCTGTTATAGATCAAACCTTCGTTGAGTGCGAAGTTGCTTTTGTTGTTTATGCGGAATCCGCCTTCGCTGAGCTTTCCGTTGAGATAGTCGCGGTAGACGAATCTGCCCTCCTGCCAGACTGCCTGACCTTTTGTCGGCTCGTGTGTGACCTGGAAGCCGTCAAGGCTTGTTATGGGCGAGTAGTCTATGTCGGCGATGGCGCGGCCGCCACGGGTGAGGTCGAGTACCGAGCCGAGCGCAGTCTTGTATTCTCTGTCACCGGCCTGCACGATGACCTCGCGGACGCTTTTAGGCACATTGATTACTATGGGCTGCGTGCCGTTCACGCTGCCGAGCGATGCGAATATGAAGCGTTGGCCTCCTATCTCGGCGAAAACGTTTACCGCCGTGGGTCGGTCGGTCTTTACGGTGACTGCGCCCGAACGCGCCTCGCTCCAGGATTCGGCTTTGAATACTCCGAATTCCTTGACGAAATCGCGTGTGTATTGTTCTTCGGGACTTATCGGCGGCACTTCGTCAGTGCAACCGGAGAATGCGAACAGGCAAGATAGGATTACGGGTAGGCTTACGTAGCGAATGCGCATATTGCTTGCGTTGTGATGGTAAATTATGGCTTTTAGATGTGATAATGCACTCAAAGGTAGCTATAATTTACCCCCCCCGAAATTTTTAACACATATTAACCTTTGCGGGTATATTGTAACTATTCAGCGATGTTAACACTTTGACTATAGGTGCGTGCTGCGTATCTGCATAGGCACGATCTACCTAAACGCCGACCGACATCGGAAGCCCGCGGAGCGTGGCGGGCATTTTTCAGCCCATGCGTGAGGAGGCGTAGCCGACGAGCCATGGGACAGGAGCCCTCCCCTCTCACGCGCCGAGCTCCGGCAGGAAGCGACAGCGCGTGTTTACGGACCTTGGTCCCGGTCGACTATAAAAGGTCATTCGGATGGTATCCCAGAGACCATAATTCACCCATGGCCTTAAGCTCATCTACAAACGGGCGCTTTCTGTGATGCTCAGGCTGCGCGTTGATGTAATCGGTCACCTGTCCGATGGCACTCGGCGATATGGTGGATGCATAGTAGCCCTGTCCCCAGGCTTTAAACTGAGGGCAATTGTCTTTTAGCCAATAATTGGTGCGGGCTTTCAGCGAGGCCATCAATGAGGATAAAGCTGTTTCTGATGAAAGTCTCAAAAGCATGTGGACATGGTCGTCGACGCTGTTCACGACAAATACAGGACAGCGATATTCCTCGGCGATGGAAACAATTGTCGCATGAAACTTCGCACGGTCAAAATTACGGAGCACCGGTTCGCGGTTTTTCGTAGAAAACACGATGTGGTGCAGTGCAAATACTTTGCTCATGGTATTGGAGATTTTGATGCAAAAATAATTATTACGGCTGACCCGGGCAAATGTGGATTTCCCGGACCAAGGTCCGTAAGCACGCGCTGTCGCATCCTGCCGGAGCTCGGCGCGTGAGGATGATGGTGTGCTGTCCCATGGCTCGTCGGCGGCGCCTCCTCACGCATGGGCTGAAAACTGCCCGCCACGCTCCGCGGGCTTCCGTAAATTGTCACTGTTAGCTATAAAAGCGATTCGCCGAATAGTCATTCAGATTCATTGTAACTATTAATTAATGTTAAATCAAAGCGTAATGTAATAAGGAACTTTCGTTTTGTTTCTAATTTTGTAACAAAAAAAAATATAAATAAAATAATAAAGCGAAATGGCGTTTACGAAAGTTTTTGATATATATATCAGTGTTTAGGTAAGATTTCGGATGCCGGCGATATTTTGAATCGCTGTATCAGGAAGCTCTCAGATACCGGCGCCTCCTCTGCGGAGGAGGCAAACACATCTGAACGTGGTGGCGGGAAGACCGGCCCCTTAGCGATCCGGTTCATCGCATATACGTCCCTTGCTGCGGTGCTGTATTTGACATTCGAGTTGTTTGTTTATTTGCTGAATTTCAATAATTTGGATTATCTGAGCATGCATCTCAGGCGTGTGGCGGATGCCTTGATTTTGGCACTTCCTGTCTGGTTTGTCTGCCGAAAATGGCCTTTGTTTGTTTGGATTGGACTACTGATGCTATATCTTAATGCGAATCTGGTCTATTATCGGTATTATGATGAATTGATCCCGTTTTCGTCGTTCAGATTGGTTGGAAATCTTGACGGTATAGGCGACAGCATCTTGTTGGGCATAGGATGGGGAAATCTTTTCTTGCTGATTCTCCCGTTGTTATGGTGCGTTTGGTTTGGAGTCTTCAGGATTGGTCCAAAGATGCGGGACAGAGGACGCAACAGTCGCAGTCGCAGGCTTTTGTCGGCAGGACTTTTCTTCATGATAGGGACGGCTATAATTCTTCCTTCATATCTTGTGGGAAATAAGGATGATTACTCGCGTCCGTGGAGGTTGTTTCAATTTGAGCCGCTGCGCGCTTACCGACAGTTTGGTTTAATAAATTTTTGGATTTATCAAACTTCCAAACTACAGGGTGTCAGCGGTGAGGATGAGGCGTCTGCACGTGTCATGGTGAATGATATGATGGCAGAGTGGAAAGAACTTGCTCCCTTAATACCGTCGGAAGATAAAAACTTGATAATAATTTTAGTGGAGTCTTTGGGGAGTTGGCCGATTGGGCTTGAGGTGGAAGGCGAAAAAGTCACGCCACGGCTCGACCAAATTATAGCCTCGGATTCGACGGTCTTTATGTCGAAAGTTGTTCCTCAGGTTAAGCACGGACGTTCCTCAGATGCACAATTGATGATAAACACAGGTCTGCTTCCATTGACTGACGGAGCTGCTTCAAGCCTTTATGCCTTCAATTCTTATCCGGCTTTGGCTAAGGCTCTGAAACAGAAGGGATACGGATCGGCGCTTTATATCTGCGATAGTAAAAAATACTGGAATCAGGGAGCTACAGCGGTAGCCTATGGTATTGAACGCGTATATGATGAACTTGCGTCACAGAAGAAGGAACTGTCAGACGGGGACTTGTTTAGAAAGTCTTTTCAGGAAATTCGTAAGCAGAAGCAGCCGTTCTATTCCATGCTTGTCACTATGTCGGGGCACGACCCTATACGCGGCAAGCTGAAAAGTAAATTCCATAACATGGACTTCGCAACAGAGGATGCGCGCAACATAGCCGCTATTGTAAACTATACGGATTCCTGCATTGGTGCGTTTGTTGATGACCTGAAGGTCTCCGGACTATATGACAACAGCATAATTGTCGTGACCGGCGACCATGATGGTGTCGGTCGCAACAGGTTTGACGGCCGTGAGCAGGGGACGGTAGAAGACCGCTATATTCCTTTCATCGTCATAAATGTGCCCGACGGTCTTAATGCAGACGAAAATGCCATAATGGGTCAGTCGGACATATACCCGTCGTTGCTTGATATGCTGGGCGTCTCAGCTTATCACTGGCGTGGAGTGGGAGAAAGCATATTCCGGCCACGAGAAAGCGGTGCCATCTGCCGCGATATGTCGTCGGCAGGGGAGATGACTCAGGAAACTACGGTACGGCGGCGCTACGCTTGGACTCTTTCCGATATTCTCATACGTATGGGATGGTTCGGCGACGAGAATCAGAAGTGAAGATGCTATAGCAATATCTGCAATAGTTACCGGTGCTGCCTCAGGTCGGCGGTGATGAGGCGGGCGGCCTCGGTGGCTGCGTCCATGGTGCCGAGGGTGGCGCGCATGGAGGCGTAGGCGTCGAGCTGCGCGGCGCGCTCGGGAGTGTCGCGCAGCAGGGGCGCGAGGCGCTCGGCCACAAGGTCGGGCGTGCAGTTGTGCAGCAGCATCTCGGGCACTATCTCGCGGCCGGAGATGATGTTGGGCAGCGACACGTAGTCGACCTTTAGAATGCGCTTCATGATGTCGTAGGTGAGCTTGCTGCCGTTGCTGCGGTAGCACACCACCTGGGGCAGCCCCGCGAGGGCGGCTTCGAGCGTGGCCGTACCGCTGGTGACGAGCGCCGCGCGCGCGTGGCGCAGCAGCGGGAAGGTGGCGTCGCGCAGCAGGGGCAGGTCGGTGAAGCCGCGGTAGAAGTCGTCGTCGAGGCCGGGCGCGCATGCCACCACCGGCCGGTACTGGGCGAAGCGCCTGGCAGCCTGAAGCATCACGGGCAGGTTGGCGCGCACCTCGCCGCGGCGGCTGCCTGGGAGAAGGGCTATCAGGGGACGGTCGCGCAGCGCGTGATCGTGCAGAAACTTCTCGCGCGTCGGCGCGGCGGCAAGGGCGGCGTCCACCTCGGCCACGCTGGGATTACCCACATAGTCGGCGCTGAAGCCGTGGGCGGCGTACCAGGCCGGCTCGAAGGGGAAGATGGCGAGCATGCGCCGCACGTAGCGGCGTATGGCCTTGACGCGCCATGCTTTCCACGCCCAGAGCTTCGGGCTGATGAAGTAGAACACAGGTATGCCGGCCTCAGCCGCGGTCTTTGCCACCTTGAGGTTGAAGCTCGGATAGTCCGTGGCGATGAATGCGTCGGGGCGTTCCTCGGTGAGCGCGCGGCGGGCGTCGCGCAGGTTGCCGAGCACTTTGGGCAGATGGTGCAGCACCTCGGAGAATCCCATGAAGGCCATGTCGCGGTAGTGGATGAGGGGAGCGCAGCCGGCCTCGGCGGCCATGAGGTCGCCGCCCAGGAAGGTGAACCGTGCGTCGGGGTCGCTCCGGCGCAGAGCGCGCATCAGCTGCGCGGCGTGGAGGTCGCCGCTGGCTTCGCCGGCTATGATGAAGTAGTGCATTTATTTACGTTTTGCGCGAAAAAAATTCTGCATCAGCGCGCGGCATTCGTCGGCAAGGACGCCGGTGACTACCGTGGCGCGCGGGTGGAATGGCGGCCTGACGGTGTTGGCCGTGTAGCCTCCTTTGGGGTCGGGCGTACCGATGACAATCCTTGCGAGGTGGCTCCAGCCGATGGCTCCGGCGCACATCAGGCACGGCTCCACCGTGACGTACAGCGTGCAGTCGTCGAGATACTTTCCGCCGAGGGTGGCCGCCGCGGCCGTGATGGCCTGTATCTCGGCGTGCGCGGTGACGTCGGCCAGGCTCTCCGTGAGGTTGTGGCCGCGGCCGAGCACGGCACCGTCCGGAGCCGTGATGACGGCGCCTATCGGCACTTCGCCGAGGGCTGCCGCGCGCCGCGCCTCGACAAGGGCCAGACGCATGTATTTCTCGTCGTCCGGCGTCATGGGGCGAAAATGAGGCCTTCGTCGGCGGCGAGAATCTCTCCGCCGAACTCCTCAGCGGCCTGAGCCACGAGGATGCTTTCGTCTTTTATCGTCTTGGAGTAGTGGCCCAGCACGAGGCGCGAGGCTCCGGCATCGCGTGCGACGAGGGCGGCGTCTCGCGCGGTGGAGTGGCCGCGTGGGGCTGCCTTGAAGGCCTGTGCGTCGTCGTAGGTGGCCTCGTGGTAGAGTGTGCGCACGCCGCTGACGGCCTCGGCCACCTCGCGCCGGCGCATGGTGTCGGAGCAGTAGGCGTAGGAGGCGGCCGGCTCAGGGTCGCGCGTGAGCCACGCGTTCGGAATCACGCGGCCGTCGGGCGTGGTGAAGTCGGCACCCTCGGCGATGGCGCGGCGCTGCACCAGCGGAACCTGGTGGAACTCAAGCATGTCGGCCCGCAGCGGGCGGCGCTGCTGCTTCTCGCGGAAGATGAATCCCGAGCATGCCACGCGGTGGTAGAGGGGGAAGGTCTCCACCACGAGCGAACGGTCCTCGTAGAGCGTGCGCCGTTCGCCGGGCGTGATGATGTCGTAGTGGAGGGTGTAGGTGGTCTCGCGGCACAGCACGGCCATGATCTGTTGCAGGAGTCGAGCTCCTTCGGGGTGAATGTGGACGGTGAGGTCGCCGGTCTTCTCGTGCAGGGCCATTGTGGAGAGCAGGCCCGGCAGACCGAGGAAGTGGTCGCCGTGCATGTGGGAGATGAAGATGTGGCCCAGACGCGAGAATTTCAGTCCCTGATGCCGGAACTCGAGCTGAGCGCCCTCGCCACAGTCGATCATGAACAGTTTGCCGTGCGCGTCCACTACCTGACAGCTCGGCGTGTGGCGCGCGGTGGGCGTGGCTGAGCCGCATCCCAGGATGTGGACCCTGAAGTCGGACATCAGGCCGTCTTGAAGCGGAAGATGATGAACTGCGTGTAGAGCTCGCCCGGACCGAGAATCTGGCTTGGGAACGCCGGTTTGTTCGGCGCGTCGGGCATACCCTGGCACTCGATGGCTACGCCGTCGTTGTCCTCGTAGGGGCGTCCTTCCTTGTTGACGGGCGACGAACCGGTGAACCAGTTGCCGGTGTAGACCTGCACGGCGGGCTGCGTGGTGTCTACCTCCAGGATGCGTCCGCTGTGGGGCGCGGTGAGGACGGCTGCGCGCGTCAGGTGGTGCTTCTGCCAGTCGTTGAGCACCCAGCAGTGGTCGTAGCCCTTGCCGATTTTCAGCGCTTCGTAGTCCTGACGGATGTCGCGGCCTATCTCCTTGGCCTCGCGGAAGTCCATGGGGGTATCGGCCACCGGGGCTATCTCGCCCGTGGGAATCTGCGTGGGGTCGGTGGGGAGCCAGCGGTCGGCGTTGAGCAGGAGCTTATGCTCAAGCACGCTGCCGGAGTTGTGACCTTCGAGGTTGAAATATGCGTGGTTGGTGAGGTTGATGACGGTCTTGGCGTCGGTGGTGGCGCTGAACTCTATGGCGAGCTCGTTACGGTCGTTCCAGCGGTAGGTGACGGCGGCCTCTACCTTGCCGGGGAAGCCTTCCTCGCCGTCGGCCGAGGTGTAGTCGAAGCGTATGCCGTCGCCTACGAAGCGACCGTTCCAGATGCGGTTCTGGAACCCGTTGCCGCCGTGGCAGCAGTTGGGCCCGTTGTTGATGGGTAGCTGGTACTCCTTGCCGCCTAAGGCGAAGCGCCCGAGGGCAATGCGGTTGGCGTAGCGTCCGGGAGTCTTGCCGGCGCAGGGGCCGTCGTTGTTGTAGTCGGCGGGGTCGCGGTAGCCCAGCACCACGTCGTCGAGGTGTCCGTCCTTGTCGGGTACGTTGACGGCCACGATGCCTGCTCCGAGAGTGGAGAGGACGACGGAAGCGCCTGATGCGTTGGTGAGGGTGTATAGGGTGATGTCTCCGCAGTGTCGGGTGTCTACTTTCATGATGTTGAGGTGTATAAGTTAAGTAATGCAAAGTTAATCAATATAAATGAAATGACAAAAACGGGTGGGAACAAAAACAGCCGCATGCTGGTACCGGGGCATGCGGCTGTATGTTTTTGTGCGCGAGTGCGTGCTGGCCGAGCTTGGCTCGATGCGGGTCACAAGGCAACCCTGACGTCGGGGACTATCACCTAACACAACGGGTGTGCGCACTGG
>ERZ808041.205-NODE-205-length-60612-cov-5.114132_pt1 | contig 60612 bp, 63 predicted proteins | sample MGYA00380192_ERZ808041 | MGnify/ENA primary metagenome ERZ808041 (study PRJEB31490, sample SAMN06133412) | mouse gut metagenome | isolation source: Z1_1 | host: mice | place: China: Chengdu | collected 2015-05 ...
ATAACCTGCGGCGTCCATATTGGCGCTTATCCGCTCATACATCGCCTTAGCCGTCGCATCGGAAATATCGTCCGACCATAGCCGGAAGGAACGTCCTTCTATAAAGTAATCAACGTTTAAATCATTGCGCAGCGTAAGCCCTGCGTCTCCATCCGGTCCGTTTTCGGCAATTGCATAAGCGTCCGAAATCATTCTGTTGACCGCCTGTTGGTAGCGCGGCGTCTCCTTATAATCAAGCGCGACCGCGCCAGCCGCCCACAGATACAGTCCTCCGGCCACGGCTGCAATCACAATTGTCAGCGACAGCGCAAACAGGACAAATGCCGCTCCTGGCCTAGATTTTTTCAATTTTGTAGCCAATGCCCCACACCACCTTTAAATATTTTGGTTCCTTTGGATTAATCTCGATTTTCTCTCTGATACGGCGTATATGAACCGCCACCGTATTTTCAGGCGCGAAGCTTGGTTCATTCCAGACACGTTCATAGATCTCATCGATTGGGAACACACGCCCCGGATGACGCATTAAAAGCTCGGTGATTTTATATTCGATCGGGGTTAGCTTGACCTCCTCACCGTCAACCTCCAAGCGTTTCTGCCGCACATCGAGCGTCAGACCTCCGCAGACAATCGTTTCCGCAGGCCCGCCGCGGTCGCGTGCCGTGCCAAGCATTACGTAGCGCCGCAGTTGGCTTTTGACTCGTGCAATCAGCTCCAGGGGATTGAATGGCTTTGTGATGTAATCGTCCGCGCCGAACTCCAGGCCAAACACCTTGTCCGCGTCCTCGCCTTTGGCTGATACGAGAATGATTGGGATATTATTGCGCTCGCGCAGCTTCAACATCGCTTTAATCCCATCCATCTTCGGCATCATAATATCCATCAAAATCAAATGGATTGTATGAGCTGCGACAATATCAAGCGCCTGCAATCCATCGTAAGCCTTATAGATCGTCAGGTTTTCCCGGCTCAAATAAATTGCGATCGATTCGACAATTTCACGGTCGTCATCCACCACCAACACACTCAGCTTTTCCTCCATGATCCCGCTCCCCTATCTGGAAATTGTACGGTATAACCGTGCTGTGCAATCCCAGTATAGCACAAATTTTGCCTTGCTTCGCTTTGGTTTGATTATATACGGCAGTTCTTACCATCTATTCGACAAAATCCTTACAATTTTCTTAAGGAGCTGTTTAAATTGTATCGAATCAGGCAATACTTTGTGCGAGGTGAAGCTTCCATGAATAACCAGAAATCGGCAGCCGGCGGGTTGGCCGCTCTGCTCAAAAAGAACGGACAGGCACGTCAGTACTATGCATCGCTGCCAAGCTATGTACAGGATCTCATCGGACGGCGTTTTGTCGATATCCACTCAGAATACGATCTGCACCGCTGTGCAGACAGCATTCTATACAGCCTGTCGAGGTAGGACCTTCTGTCCTGCCTCTTTTTTATTTGTATATCTCTTTTCGGAACAGTTTATCAATTCTGTGCATATTTTGTTGTGGGGGATTTCCCATCATCCTGATTAGGAGGTATTCTATTCATGAATAGATTCACCGGCATGAACTTTATGACAAACGCCGGCCAGTCCTGTCCCACGCCTTGCCCGCCGCCTTGCCCGCCGCCTTGCCCCGGCCCGCCCGGACCAGTCGGTCCCACCGGAGCCACAGGCCCGCAGGGACCGATCGGACCAATGGGACCGCAGGGTCCTGTTGGTCCAATGGGACCGCAGGGCTTCCCAGGAGCCACAGGACCAACAGGGCCGCAGGGTATTCCCGGCAGCGCGACTATGACTGGCGCAACCGGACCAACTGGGCCTGAGGGGCCTCAAGGTCCTATGGGATTGCCCGGACCTGTCGGCCCGCAGGGACCGCAGGGACCCGTCGGCGGAACTGGACCACAGGGTCCAATCGGCGCGCCTGGCGCAACCGGTGCAACTGGTATGACTGGACCGACTGGCCCAACCGGAGCAACCGGTGCAACCGGACCGCAAGGCCCGCAAGGGCTTATGGGTTTACAGGGACCGATCGGTGCGACTGGCCCGACCGGCGTAACAGGGCCGCAAGGCCCGATTGGCGCAGCAGGTCCGCAGGGCTTTGCCGGGCCGCAGGGACCACAGGGCGTCGTGGGGCCAACCGGCGCGACCGGACCGCAGGGAGTGCCTGGCCCAACCGGGCTGCAAGGCCCGCAAGGCATTCCAGGCGTAACAGGAGCCACCGGTCCGCAGGGACCGATTGGTGCAGCAGGTCCGCAGGGATTCACGGGACCAACCGGGCCGACTGGTCCAACGGGACCAACCGGGCCGACTGGTCCGTCGGGAGCGACCGGCTCAACCGGAGCGACCGGTCCGATCGGACCGACTGGTGACCCAGGCGCGACCGGCGCCACTGGTGCAACCGGGCCACAGGGACCGATCGGTTCAGCCGGACCACAGGGCATCGCTGGCCCCACAGGCCCACAGGGGATTACAGGCGCCACTGGTCCGCAGGGACTGATTGGCGCGGACGGTCCGCAAGGACCCACAGGGCCAACAGGCGCGACTGGTGCAACCGGCGCAACAGGACCCGCAGCTACACCAGCAAGCTGTGCCTGTGTTCAACAGATGCGCAATATTATTCAACAGATCATCGAGTTCTATCCCACGGACAATATTGTTGTCGTTATGGAAAGCGGTAATAACATTAGCGGACGTCCCAGTGCTCTGCTTCCAGGGCCAAACGACAATCCCAATTCCGGCCTGTTCCAGTTAACCAACGCGCAGGGCGTCCTGCGGGGAGCGGTTTCGATTTGCAGAATCGCTTCCATTCGGATCACAAGCGCCGTATACAACAACGACATCACCTATCTGCCCACACCAACCCCTGTCCCAACCGGATGCGACGCTGATTGCCAAGCGGCAGTACGTGCATACCTGCCAGTTGGCACACCAAATGTAAGCATCAATGCCGGCGGACAGACAGTCGGAAGCGGTACTGTGCTGAGAAGCGAGTATGGAATTCTGGTTCTCGTTCACAGCAATAACAGTGATCCCACCTTTGTTTCTGCTTGCAAAGCTGAAATCATCACAAAATAACCGGCAGCTTCCATGTATGAAGCACGTTGATAAAGCAGTTCCACTTTTTCAATAGTATCAAAAAAGCGCGCCGCCCAAAATTGGGCAGCGCGCTTACGTGTTTTAATTAATCGCTGATATAAGGCAGCAGACCGATATGGCGCGCACGCTTGATTGCAAGCGTCAATTGACGCTGATGGCGCGCGCAGGTACCTGTTACGCGGCGGGGAACAATCTTTGCACGCTCGCTCAAATACCTTCTCAGGCGAGGCACATCCTTATAATCAATCGGGCCGAGCTTGTCGACACAGAAAGCACAGACTTTTTTTCTGCCCTTCCGGTTTCCGCGCGGACCGCGGCTATCCCTTTCGGATCTCTCATAAGCCATGGTTCAAACCTCCTTATAAACATGTTAAACAAATCGGAACAAGTAAATGGGCGCCTTTTAGAACGGCAGATCATCCGAATCAGACGAAATTTCGGAAAAATCTCCCATGTCACCGCTGGCATAGGAAACAGACGGTTCCGCAGGCGCTTGAGTTGACATCGGCGGAGAAAATGACTGCGCAGAAGCACCGCCGGCGGGCTTGCTATCGGCGAAATAGACATTATCAGCGACAATTTCAACCGCTGTGCGTTTGTTTCCGTTCTTGTCCTCATAGCTGCGGGTTTGGATGGAACCCTCGAGCGCAATCATACGACCCTTTGTAAAGTACCGTGTAACAAATTCTGCGGTCTGCCTCCAAGCGACAATATCGAGAAAATCAGCCTGCCGCTCGCCGCCTTTTGAATTAAAGTTCCGGTCGACGGCAATTCGAAACGATGTCACCGAAACGCCGTTCGGCGTTTGACGCAGCTCCGGGTCGGCAACAAGGCGGCCCATGAGAATCGCTCTATTCAACATTGCGGCGCACCTTCCTTTGTCTTATTCCTGAGCGGCGGGAGCCTGCTCGTCCGCAGCAACGGGCGCCGGCTTCTCCTCCTCCGGTTCCTTCGCAACGATCAGGGAACGCAGGACGCCGTCGGTAATCTTGTAAATTCGGTCGAGTTCAGCCGGGAAATCCGGTTTGGATGTGAAGTTGATCACCACATAGTAGCCGACCGTTTCATCGTTCATCGGATACGCAAGCGCGCGCTGGCCCCATGTGTCAACCTTGGTGATTTCGGCGTTGTCAGCGATAAGCGTGTTGAACTTTTCAACGAGCGTGTTGACGCCCTCCTCACCGTTCTTCATGCTGAGCACCATGACTGTTTCGTAATTTGCTGTAAGCTGTGCCATTTGAACACCTCCTTTTGGACTTTAGGCCCTGCCTCTGCGGACAGGGCAAGGATGTTTGCGCCCTCCGGACAGGCCGGCTGGCTAACTAGTAAATTATAGCAGTCATCCGCGCATTCGTCAAGAGCTTCCCAACAAAATTTTAAAGCAGCATCCAATACACAGCATCTGTTACATCAATGAAAACGCCCCGTGAAATCACGGGGCGTTTCCATAGGGAAACTGTATTTGTTTTGCAGAATAAATCATATCAAATTTTTCCTGTTCTGACAATGCCGATTAGTACTGGTACTATGGTGCAGGTCTGTAAAGCTGATTATTCACGGGGAAGTCCTCCGAAACATAGACTAAATCAGGCGGTATAAAAGCCGCTCAAATACAGGAGAAATGTACTATGAGGAAACAAGGCATTGACGTATCCTATGTACAGGGCGCTATCGATTGGTCCGCTGTTACGGCTGATTTTGCGATGATACGCGCCTGTTACGGGTGGGATAATGATCGGCAAATTGATAGCAGACTTTACGAAAACGCGCGCGGCGCCAAAGAGAACGGCACTCCGTATGGCCTGTTCCACTATTCCTACGCACGCACACCAGACGACGCGCTAAAGGAAGCGGATTTCTTCCTGCGCGTTATCAAAGGACTCAAGCCGGAATATCCGGTCGCCTACGACTTTGAGGAGCCGTTCCAGATCGGCGGGTCACGCGGCGGCATCAGCTATGCGGGCATGGAACCGGCGCAGCAACTGGCGATTATTGACGCGTTTTTGCAGCGCGTCGAACAGGCCGGTTACTTTGCGGCAATCTATATGCCTGCCGCCGCTCTGACACGTCTCTACCGCTACGCGCCCGCGCGTATTGCGCGCTACGCGGTCTGGGTCGCGCATATCGGCGCAGCGTCTCCAGCCTACCCCGGCAATGTAGGGATCTGGCAATATAGCTGGACCGGCCGCGTTCCTGGAATCGCGGTAGATGTCGACCTCGATTACGCCTATCAGGATTTCCCCGCCATCATCCGCGCTGCGGGACTCAATCATCTCGACCCGCTGCCTGAACCGGAACCTAATCCCGAGCCGGAACCTGATCCCGAGCCGGAACCTGATCCCGAGCCGGAACCTGATCCCGAGCCGGAACCTGATCCCGAGCCAAATCCTGGCGGCGGCTGCCTGATCTTTGGATTTATTGGCATGATTACCGGCGCAGCTCGGACCGCATTCCGTTCTGTAAGACGCTTCTTTACAAGGCGCTGAACCGCATGCAAAGAACGCCGCTGTACCTTTACGGCACAGCGGCGTTTATCTATTGAATCGGTTCAAGCAACACAGTCGTAACCCCGCCGCAGACCATACCGGCCTTGCCTGCGTCCTGATTGGTCATATCACATTCCACCAGACGTGCAGCGCCGGAATCCAGTACCTCACGCGTCAAGGCCATAACCTGCGCTTCCCCCGCGCCACCGCCGATCGTTCCAAACAATCTTTCTCCATCGGTCAGCAGCTTTGCGCCAACCGCGCGTGGAGCGGAACCACGTTTGGAAACAACTGTTGCAAGCATCATCGGGACACCCTGCGCCAAAGCGTCGAGCGCAGCACGGTCAAACCCATCGCCGGCGCGGCCGCTGCGCACCTGAATCAATTGCGCGGCGATACACACGGCGATCTCCGCCGGCGTCTGCGCACCGATCCGCAGACCGATCGGCGCATAGACGCGGTCAAGCAGCTCTCTTGCATAGCCGGAACGCTCCATCTGCTCCATGACAACGGAAACCTTTTTCCGGCTGCCGATCATACCGCAATAAGCAAACCGCCCGTGATCCAGAACCCTTTGCAAACAGCCGCGGTCGTGCAGATGGCCGTTCGTAACAATGACATAATACATTTCATCGGACCGTTCCATCGCATCAAGCGCCTGCTCAAACGGGGCGCAGACGACTTCGCGTGCAGTTGGAAACCGCTCGCGGTTTGCAAATTCCGGGCGATCGTCGATCACAGTCACATCAAAATCAAGCAGCGCGCCGATTTCGGCCAGCGGCTTTGCGATATGTCCGCCGCCGCAGATCACAAGCTGCTGATGCGGTGAAACCTGCTCAAAAAACACACAGACGCCGTCTACATCGGCCATGCAGGGTAAAGCGCCCTGCGGCAGTGCGGCGGCAGCCTGTTCCCAAAAGGGGCGCCATACCTCGTCCTCCAAAGTAAGACAGCCATCATCCAAAAGCGCCTTATACGTTTCAAGGCATCCATCCTTTTCAATCAAAGCGGTCATCAGGATACCGCTTTTGCCCAAATCCAACAAATTGGCGATCGCACGGTAAAACGCACGTCTCACAGGCGAACCCTCCCTTTTAAAAGATGCAGCACCGCTTCAAGCGCGCCGCCTGCAATCGCGCGCGCTTTATCCGAAATGGTGTAACAGTATTCAACGATACCGCGCGGATCAACGTCTCCCGATTTCATCCCAGTATGGACGGGCGTCCCGTCGGGCAGCAGTCCCCGCACAACGCCGCCGATCCGGGCGCGTACCGGCAGCTCGCCGACATAAGCGACAATATCGCCTTCTCTCACAAGATGTCCAATCTCTGTAACAGGCTTAAAAATACCGTCGCCGGAAGCGCGCAGAATCCGTTCGCTCGTAAAACCGCCGATGTTTCCGGGCACACCTGTATTTGCAATTGCGCGGCCCTCATAAATAACGCTGCCAAGCGAATGGCCGCGTTTTGTTTCAATCACCGCATGGCAGTCGACGCCGGCCTCAAACCCCGGGCCAAGTCCGATGACAGCCGGCGCATCGGTAATACAGGTGCCTGTATTGCGCTTTGCAAGGATCGCATCAATGACCGCATCCGGCTGAAGCTGTTCCAAAAAGCGCGCTACCGGATCGACCATCACCGCGATTTCACCGCGCGCAGTCACCGCGCACGCCTCGTCGGCGTCCGCCGCCAGGCGTGCTGTCACGCCCTCCACCTCGCAGCTTCCCTGGTAGACGGCGCGTGAAAACGCCACGGTGCAACGCACCGTTGTCGGCTGCGCCGTTTCTGTCATGACAATCTGAAATCCACAGCTATGAAGGCGCCGCGCCACCCCTGTGGCCAAATCGCCGGCGCCTTTTATATAAATCAGCATTTTAAATATCCCTCCTGTAAAAGCGACATCACACAGACACGCTCAAATGCGCCGCGAAGCAGCGCCGCAGTTTCCTCTCCCGCGCGCAGGCGCTCCGGTGTATCCGCCTGGTTGAGCAGTACAATCGGCCGATAGCGGGCATATCCCTCTGTCACAAGACGCGCGATCACCGGCGGCGTGACGGGCTCCCTTGGCGAAAGTCCCAGCCGCTCGCACGCGAGCGGCGCGCGGTGGCAAATCTCCCCCAGCGGCCGGCCAAGCGCGGACAGGCCCGCTACAACGACGACACGGTTCGTCTGCGGCAGCAGCACCGGCTCGGTATCGTTCGGAAATTTAATCGGCAGACGCTTGGAGCCATCCGCTTCAATGATCAGCGCCTGCGCATGGTCAAGCAGATACTGCATCGTTTCCCCTGCCGGCGCGGTCATTTTGAAGCACTCTGCGTCAGGACTGCCGGCGGCAACAAGCTTCCCCTGCGAAAACGCCCGCGCGGCTTCCTGCGGACCGCCGGTCACAACGGCAAGCGTTTCGGAAGGTTTTGGACAGAGAATATGCGTTGTCGTCATGACTGCGGCCGTATAGCCTTCGCGCGCACGGCTGCGCGCCAGCGCAAACATCAGCGTCGTTTTGCCGCCGGCGCCCGCGATCGATACGACGCGGTCGCGCGCCGGTTCAAGGCCGAGTTTTTCATCCAATGTCACGGTCATCCCCCGCATTCTTCTGAAAGTTGGATATGGTTTCATCTAAAAATGTCCGGGCCACAGACGAAAGGCGCGCACCCTTCCGACAGCCGATATACAGCCTGCGTTCGATCACGCCGGTCGTAAGGGGCAGGGCAAGCAGCAAACCAAACGAACAAAATTCCTCTATCGCACGCCGCGATAAAATCGAAATGCCAAGCCCTCTGGCAACCGACCGCTTGACGGACTCGGGGTCCTCCAATTCGGCGACAACACGCATTTGCTCTGTATTGATTCCCGCAGCCGCGAGAAACCGCTCATAAGCGCGCCGCGTCCCCGAACCTGCCTCGCGCTGAATAAACGGCTCCCGAAGCAGAACTTCCGGCGGGATGCCCTCTTTTAAAAACACACTGTACTGCGGCGTGTTCGGCGTGACAACGACCAGCTCATCCCCGGCAAAATCGTGCCAGGAGCAGCGCGATCCGCTCATCAGCGCGCCGGTCATGCCAATATCAGCTTCCCCGTCGGCTACAAGACGTTCGACACCGGCGCTGTCGCAGCAAATATGCCGGAATACAGCATGAGGATATGATTTACAGAAGGCGGCCATCGCATCCGGCAGGATATACTGCGCTGGAATAGTAGACGCGGCGACTGTGATGACGCCGCGAACCACCGGAACCGCCTCAGTCATGGCAGCGATCGCGTCGTCCCGCATACGCAGGATGTTTTGCGCATAGGCGTAAAACCGTTTGCCCTCCCTGGACGGATAGACCTCCTTGGTGGTGCGCACAATCAACTGCACGCCAAGCTCCCGTTCCAGCGCGCGGATATGCGCGCTGATGGTCGGCTGCGTTAAAAACAGCCTGTCCCCCGCCTTGGAAAAGCTGCCCAGATTTACCACGGCGGCAAACGCCTCAAGCTGTTTAAAATCCATGACCGATCCTCCTATCACGCCAAAACGCTGTTTTCCCCCTTACCGCAGCCAGGCTGAATATTCAGCAGCCGTCTTTTCAATTCCATTATAGCAAATTGTTTCCAAAAAGTCATCCCTGCAAAAGCAATTCCTTCTGTCTGTTGTTTCGGTGAAATTCTTCCGATCCGTTTAGAAAAATGGCGCAGGCTACGGCTTGCCCAATGCAAGCCGGTATGATATGATAAAAGCTGGTAAAGCATAGTTTTAAATGAAGGCGGAAAAGAAAGAATGATACGCAATATGCAGGCCCGTGATTCTCAGCGGGTAATGCAGCTTTGGCTGAATGGAAATTTGCAGGCTCATAATTTTATCCCGGCAAAATTCTGGGAATCAAATGCTCCAAGCGTATATGAACAGCTTCTACAGGCCGATGGATATGTATACGAGGCCGACGGCGAAATTTTGGGCTTTGCCGGGATGCAGGGAAATTACCTTGCCGGGATTTTTGTGGACGTCAGGTCCCGTTCTCTTGGAATCGGCAAAAAGCTCCTCAGCCATATAAAAAGCAGGTATCCCGCCTTTTTTCTGCATGTCTACCAGGCGAATCGCCGCGCGGTGGCCTTTTATCAGAGGGAGGGGCTTTCCATTGCTTCGGCAGGCACGGACGAGGCGACCGGAGAGCCGGATTTTGTAATGACATGGGGATGACCGGCATGCTGTCCGGCGCCGGTAAAATATATGCGGTATAGGGGCCGGTTCGCCGTCCCTCTTGTATTTTTGCGGCGAATCGGGTATGATGAAGGTAAGCTTGTCGACGCACAAAACGCTGTAAAATAAAGATAGAACCTTTTATAGGCGTGTTTATTTGACAAGCCCAAATGTATCAGTTGAAAGGGGATTGTTTGTATGGCGGAAAATCAGAAGCGTCTGACGCAGATGACTGCCAGCGCCGGTTGAGCGGCTAAAATCGGGCCTGGGGTCCTTGCACAAGTTTTGTGCAGCTTACCAACCTTTAACGATCCGGATCTGCTTGTCGGATTTGATAAAAGCGACGACGCCTGCGTATACCGCATCAGCGATACGCTCGCGCTTGTACAGACGGTCGATTTCTTCCCACCGGTTGTCGACGACCCATATGCCTTTGGGCAGATCGCCGCAGCAAACGCACTGTCCGATGTCTATGCGATGGGCGGCACGCCGAAGCTGGCGATGAACCTGCTTTGCTATCCCACCTGCCTCGACAAGCAAACTGTGCGCGAAATCCTCGCGGGCGGTTGCGACAAGGTCAAGGAGGCCGGCGCTATTCTTGCGGGCGGCCACACCATTCAGGACAACGAGCCGAAATATGGGCTTTGTGTCAGCGGATTTGTCGATCCCCATAAAATACTGACAAATTCCGGCGCACAGCCCGGAGATTGGCTGATTCTGACAAAACCGCTCGGCGCGGGCATCTTGAATACGGCAGCTAAGGCGGATCTTTTGACGCCCGAGCAGTTTGCCCCGGCGATTGAGAGCATGGCTACGCTCAACCGTGCCGCCGCCGAAGCGGCCGCGCCGTTTCAGATCAATGCCTGCACCGACGTTACCGGATTCGGCCTGCTCGGACATGCGTTTGAAATGGCCGACGCCTCGGGCGTCACCATCCGGCTGTTTGCAAAAGAGTTCCCTGTGCTTGGACAGGCCAGGGAACTTGCATCAATGGGCGTTTTGCCCGCGGGCGCTTATGCGAACAGCACCTATCTGGAAGGGAAGGTCTCTTTCGCGGATCACGTTGCGCGCGAAACACGCGATCTGGCCTTTGATCCGCAGACCTCCGGCGGCCTGCTGCTGTCTTTGCCGGAGTCAGAAGCGCGCGAACTGATGCGTGTCCTGCCGGCCGCGGCGCCGTGGGCGCGTGTCATCGGCGAGGTGCTGCCTGCCGGCCCGTCGGCGATCCTGGTCGAATAAAGCAAGGCTATCCATAACAGGATAGCCTTGTTTTTTTATCCGCAACGTATTAAAATAGAAGATACAAATACAAAACAGCAGGGAGGAACCGCAAATGATGAACGAAACGTTAAAAACTATTTATGCCAGGAGGAGCGTGCGTGCCTATAAGCCTGAGCAGATCACCGACGACGAGCTGGAAACCGTTCTCAAGGCCGGCGAATACGCACCGAGCGCCAACAACCAGCAGTCACAGCTTTTTGTAGCCATACAGAAAAAGGAGTTGCTCGACGAATTAGCAGCGCTCGGCATGAAGGTTAAAAACGCCGACAGCAGCCCCTATTACGGCGCGCCGACCGTCATCCTGGTGTTTGCGAAGGCGGGCTGTTCCGAGCCGTTCGCGGACGGCTGCCTCGCTCTTGAAAACATGTTCCTTGCCGCTGCTTCCATTGGGCTTGGATCATGCTGGATCAACTGCGGCAAACATATCTTTGCAACGGATGAAGGCAAAGCTTTGAAAAAGCGGCTTGGCGTCGGCGACGATTATATCACCGTAGGCTCCTGCATTCTTGGCTATCCGGCTCAGGAACTGGGCGAAGCCGCCCCGCGCAAGGATGATTATGTCATCTATATAAAGTAAGGCACATGCTGAAAAGAGCCGCGGCCTTTGCCGCGGCTCTTTCTGTATCTGCGTCCGCACTTGCGGTTCGGTTAATCTAAAATGACACGATAACCGTTTTCCTCCAGCGTCCGCACAACTTCTTTGCCGTGTTCACGGCCTCCCACCTCACAGGTAACGCGCACAAACGTCTCGTTAAGATGCAGATCCGCGTGCATACGGTCGTGCGACAGCACGGTGATGTTGGCGCCTGTCTTGGCGAGCAGCGCAGTAAAATGGCCAAGCGTACCGGGGATATCGGGAAGAATCGTTGTAAACTGTAGCTGCCGCCCGCGTGCGACAAGGCCGCGTTCCACAATCTTTTGAATAAAACCCATGTCGATGTTTCCGCCGGAGAGCAAGCAAACAACACGCCGGCCGGAAAGATCAAGCTTGCGGTTGATCGCAGCGGCCAAAGACGCCGCGCCCGCAGGCTCCACCACCATTTTTGTGCGTTCAAGCAGCAGCAAAATCGCCTCGGCGATTTCATCGTCGTTGACTGTGACCATTTCATCGACATACTGTGCGATCAGTCCAACGGTCAGATCGCCCGGAACACGGACGGCGATACCGTCGGCAATTGTTGTGGAGGTCTTTGTGGCCACAAGCTTTTTTTCACGGAAGGAACGCACGATGGCGTCGGCACCCTGTGCCTGCACGCCGACCACCTGGATGCGCGGATTGATCTGCTTGATACAAAACGCCATCCCGGCCAGCAGTCCGCCGCCGCCCGCCGGAATGATCACCGTATCGACAGTTGGGATATCACGCAGAATTTCCAAAGCGATTGTCCCCTGCCCGGCCACAACATCCTCGTCATTAAAGGGGTGGACAAACACCGCGCCCGTTTCCTGTTGGATCTCCAGCGCCTTGCTATAGGCTTCGTCATAACAGTCGCCATAAAGCAGCACACGCGCACCATAGCCTTCCGTAGCGGCAGCCTTTGCCAGCGGGGCGCTGCGCGGCATTACAATCGTCGATTGAACGCCGAGCGACGTTGATGCAAAGGCGACGCCCTGTGCATGATTGCCCGCGCTCGAAGCAACCACTTCACGCACGCCTTCACCGGCCAGACGGGCTATTTTGTTATACGCGCCGCGCACCTTGAAGGAGCCTGTCTTTTGCAGATTTTCACATTTCATATACAGCTCTGCGCCGCTCATATCTGAAAATGTTTTTGAGGAACTGACCGGGATGCTGTGGATTACGTCGCGCAGCCCTGCGGCGGCGCGCTCGATTTCACGGATCGTCATAATATCCCTCCTGACTTGCTGGCAGTTCGATTGGTTTCATCATACCACACCTGGGACAATCCGGCAATGATTTCCACCCAAACAAGGCATATTCAAAAAAACGAATGATTAAGCCGACAACAATTCTGGAATTGTAAATTTTTCTATTCCAATTCCGCTTTGCAGCCGCATATGGTATAATAACCGCAGAGCGGTTATTATACCAATCTTATGGCCAAGGCGATTCGCGGGCGCGGCCCGCTGCCGCCCCAATGGCCGATTATACCATGCCGCTTCGCGGACATGGTATAATAATCGCAGCACGGTTATTATACCAATCTTATGGTCAGGGCGATACCCGGGCGGCCCGTTTCCGCTTTGGGCACTGTCAAGAGTGTCGTCCATGCCGCTTTGCTTCAATTAACATCATAAAGAGTTGAAAAATGTGGATTTTACATTGGTAGATAGAGTGGTCATACAATCCTATGTCACTTTACTGGATGGTTTGGCCGCCTATTTAGGGAATAATTATGAATTTGTTCTGTACAGCCTGGAAGACATGGAGCGGTCGGTGGTAAAGATCATCAATGGCCAATATACAGGCCGCGATGTCAACGCGCCTATCAGCAACATGGCCCGGTCGATCCTTAATCATTTTCAGGAGGAAAATGATTGCGGCTATGTTAGCTATGTAACCAACAACAAAAAAGGGGAGACGCTTCGGTTCACCGCGATTGCAATTCGCGGTGAGAATGACCGTATTGTTGGCATTCTGTGTATTAACTCCTATCAACAGATGTCACAGGAGGATGTACTTGCACATTATTTTGAAAATCCGGAGGTGCTGACGACGCTCTCCCCTCCTCAAAATGAAACTGTATTGCAGCATGAGATCGTTGACACCGTTCTACAGGTAAAACAAAGCGTAGAGGCCGATCCCCTGATAGCGCCTGCACTGAAGAACAAGGAAATTGTCTTTCAGTTAAATGCCAAGGGGGTGTTCCAGTTTAAAAACGCTGTTATTCAGGTTGCATCAGCTTTAGGCATTTCAAAAAACACTGTCTACATGCATTTGCGCAATAGCAAACACGCTTCGCGCCCATAACGGACGGTTTGCTATAGTACGCAACTTCGTTTTACCATATCAGGACTTCGATCAGAATAGCATTGAAAGCCTTGGCCGCCGTGGCGATACAACTGTCCGGCGGCCTTTTCTTTTTATTTGGCTTGTCCATCCGCTTGATGCAGTCGTAATATCCTCCACAGGATATGCTGAAGCGCCCGATACAAACCATGTATCGGGTGCTTTTCCCGTTTCCCATAGATCGCCGGATACTTCACAGGTGCTTTCACCTGCTTCCAGAGAGACGATACAATTCGCCCCTTGTCGTAGTTATTTTCCTACGACAAGGGGCTTTTCTTTTTTGTCCGTTTTTTATACTTTTGTACAGTACAAACTGATAGCTTTCATTTTTTCTGTGCGTGCTTCTCCCCCTTTCTGTGGTCGTCCTTCGACAATATGGCTATTGCACAGTATCCATCGCTGCAATTATTTTCACTTATATTTTCATTACTGTTGATGAATTTTGTGAAAAACACTCTAAAATCGGGATGAATTTTTGGCATCAAATAAAATAAATTTTATTGACTGAAATAAATAACATTATTATAATGAAATAAAGTGCATCGAAAAATTTTACTCAACAGGGTACCTAGCCATTTGAATGAACCAGGAGCCCCGCTCCTTTGGAATGATGCCATACCAGAGGGAGAAAATGTGGGATATTAACAACAATGCAAAAATCGAGCTTTTTGAGAATGCGCCGCCTGCCATGCGGTGACGACCATCCCTGTTATTTCCAGTTCCCTGGTCATGATGGTTTACAGCCTGGTGAATCCTACTTAGTGAGGATGTTAAACGGCCCGGCGCGGAACATCGCTGTCACTCCGGCAACCCCGGTGCCGCTGGTCTTTACGCGGTGAACAATCCTTTTCGGGGCCGGCTCTCCCAGCTTGATGAGCCGGGCCTTGGACCAAAGGGCTTCTGCGGCTTGCAGCCGGTATTCGCAGCGGCGGTTCCTGCATCGTTCCGGCTATCCCTGAACACCGGGCAGGGCAGGAACCGCTGCTGAGAGGATAAAACAAACTGAGGACAGGAAAGGAGCCAAGTGATGAGAAAGACCTATCTGATACACGGACGCATTGTTGACGGCGTCCACGACACCGCCATTGAGGACGGGATACTAATCTTCAAAACCGACCTCCAAGCCCAACAGGGCGGTAACAAGGACGAGCTGCTCTTTGTTGGCAGCATAGCGGACTACCCGAACTTTCCCAATGAGGTAACCAAAGCGGACAATGTGGTGGATATGACCGGCTACACCCTGACCCCTGGCCTCTACAATGTCCATGCCCACCTGGGGTTGACCATGCCCTATCTGCCCTATCGGTTCGATGTACCCGGCGTACCCTACCGGAGCCTGTTGATGCTTCGCCGCGCCTGTGAGGCGTTAAACTGCGGCATTACCACCATCCGTTCCGCCGGCGGCCCGGATGATATTGACTACGCCATCCGTGACGCAGTGGAGAACGAGATGATTACCGCCTCCCGGGTTGTACCCTGCGGCGCCCTGAACATCGCTGTCGGCGGCCACGCTTGGAATAACTACATCTCTACCATGTATAACGGCGCCGACGAGTTCCGTGCCGCCGCCCGGGCGGAGATCGCCAAGGGCGCCCAGTTCGTCAAAATCGGCCTTACCGGCGGCGCCGCCAGCGCCCACGAGGGAATGGCCGATAAGCAGATGACCGACGAGGAGATCGCCGCAGTGGTGGAGGTGGCCCATGCCGCCGGTAAGCGGGTAGCGGCCCACCTGGGCGGCGATAAACCCATCCAGGAATTTGTAAAGTTGGGCGGCGACAGCGTAGAGCACGCCTACCACATGGAGATGGACACCGCCTGTCTGATGAAGGAGCGAGGTTCCTTCCTGGTAGCTACCCTCTCGGTGACCAACTGCCACGATTACTTAGTTGGCCACGGCAGCCCTGAGTTCCAGGTCCGCAAACTGGATGAGACCGGTGAGGCCCACAGCGCCTCGATCGGCAACGCCATCAAGGCCGGGGTCACCATCTGTGTAGGCACTGATCTGCTGCCATCTGACCCCATCGATGGCACTAACGCCACCGTCCGGGAGATGGAACTGCTGGTCAAAGCGGGACTCACCCCCATGCAGGCCATCAAAGCGGCCACCAGCAACTCCGCCAGGCTTACCGATACCATCGGCTTTACCGGCACTCTGGAAGCAGGAAAATGCGGCGACTTCATCGCGGTAAAGGGCAAACCGGATCAGAACATCAGCGATATGCGCAACCTGGCTCTGGTGTCCAAGGGCTGCCGCCTGGTCTGGAGCGAAGTCCCCGGCATGGTACTGCGCCGCTACAATCCCGTCGTCCCCGGTATGGATTTGGGCGGCGGCACCTACATCAAGTGGTAAGGGAGGAGAGTTGAAATGTCTGTTACCGTTTACAAAAACGCCAGAATCTTTACCGGCTCCGGTGATATTCTCGAAAATGGCCTTTTGGCCGTGAGCCATGCCCATACTCAATTTGTGGCCCCGGAGCGGGGCAAGACCCCGGTGAAGGTGGCCGCCTCCCTGAAAGATAAGCTGGAGTATGTCGGCGCCGCCGAAGGCTACGCCATCCCCGAGGATGCCGAGGCCGTCGATCTTGCCGGCTGCACCGTTCTCCCCGGCCTTATCGACTGCGCCGCCCGGCTGGATACCCTCCATCCCGAGGCTGACGACTATGTGGACAACATCGGTACCGCTTACCGTACTTTCGTGGCCTACCGTGCCGCGGCGGAAGCACTGAACTGCGCCGTCACCACTGTCCGCGCCATGGGAATGCCCAACAACATCGACATCGGCTTGAAGAATGCCATCGACAAGACCATGTTTTTCGGCCCCAGCATCCTGACCTGTGGTCCCATCTACGCCGTCACCGGCGGCTGCGGCCACGAAAAATACGGCCTGGTTATGGCCAGCGGCAGTGATGAGCTTCGCCGCGCCATGCGGATCCATGTGGCGCGCGGTTTGGACGGCGTCGTCCTCCAGGTCAGCGGCAAGCCCTTGGACAGCTTGAACGGCGAGTATCATCAGGAGATGTCCACCAGGGAGATCCATGATCTGATAAAGCACGCCCACGGCGCGGAGAAAAAGGTGATGACGGTAGCCAGCGGTGATCCTTCGATTTCTACCTGCATCGACGCCGGCGCTGACACCATCCTGGAAGGCCGCCGTATTGGCAAGGAAAACCTGACTGTCATGGCGCAGAAGGGCATCAGCTATGTTCCCTGCATGGTAAACACCCCCGAGGAGTTCTCGATTGAGCATAAGGCGGTGGTGGCAGAGGCCATCAAAGCTGGCGTCGCCATTGGTGTTGGTACCGAGACACTCCCCTCTCAGCCAGTGGACGGCACCGTCGCCGTTGTGAAGGAACTGGAGCTGCTGGTGGAGTGCGGGATGACCCCCGTCCAAGCCCTGAATGCAGCCACATCCGGCGCGGCCAAAATCGCCGGCAGCAAGGCCGGTGTACTGGCCGCCGGCAAGCCCGCTGACTTTATCGCCGTGGAAGGTGCTCCCGACAAAGACATCGCCGCCATGCGCAGCATCGCTATGGTGGTCAAGAGCGGCCGCCGGGCCTTCCTGAGGGCAGGCGGCAAAAACGAGAATGCCTTCCGCATCATGCTGCCCGGCTATGAAGTGGCCGGCGGCGCCACTATCGACTGGACCCGGGGCGCTGTTCAAGGTGTCATCGCCCCCGAGAGCTACAACGACAAGTGGAACCTTTACAAAGAGATCTGATTCAGGGTTCGCCGCAGTCATAATACGGGGGCCGGGAAGCGTCCTTTCAAGGTTTCCCGGTCCCCGCATGCAAAAACGGTATTATTGGGAGGGTTTACAGTATGAATGAAGTAATCAGTATCATCGGCATTCTCGTTGCTCTGGGGATCATTGTGGTTGGTTCCTTGAAGAATCTGAACCTGATTATCCTGTCCAGCATTGCCGCCTTTATCGTAGCGGGTACCGGCAGCGTCGGCCTTATCGGCGGTTACTCCACCTATCTGGGCGGCGTGGCCAACTCTATTATCTCCATGTTTCCGCTCTTTCTGGGCGGCCAGCTTCTGGGCTGCTTCTTAGAGGCCACTGGGATGACTGAGTCCATCGCCAACGCAATCATCAGAAAATCAGGCACCAAGGCCATTGTCCTTGCGGTGTTCACCGTTTCATGGATCCTGGTCTTTTGCGGTATTAACGTCTTTGTCATTATTTTTACCGTCTATCCCCTGGCCTGCGCTTTCTTTAAGGTCGGCGATATCCCCCGTTCCCTCATCCCCGCCTGCGTGCTGGGCGCCTGTGTTTCCCAACAGTCTCTCCCCGGCGTTACTACCAACGCTAACATTCTTTCTACCGAGGCTTTTGGGATCCCTGCCGCCGCAGGTCCCATCACTGGTATTACCGTTTCCGCCTTTCTTTTCATCGCCAACGGCTACTATCTCCACCGGCAGGCCAGGAAGGCCAGGGAACGGGGGGAACACTTTGTCCCACTGCCCGACGAAAGCTTTGATGTGGATCTGAACAAGGCCGGGCTGCCCCATCCCGCTCTGGTGATCGCTCCCATTGGCGTGGTGCTGGTTGCCCTCAATGTCTTCGCTGTGCCAGCCTACGCTTCCCTCTACCTGGGCGCCATCGTCTGCCTGGTGCTTTTCTGGAAGCGCTTGGGCGGTGTTTCCGGCACGATCGCTACCTTGAACAAGGCGGCCAAGAGCTCCCAATCGGTAGTCTCCACCTGCGCCATCATCGGCTTCAGCAGCATCGTCACCGCCGTCCCCGGTTATAACCTGCTTCTCAAAGGACTGGAGAAGATCTCCGGCGGCAACCCCTATATCTTTGCCTTTGTGGCGGTGGCTGCTATCGCCGCAGTCTCCGGCTCCGCCACCGGCGGCGTTCGGTTTGTGCTGGACAGCTTCAAGGATACCCTGCTGGCCATGGGCGGCCGTCCCGCCTCTCTGGTCCGGGTCATCTGCGTGTCCTCCCTGACCTTTGACTCGATGCCTCACAACAGCGCGATTGTGCTGACTCTCAACGCCTGCAATGTTACTCACAAGGAAGGCTATAAGCATCTGGCGGTTACCACTGTTCTCAACACCACCATTGCCGCTATTATTGCCATTATCTTCGCGATGATCGGTATTCAGTAATGAATCCTTTGACAACAGAACCCCAGGCATCCCCTGGGGTTCTTCAGCAAGCCGAGCAGGAGGTTTATTAAAATGGAACATATCAAGACCAAAATGAAGCCCGCCTTTGCCAAGCTGGACGGCGGACTCTTTTCCACCGCCCAGAAGGCGGATGTCGGCGATGTGGCGGAGCGGATGAAGTCTGCCGGTGTGGCGCTGATGAGTTGGGCTGATCCCTTTATGCCCGACCCTTCAATCCCCCAACCCGTACTGGACGCCGCAATCAAAGAGCTGCAGAACGGGTTCCCCGCCCACTACACTATGCCCATCGGCAACCCGGAGCTGAAGAAGCTCATCGCCGCCCGTATCAAGAAGAAATACGGCTTTCAGCTTGACCCGAACCGGAACATTATCATCAACCCCGGTTCCGATAACGGCCTCATCTTCGCCATGATGCCCTGGATCGAACCTGGCGACGAGGTGATGGTCCACGACCCCAGCTATCCCAGCAACTTCCTCAATCCCGAGCTAATAGGGGGAGTCACTGTCCGGGTACCCACCTACCCCGAGGACGGCTACCACATCCGTATCCAAGAGTACGAGAAGCGGGTCACTTCCAAGACCAAGATGGTGCTGCTCACCAACCCCAACAACCCTACCGGCACCGTCTACACCCGCAAAGAACTGGAGGAGCTAGCGGCCTTCTGTGTAGAGCATGACCTGATTTGTGTCTGCGACCAGGCCTTTGAAGATACCGTTTTCCCGGAGCATGAGATGATCTGCATCTGCCAGCTTCCGGGGATGTGGGAGCGCACTGTGACTGTCTGCTCCGTTTCCAAAGGAATGGGACTCAGCGGTTTCCGGGTGGGCTGGACCTATGCCACGGATACCATCATGGATACCTACTACGGCGCCGCCGTCAATATCCAGGGCGCCACCAGTACGCTGGCCCAACTGGCGGTCATGCCCGCCTTCCGGGACGACAGCTTTATCCAAGATTATATGAAGAAGTACGACAACCGCCGCAAATACGCCTACAAGCTCTTTAACAACATCCCCGGTGTTTCGATGCAGATGCCGGAGTCTGGCTTCTTCGTCTGGATCGATATTTCAAAACTGGGGGATTCCAGCGAGATCACCGCCTATCTGGCAAAGGAAGCTCTGGTGAGCCTTAACGATGGCAAATTCTACGGCGACATGGGCAACGGTCACCTGCGGCTCATCGCCGGCTGCTTCTGGGACGACAAGGACAGTTTTGCCGCTATGGACCGGATGGCCGCAGCCTTTCGAAAGCTGGCGGAGAAAAAGGGCCTGGCTTGAAAAAGGGGGAAGAACATTGATTTTCGATCTGTTAATCAGCAACGGAATGGTGCATATTGGAAATGACTTTCAGAAGGCCGATGTCGGGGTCATTGGAGAGAAGATCGCCTATATCGGTCATTGTCCTGGAGCAAAGGCCAGTCGGATCATCGACGCCGACGGCAAATATGTCCTTCCGGGAATGATCGATTTCCACACCCACATCCGGGAACCCGGTGTGGAGGACAAGGAGGACTATACCACTGGTACCATGGCGGCAGCCCATGGCGGTGTTACCAGCGTCTGCGTCATGCCCAACAACCTGACCCGGGGCATTGCCTCCCCCGAGGATTTCCAGTATGCGGTGGACTGCGGCGAGCGCCATGCAGTGGTGGATTTTGCTCCCATCCCCAGCCCCCTGGCTTTCCACAGCGGGAGTCTGCCGCGATTGGTGGAAGCAGGGGCATCCTGCTTCAAGATCATGGAGATGAAGAACAGCGCCCCTCTGGAGGAAAACTTCCGCTGCGGCGACAGCTATGAGCTGCACCAATGCCTGGCCGCGGCGGCCAAGACCGGAAAGTATGTTTCCATACACCCTATGAACATGGACTGGTATCTGGGAAATGTGAAGCGCATCAAAGAGAGCGGGGAACCCCAGACGCTGATGAATGTCCTGCATCAGCTTTACGGCGACGAGGAGATGAGCAGCGCAGCCTGGGAGCTGGCCTATTTCTTCCGCAAGACCGGCTGCAAGTGGTGGGCCCTCCACTGCTGGCACGACGGCTATATCGACCTGATCCGGATGCTGAAACGCCAGGGGGATATGGACATTCTGGCCAGCGTAGAAATCCTGCCTACCAGTATCCGCTGTTTCGATACCCTCTATAATCGGAATAACGGCAGCACCATCGCCCTGGGCCATGCCGCGGCCCCAAATTGGGATCATGTTTGGGCAGCGGTAAATGACGGCACGGTGGACATTCTGGGCAGCGACCACTCCCCTCACCTGGCAAAACACTACAACCCCGAGGAGGCGTTCGCATCCGGTCAGGGGGTAGAAGGAGAGGACTACTACGGCAGTCTGCTGCTGGACGCCGTCAACGCCGGCAAACTGACGTTGGAGAAGCTTGTGGAAGTCACCAGTATCAACGGCGCCCGGGCCTTGGGCTGGGCGGAGAAGTGCGGCAACCACATCGGTACCGACGCGGACTTTACCATCTGCGATATGGAGAAGGTCTGGACGGTGGACGAGATATTTCCCATTTATTCAAAACCCCATCTGGACCCCCTCTGGGGACAGACCCTCCACGGCAAGGTGATCTCCACCATTGTTCGGGGCAGAGTGGTCATGGAAGATGACAAAATCCTGGCAGAACCTGGATACGGAAGGTTTATCCGCGGATAATACGCAAGTACAACCGGCATATCCTTATAGCTACGCCTTCCTGGCGTGGTTATACTTTGTTTATTAAGAAATTGCAGAGTAATGACAAAGTGGAGGTTCCCATCACACCGGAACTTTCCCGATGGTTAAATGGAGAGGGTTGACCAGAACCGACTGGCGTCAAAACATGCCTGTCAAGATTGATCGTTTCTCCTTTATTTTAAAAATTTCCGTCTGTGTTCTGTAAATTGAAATTTCGACCGTTTACCGCACCAGGCATTTTTATCTTCGAAAGAAAGTACCTGCGCCCTGCGCATAGTGATTTCGAACACTTACTCTGCAAATAAGGGTCCGACGAACACTATGTCACTTGCTTACAAACGTGGCGGAGAGTTCGTTTTGCCTTATTCTTTTAAAATTTAAAAAAAGGCTGTTATACAGTGAAATTTGTATAACAGCCTTTTTATATAAAATACTTTGACGAAAAAGGAGACTGCTGGGATCTAACAAACCGGGGGCTTATAGATTTCAAATGTTTGACCAGCCATCCGGCAAATGGCTTAACCGCGCGGTGGTCTATGTTTACATAGCGTGCAGCATTGTGCTCCTCTTACTCCGCAATCACCGCGTCATAGATATCTTCCGGATTCGCGTCCAAAAGCCGTTTCGCCATATCCTGCTTCATTTGCGCCAAGATTTTTTCTTCCTGCTCAGTTCGGTTCTCCCTTCTCGCCATATTGATGAAATCCTGATGTACGAAACCGGGGCGGATAGTAACGATTACATGCCTCTCTTTGTATGTAAAGCGGAAATAATATCTTCCATGTGGACTTTCAAGGATTCCCGCTGCCTCAGGCATATCCTTGTCCACATGAATTCGTCCATCGGTGACGCAACGGGTTACAAGCTCGAAGGCATCCCGTCCGCCTGGGCCGGGGAATGCAGTCACAAGCTCAATCTTTCGGCGTTCTAAAAGCTTTCCGTCGTCTAAAAGCGGGAAGGCCCTTTGCATCACCTGAAAAGCATGGGCCACACCGCCCGGATAGCCGACTCCGTGATACTTCAGCATGTCCTCAAAGCTGAATTCAAATTTTTTCCCATTCTCCAGTACTGTGATCGTTTTCATTAGATTATTTCTCCTTTCAGATCTGGGCCGCCGCCCTCTTTATGCCCTAAAGGCCGCAGTCCCAGTGCTTATATGCTTCCAGTCCCGGCAGCTAACGCACCTCCTGTTTTTTAAAATCTTCCATGCGGCCTTAAAAAGCTTCCGTTCCTCATCATTGTTGTCTGTTGTCCAAAATCTCCGAAACCTGTTCGTCTGTTAATTGATACTGATAAACGTAATCGAAGAAATCTTTTACCTCTTGCCTCATATCCATATCCTCAAAAATCTCCGGGTATTGGAGCTTTGCAGCCCACTTGACCATAAGGGGTGTTTCTGCGCCGGCTGGATCCCAACGATAAGCACCGATTGGAATTTTGTAAACCTGATTGTTCTTTACAGCGTTGACAATAGACCAATCTCTGCCCTCCTGCTTGTTTTCCAAAAGATCCGAAGGCATCAGATCAGAATGGTTTCCGATATATATAATATCTGGATTCCACACAAGAATTTGCTCCATATCTACCTCTGACATCTTGCCGGTCAACCCTTCAGCCGGATTTTTTGCTCCACTGGGAATCATCCAATGGTCGTACTGGCTGACGGATACATTCATATCGCTATAAAATTCGATAACCGACGGCTTATCCTCCTCAGCCACATCAGTCAGGCGGGATGTCACCTCGACAATCTGCTCCTCGATGTACTGTATCAGTTGTTTACCTCTCTCCTCCTTTTGACAAACTGCCGCTATGATCTGCAAATTTTCCTTTACACTGTCTAACTCTGCACTCCGAAGGGCCACAACCTTAATCCCGGCATCTTCTATCTTCTCAATTTCCTGGTCATCGGTGGAATAGATGAACACCACATCGGGACGCAGCTTTAAAAGCTCCTCGATGTTGACGGTGGAATCCGTGTTGCACCAATCCGTAACCGCGTTTTCCAATTGCGGATACATGTACCTCAATACGCTTTCATTGTACGCCTTAATTGAAGACGGATTGCATCCGACAATGTGGTCTGTCGCCCCTTCGATAGCGTAGTAAAGGGAGGGGAAAGGTTTTCCGACGGTAGCGACCCGCTCAGGAACTGCGTCGAAAGCAATCTCCTTGCCTCTCACATCAGTGACTGTATAGCTTTCAATTGCCTCGCCAGAGCTGCTCGCTGTTGCCGCCGGCTCTTGCACCACAGCAGACCCTTGGCTTCCCCCCGCCTCAGAACAGGCGGTCAGGGAAAAAACGGCTGCCAAAATCAGGCTGAGTATTTTTCTCATGTTCTTATTCCTCCATATATGACATCATAATTACCAAGCTTGAAAACACCCTGTCAAGCGTCTGTATGCCTACCCCTAAACGCTCAAGGGATAAACCCCCATCAGAGCCGCCACCTCCTCTCTTAAAATATAGGGCCTCTGGCGCAGGAGCTTTCCAGCTTCGATCCGCTCCTTTAAGGAACAGCTCTCGATTCTCTTTTTCAAACGGAGTCCGACCTCTTGCAGCTCCTCGCTGCAGTAGGGCGTCTCATCCAGAGCAGCCAGAGCCTCGTCGATCTGGGCCTCGCAATTAAAGGTCCCAAGCACAGAATGGACCCATGGCACCGAAAGCACGTAAGCGTAAGCGGCCTGGACTAGGCTCTGAGCCTCGCGGATGCGGATAGCGTTGAAGATATGCGGATATTTCAGTATATCTCCTGTCGCCAAGGGATTCATGGCGATGCACCCCGAGCCGCTTTCCCAAGTGGATTTCACCCCATCCATTCGGCAGGCGCTGTTGACAACGTTAAAGCCTTGGACATTGAAGTCAAAGGGGTAATCATCCATGACCTGTTTAAGCTCCTGGTTTTTCATATGGGTGGAGATGGCGATGTATCTGATAAGGCCTTCCTCCCTGGCCTTCTCCATCTCCCTTATGGCCCCGTAGGATTTCGCGCCATTCCACTCCATGCCGCTTTTCACGCCCCAAAGGCAAGTAAAAGCGGCGATTTGTTCCAACCCCAGCCGTTTTAAGGAATTTTCCAGATCCCTTCGAAATGTCTCATGATCTCCTGCGTGAGTTTTCGACATGATGAAAAAAGGTTGCTTTCCCCTTTTCATCTCCTTAACAGCCTCCCCCAGGATCAGTTCCGAATACCCGTCTCCATAGGTGACGGAGGTTTCAAAAAAGTTGATTCCCTTTTCATAAGCATATAAAAAATTTCTTACGTGCTTGTCCACATCCGATGGATTGTTCAGATGGTGGGTACCCATAGATATTCGAGATACCTTCATTCCTGAACGGCCTAAAACTGCGTATTTCATAACGCCTCCTCCTTAATTTCTCTATATTTTGCCGGCAATCCGATAGGGCGCGATCATCTGGTATTTCTTTTTATCAGCGGTAAAGCTTACAATCTTTGCCCGTGTTTGAAAAAATTCCTCGATATTTTCCTCAGAGATTATTTCCGCCGTAGCTCCAAATTTTTGCTTATGACCCGGCCCCAAAAGCAGCGTCTTATCCGAAAGCCGCAACGCATGGCTGGGAAAGTGGGTGTTGATAACGCAAGCGGTGTTCTTCTCCTTGTTGGTGTACTCAATGGCATCCAGAACCCGTAATTGATTTTTCATATCCAGGTTGGACTCCGGCTCATCTAAAATTAAGAGCTTCGGCCTTGAAACCATGGCTCGTGCCAGCATTACCATCTGCAACTCACCGCCTGAAAGCTCGTTGCAATACCAATCCGCAAGCTTACCGACTCCAAGCTCCTTTAACATGTCGTTGGCACGATCAAACTGATCCTTTTTCGGTGTATAAAAGAAGCTGTTTTCCTTGTCAAGCCCCATGACGACCATCTCCAAGACGCCATAGGAGAACACGCCCTGTTTTGCCTGAGGTACGTAGCTAATCTCCCTCCAAAGCTCCTTATCGGAATACTCCTTTAGGTTCCTTTTGGCAATCACGGTTTCCCCGCTGTCCCATCGGAGAAAACCCATAATGCACTTTAAAAGCGTGGTCTTTCCTACCCCGTTGGGCCCTAAGACCGTCATGATTTTCCGTTCTTCCAGATCGAAGGAGACGTTTTTCAATACTTCCCTGTGCCCATAAGAAAAACAGCCGTTTTTTACTTCCAGTATCATGCTCGGCCTCCCGATGTTTTTCTGAGAATCACTGCGAAGAAAGGCGCGCCGGCCATCGCAGTTAATATGGATAGAGGCACCTCGCCAGCCGTGGCCGCTCGGGCCGCTGTGTCAATCAGCAACAGATAAATAGAACCCATAAGCGCACTGGTTGGAATCAGGCTTCGATGATCATTTCCAATGAGGAGTCTGGCAATGTGGGGGATCACCAGTCCAATCCAGCCGATAATCCCACAGACCGATACAGTGACTGCTGTCATCAAAGTTGAGAGCAGAATGGCAGCCAGCCGCAGCTTCTTTACGTTGATGCCTAAAGATCTGGCCTCGTCTTGATCCAAAGATAAAAGATTCATCTTCCACCGCAGCGCCATGGCAATAATCAGACAGGGCAGCACGATCGCAGCGCAGAGGACAACGTCCCGGTAGGAAACATTTGCCAGGCTTCCCATGAGCCACATGGTAATTGCAGGCAGCTTGTCCTCCGGATCCGCTACGTACTTGATGAAAGAAACCATGGCGTCAAACATGGATTTTACGATGACCCCTGATAACACCAAAACGAACAGCTCGCTGCGTCTCTTAATTCGGGACAGATTTAAGACCGTTGTAACAGACAGAAGTCCGAATAAAAGAGCGATACCCTGTGTTGCCGCCATACCTGCCGAAAACAGAATCGCCAATGCTGCGCCAAAACCGGCTCCTGATGAGACGCCAAGAATATCGGGACTTACAAGCGGATTTCCAAAAACCGCTTGGTAGACGACGCCAGAAACAGAAAGCCCCGCTCCTACCAAGAGTCCCATGAGGATCCGGGGAAGCCGGATGCTTAGAATGACACTTGATTCGTAAGCGTCAAGCCCCTCTGTATTGCCGAGCAGGGATTTTCCCATAATCTCGAAAGCCCGCAGAGGACTTATGGGGTAGCGTCCCACGCAGATCAGAGTGAAAAACAAAATCACCAGAAAGGCTGTCATAGCCGCCACAGATATCCCCTTCTTGTGTTCTATAATTCCTCGATTCATGCTCCACTCCTCCGATTTTCCTTGTGGGTTAGCTCTAGCTAACTATACCGTATTTTTGTGATTTTGTAAAATTAAACAAATTTTTAATCGATAAATAAAAATAATAGATAGGTTCAAAACGAGACTGGATAAAATTATCCATACGATCGAAATGCAGGAGCACAGATAAAAATACTATAAAGGGCGGCCCGCTACCGGGCCGCCCTATAAAACCTTGCTATCCCATTTACAAACCGTTGGACCTCCTCGCGCCTCCAGCCATCCCTCCCCCAGACGGCGCAGATCGGAATGGGAGCGTCCCCCTCCACAGGCCGTCCTACGATCCCTTCGTACTGGCAGATTCCGTCCGCCGGGAAATAACCGGTCGCCAGATTTGCCGCCACCATCTTAAGCGCCGTGCTTAATTGGTCGAACCGCCAGACCACTTGGGGACCGTCCTCACAGCCATGCTGCAAAAACAATTTTTTTAAGGCCTCCGACTTGTGCTGGTCATGCTGTGTGGAAACCATTTTCTCCCCTGCAATCATGGACACCGTGAATTGTTCCACCTGCGCTAATGGATGGATTTTTGAGACACAGTAAAGCATCCCCGTCTTTTTAAGCTCTACCCACCCCAGATCATCCATAGGGTCGCTGCCATGGTTTATGATCAGCGCGATATCCAGCTCCTTCTCCCGGAGTTCTTCCAGAAGCTTCAATGTAGAATCCACCGTCAGCTTAAGCTCCAAATCCCGATAAAATTCCGCCTCATTTAAAAAGTATTCCATATAAACCGAAGATCCTGCCGACTTCGTAAGCCCAATCCGCAGGCTTTTGGAATGGTTGGCTAAGTCCTGCACTTGGCTATCGAACTTTTTTGCATGATCTAACATCTGGGATGCATATTTATAAAAGCTTTCGCCGGCCTTGGTGAGCCTGATGTGCTTGCCATCCTTGTCCATCAGGCGCACTTCGTATTCCTTTTCTAATTCTCGGATAGCTGCAGTCACCGCTGGCTGGGTCACAAAAGATCTTTTCGCCGCCTTGGTGATATTGCGGCATTCGCATGCCATACAATAATATCTGAGTTGTTGTAATGTCATATTCCTTTCTCCACACAAAGTATTTGTGTCAGGCCCTTCAATAATCGCATTATTACGAATCAGTTAGTTTTTGCTAACTAACGCGTTTATTATACTACAGGATAATAAGATATACAAGAAAAATTGCAAGGAACACCTCATGTTCCATTGCTCCCGGCTTAACACACCACTTTTGTCCACGCAGTTTGGGCAACATAACCTTGCAGGCTATTAAAACCTGTACCGCTGTGCTGCCAATGACCACTGCGCAGAGATCAGGCGTTTGAGAAGCAGCGGCCTTTGCGCCGTTTTTGGATGGGATGGCTATTTCCCCTCCACAAACCAACGGGGTCCCTCATAAAACAGGTAAGTTTCCCTCCCTCGTATCCGGCAGAGGTACCGAATCCCCACCCCGCCGGCCTTCAGGCTGGCAGCGCGCCGCCGGTTCAGCACCCGATCAATTTCAAACCGCCGGCCATCCTCCCAGAAAATCTCCAGCGGCGTCATGCTTCCTTCCAAATCAAAGTGCGCTGTCACCTCTACATAGACCTTCCGTATCAAAAAAACACCTCCGCCCATTGTTAGTATGGGCAAAGGCGTCCTTTTTAGTTAAGGAACCCGATTGGATGGATGATATGATCCTCCTTGGGATTGATGGCAAGGACCGGGTCGGTAAGCATTACCCCGCGCTGTACTGCAAAGTGCCCAAAACGCCGCCGGATATCATCTACCGTCTCCTCAAGCCGCTCCTGCTTCTGCGCCCTCGCCACATCAGGGAAAATGGAGAGCTGCATACAGTCGATAAGCATCAGATTCGCCGCCCGCACTCCCAAGCTGCGTACAGGCAATCCACATTTATGATGCTGCTTATAGAGGCTAAAGGCTGCGTCAAACAGCTCCTGAGTGATACAGCTTGGCCGCTTTAAGGCAAGCTGGCGCTCAAAGCTGGTTAAACTGCTGTCCCGGATGGTGAGCGCCACCGTCTTACAGCGAAAGGAATGCTCCCGCAGCCGGGCCGATATGCTCTCACAGAGGGCATACAGAGTGATCTTGATCTCCTGGTCAGTTATCAGATCCCGTGGGGCTGTAGTGGAGTTGCCGATGCTCTTGATCAGTGATTTTGCTCCGATGTTGCTCACCGGCGAGGTATCCAGTCCATTTGCGAACATCCAGAGCATCCGGCCGATTTTGCCGAACCGGTGCTCCAGAAAAGTAATCGGGGCCTGGGCCAGCGCCCCGATGGTGGTGATCCCATAGGATTTGAGCTTGCCTGTGGTGGCCCGGCCCACATAGAGCAAAGTCTTTACGGGCAGCGGCCATACCTGTTCTTTAAACCCGTCATAGGCAATCACTGTCATACCGTCCGGTTTGTTTAGATCGCTGCCCAATTTGGCAAAGACCTTGTTAAAGCTCACCCCTACCGAGGCGGTAATTCCCAGCTCCTCTTTTATCCGCCGACGGATTTGGGTTGCGACTGCCGGTCCGTCCCCGAACAGCTCTGTACAGCCGGTCAGGTCAATCCAGCTCTCATCCAGCCCAAAGGATTCACAACGGTCGGAATATTCCGAAAAGATCTCCTTGGTCATACGGGAAAAAGAAAGATATTTCTCAAAATGGGCGGGAACAAAGGTGATCTCTTTGCACTTCTGCCGTGCCTGCCAAAGCGCGTCCCCAGTCTGGACACCAAACAGCTTGGCCTCCTGGCTTTTGGCGAGTACGATTCCGTGGCGCAGCTCAGGATCACCCACCACCGCCACCGGCCTTCCACGCAGGGCAGGGTTGTACAGGCATTCCACTGAGGCATAGAAGGCGTCACAATCGACGTGTAAAATCGTTCTTTCCGATGCTTTCATACCTTTATTCTACCGCTGAAAGCCTGCAAAATTCTACAAGTAATGGTTGGCAAAGAATCTGGAATAAGATATGCAGAGCAAACGGCAAAACAAAAAGACAGACCGGCGAATACTCTCATCAGCCTGACTCCGCTTTATCGGACAGAGGAAAACCGCGCTGCTTCTGCCAGAGCGTATATATATCCAGCACCTCCGCTTTGGTTCGCTCCGTCCATTGAACGCATCCTTTTGGGCGATCATGTGGGTTCTCAATCCTCAGCTGAGAACGGTGAGGCCGCTTTAGGATGGCCTTTTTATCTTTGCAGGTTGTGTCCCCGATTGTACAGTCCTGACAATACATCTCCAATGTCCTCGTTGATACAGATGGTCTGTCTATGGATTTCACGAGGACACACAGCCTGCCCGTAGTTAAGACAGGCATAGGCCGCCTTGGAATTTTGAGCAGTCATCTTCCAGAAGGGATATTTGTTGATAATCGAGGTATTCATCCCCACGCCCAGTTCCAAAAACAGGATTCGTCCCCTCTCCTGGCGGCATATGCATCCAGTAATTTCTAATTCTTTATGCACATTTAAACGTATTTGTCAAGGGTTTCAACACTCTTGTGCAAAAACGCGACTAATTTATACAATTATTTCCATAAATCATTGTATTACGAGTCAGGAGGAAATAATTGTGAAATACGATGAATCCAGAGTTATTTTGGCGTGTAACCTTTTGGAATACCGCACAATCAATGGAATCAGCCAGGAGGATCTGGCGCTTCAAATCGGAATCGATGTCAAAACCTTTGCAAGAATCGAGCGGGCGGAGGTCCATACAAATTTGGAAATCCTCGATTGTATCAGCCGCGGAACGGGCATGACGCCCGCCCAATTATTGACGCCTCTTTATCAAGGAATCCCTGTAGCTTCCGTTCATAATAAACTGCCGGCTTAAGCAGCAGCGGCTTGATAGATATACCGGGGACAGGTATAATAAAAGCAAAGAGGCGATGCCAACAAATGTTTAGCCCTGATTGCAAAAATAACCGCTTACTTTCTCAGGAAAGGGCGGTTATTTTTTGTATTTCAAGGCTTTTGCAATTGCTGTGAACTATAAAATCGCAAGAAACAACTCGACCATACCCCCTCGTTCGCCCAGGAAAAGAAAACTATTATTTGTAAGCAGCGGATTCAGGAAATACTTGACAACCACGATGTTACTCCAGTATAATGATATTGGTTAGCTATAGCTAACCAATATCATTATACTGGAGGTCTTGATAATGTCCCTGATCCAAAAAGAAATTTCAGATTTTTCGGTCCAAGCCTATCAGAACGACGCATTCCGTACCGTCACAAAAGAGGATGTACTTGGTAAGTGGAGCGTCTTTTTCTTCTACCCCGCGGATTTTACCTTCGTTTGCCCTACCGAGCTGGAGGATCTGGCCAACAAGTACGCCTCGTTCCAAGCTGCGGGCTGTGAGATCTATGCGGTTTCCTGTGACACGCACTATGTTCATAAAGCGTGGCACGATGCCTCCGAGCGCATCCGCAAAATCCAATACCCCATGCTGGCCGACCCCACCCATACCTTGGCGCGAGATTTTGGGGTATACATCGAGTCTGACGGTGTGGCGGAACGCGGCAGCTTTATTGTTAATCCCGAAGGTAAAATCGTAGCCTATGAAGTTCTTGCCGGCAATGTGGGCCGCAATGCCGATGAATTGTTGCGCCGGGTGCAGGCCAGCCAATTTGTAGCCGCCCATGGAGATGAAGTTTGCCCAGCTAAATGGCAGCCTGGAGCCGAAACTCTGAAGCCCAGCCTTGACTTGGTGGGGCAGCTCTGAGGAGGCCGGTTGTCCGTGCCGTTGAGGTCATGCTATGATTGATACAAAGCAGCTCTATGATGTTGTCGTTATTGGCGGCGGTCCAGCAGGGTTGACCGCCGCTTTATACCTGGCTAGGGCGCGCTATCGGGTACTCGTAGTCGAAAAAGAGCATTTTGGCGGACAGATTACCATCACTTCAGAGGTCGTAAACTATCCCGGTGTGGAACGGGCCAGCGGCGCCGGGCTTACCGAAACCATGCGCCGTCAAGCTCAATCTTTTGGGGCCGAATTTCTGTTGGCCGAGGTCACAGGTCTGGAACTGGCCGGAAATATCAAGCGCGTTCAAACCAGCCGAGGTGAGAAACAGTGCTTTGGCGTCCTGCTGGCCACCGGGGCGCACCCCCGGATGGTGGGATTTCGGGGAGAGGAGGCGTTCCGTGGCCGGGGAGTTGCCTACTGCGCCACCTGCGATGGGGAATTTTTTACCGGTAAGGATGTATTTGTGGTCGGAGGGGGCTTTGCCGCCGCTGAGGAAAGCGTCTTTTTGACGAAGTACGCCCGTCATGTGACTATCCTTATCCGGGAAGCCGATTTCTCCTGCGCCAAGGCCACGGCAGACGCCGCCCGCAACCATGAGAAGGTCACCGTACTCACCAATACAGTGGTGGAGGAAGCGTCTGGAGACAACGCCCTGCGCAGCCTGCGTTACCACAACACCGCCACCGGAAAGACTACCGAATACAGACCTCCACAGGGAGAAACCTTTGGTATATTCGTCTTTGCAGGTTATGAGCCAGCCACGGAATTGATCCACGATCTTGCCCAACTGGACGAGCATGGTTATGTGATCACCGACCGATCCCAGAGCACAACCGTGCCAGGCCTGTACGCTGCGGGCGATGTGTGCGTCAAGCCTCTGCGCCAGGTGGTCACCGCCGTGGGCGATGGAGCATTAGCCGCCACAGAGCTTGAGCGATGGGCAGCCGCGGCGCAGCGCAGGACCGGGCTGCGGCCGGAGTTTTCCACACCGTCCAGTGACGCCGCGCCGGCCGATGCGCCGGCAGAAATACAAGACGGCATATTTTCCGCCGATATGCTGGCCCAGCTTAAAACTGTGTTTGGCCGGATGGCCTCGCCGCTTGTTCTGCGGCTCTATCTGGACGGTACGCCGCTCTCCGGGGAGCTGCGGCAGTATATGGAACAATTGTGCGCTCTGACAGAGATGCTGACCGTGGAAACAGCGGAGGACAGCGAGGTTGCCCATCTGCCCTGCGTCCGGATTTTCCGGCCGGATGGGAGCTGGACGGGCCTTGCTTTCCACGGCGTTCCAGGCGGTCATGAATTCACCTGCTTTATCCTGGGACTTTATAACGCGGCAGGTCCCGGCCAGCCCTTAGACCCCGACACGGCTGCACAAATCCGAACTATCCGCCGGCCAATGGCCCTGCAGGTACTCGTATCCCTCTCCTGTACCATGTGCCCGGAACTTGTCACCGCATCTCAGCGGATCGCGGCCGAAAACGATGTCATCACCGCTGAGGTTTATGATTTGAACCACTTTCCTGACCTGCGGGAGAAATATCAGGTGATGAGTGTCCCCTGCTTGGTGCTGAATGAAAAAACGATATCATTTGGAAGAAAAAATGTTCAGCAGGTACTGAAGCTGCTTGAACAGGAATAAATTCCACCACAGGGCAGACAAGTATAATCCCCCGGCTTTTTAGCCGGGGGATTATACTTAAGGCCGACGTTACATGGCTTGAAAACTTCGGATCAAGGTTCTTGTGAATTCCTGAGAGGGTTTTGCCAATACCTGTTCTGTCGGTCCCTGCTCTACAATAGCCCCCTCATGCATGAAGGCGATTTCCTGGCTGAGCCAACGCACAACCTCCAAATCGTGGGAGATCAAAAGATATGTAAGACCCAGCCGCCGCTGCAAACTGGAAAACAGGCGCATAATCTGTGCCTGTACGGAAACATCCAACATCGATGTGGGTTCATCCAGGATAAAAAAGCGCACATCCAACCCCAAAGCCCGTGCGATGACCGCCCGTTGGGCTTCGCCTCCGCTGATCTCATGCGGATAGCGGTTGAGCAGCGTTTCGGAAAGACCGACCCACTCGAGCCGTTCCCGGATCCGTCGTTCACGCTGGTTCTTATCATACAGGCGATGGATCCGCAAAGGCTCCAAAAGATTCTCGCGCAGGGTCATCTGCGGGTTGAGCGATGATTCCGGGTGCTGAAATACAAGCTGCATTTGACAGCGCAGAGCTTTGAGCGCCGCTCCCCGCAGATGTGTGATATCCTGCCCGTCAAACAGGATGCGGCCGCAATCGCTGTCAAGCAGGCGCAGGATCATCCTGGACAGGGTTGTTTTCCCGCACCCGCTGTTTCCCATCAGCCCAAAGGTTGTCCCCGCTTTGATATGAAACGAAACGTCCCGCACCGCTTTTACCCTGCGTCCAAAGCCGGACACAAAGGTTTTTCCGAGATGTTCAACCGTCAGCATGGAGATAGCACCTCGCTTTCCGCCCGCTCTGCGCCCGCATAGGCGGCACAGTGCCGGTACAGCGGTCCAGCCGCTGTGTGCAGCGCGCGGCAAAGGGACAGCCTGTGGCGGGAACCGACGGGTCCGGCGGCGGCAGGGGGTTCATTCCTCTGGACGGCATTGCCGCCAGCAGACCCGCGGTATATGGATGAAGCGGGGATGCCAGCACTTCCCCCGCCGGCCCCTCCTCCACAACGCGTCCCTGATACATCACCAGCAGTCTGTGACAGACACGTGCGGCCAGGGACAAGTCGTGCGTAATAATAATCATGCTTTTGATATGATTTTGCGCAATATCGTCAAGCAGGCTGTACACCTGCTCACGCAGCACCGCGTCAAGCCCTTTTGTAGGTTCGTCGGCGATGAGCCATTCCGGGCCGCAGGAAAGCCCCATCGCCGAGACGACGCGCTGCTGCATACCGCCGCTGAGCTGAAAGGGATAGCTTTGCATCACCCGGTTGACATCTTCAAAGTGAAAAGCCTTCAGCAACTCCACCGCCCGGCGGCGCGCCTCTTTACGGCCTTGTCCACTGTGCGCCAGCAAAGCCTCCTCCAACTGGACGCGGATACGCAGCACTTTATCCAGCGAATCCCCCGGACTCTGCGGGATCAGCCCGATCCGGCTTCCCCGCAGGGCCTGCATCTCCCGCGCGGAAAGGGACAGCAAATTTTCCCCGTCAAATTCGATTGCGCCGCTGAGACGGGCGCTGGAGGGCAGCAGCCTTAAAATGGACATGCCCAATACCGATTTACCGCTCCCACTTTCCCCAATCAGGCCCGTCACCTGTCCGGAGAAAAACCGCGTTGTAACATTTTTGACCGCCGCTGCATCACTGCCCGCTCCAAAAGCAACTGTGAGACGGTTGATCAGAATATCCGATCCCATATGCCCCTCCTAATCGATCTGCCGGGTACGGCCCCGAATATCAAAATGTGCACGCAGCATTTCCCCTAAGTAATTGATGCCGAATGAAAGGATGATCAGGCACGCGCCCGGCGCCAGAATCAGCATGGGAGCCGTCCGAAAGCTGGTCCGGGCCTCGCTGATCATCACCCCCCAGTCAGGGGTCGGCGGTTGGATACCCAGTCCCAGAAAACTGAGGGAGGCGACCGAAAGGACAACACCTCCCACGCGGGTTGTAAACAGTACCGCGATCTCCGGCAGCAGATTCGGCAGCAGATAGCGGGTGATGATCCGCAGCCGTCCCGCTCCCAGGCACCGCGCCCCCTCCACATATGCTTCCTCCCGCAGACGCAGCACGCTGCTGCGCACCACCCGTGAAAAGCTTGCCCACGATGTCAGAACAAGCGCCAGCAGCAGGCTGGACACGCCCGGGTCCAAAATCGCGGCAAGGGCGATCATCACGCTGGTGGAGGGCAGGCCCTGGAAGATGTTCGTAAACCAGGTGATGACGCCGTCCGCCCATCCGCCCAGATAACCGGCGATCAATCCGACGGCCAGCCCCAACAGCATGGAAAGCGCGGTGGCTGCTGCCGCAGTCAGCACCGATACGCGGCCGCCGTACAGCACGCGGGACAACAGGTCTCGCCCCAGGGTATCTGTGCCGAGCGGATGGGCGGCGGATATTCCCTGAAGCCGCTCCGCCATATTGATCTGTGTAGGGGGATAAGGCGCCAGAACAGGCGCCAACAGGCTCCCCGCTAACAGAAGGCCCAGCAGGCAAAGCGCGAGGGCCGCCAATGGATCGATTTTACTTTTTCGCTTCATGCCGCCGCGCCTCCCCCCAAGCGGATCTGCGGATTAAACCAAATGCTTAACAGGTCTGTCAGCAGATGGATGGCTACAAATGTAAAACCGGTGATCATCACATAGCCCTGAAGGGCCGGATAGTCGCGGACAGCGATTGAATCCAGGGCAAATTTTCCAATTCCATTGATGGCAAACACCGATTCCACCACAACCGAACCGCCCAGAATACCGCCCAGATAATTTCCCAAAAGCGTCAGCACCGGAGGAATCGCATTGGATAAGGCGTGGCGGCCGAGTATCAGCCGTTGGGAAATGCCCTTTCCCCGCGCCGCTGTGATATACTGGCTGCTCAATTCCCGAATCACTGTGGAGCGCGTCAGGCGGATCGTGGTGCCAACCGTGGAAAAAGACAACACGATTGCAGGCAGCACAAGATGCAGCCACGTCTCCTGGCCGCTTGTTGGCAGCCAATGAAGCTGCTCGGCAAAAATGCCAACCAACAGGATTGCCGCCCAAAAGCTTGGAACTGACAGCAGCAGGATGCTGCCCCACTGGCTGAGCCTGTCCATCAGTCCCCCTTCGCGGGCGGCGCTTAAAACGCCAAATGGAATTCCCACCATCACAGTCAAAAGCAGCGCGCCGGCCGCCAGCTTTATCGTGACGCCAAACCGGCTGAACAGCTCCTCACGCACAGGCTCCTTCGTTCGAAACGAATCACCCCAGTCCCCCTGAAGCACGCCGCCTATCCATCGCACATACTGTTGGGGATAGGGCCGGTCCAGCCCAAGCTGACGTTCCACCTCCGCCAACTGCTCCGCAGTATAGGCGGATTCACCGCCGCTGCTCAACAGGATTTCCGCCGGATTTCCCGGACTTAAAATTCCCAGAAGAAAGGCCAAAAGGGTGATGCCAAACAGAACCGGCACGGCGGAGAACAGACGCCGGACAATATAGCGCAGCATTTCAACTGACCCAGGCGACTTCGGGAAGTGTAATCCCGGTAAATTTGGCGTCATAGCCCGTGACCTGGTCGCTGTGAACCACCAGCGTGGTAACGGCGATCAGGGGGATCACAGGCAGCTCCTCCGCTCCGATCTTCTGGAGCTGGTTAAAGAGCGCCGCCCGTTCCTCCTCATCATACGTGTCCTTCAATTGATCCAGCAGAGCGTCCACTTCTTCATTGTGATACCCGCTCATGGCAAAGCCATTGTTCATAAACCCGTCCGTATGCAAAAAGCCGCGCAGCATGGTTTCAGGTTCGGCGTTGTTCATCCCCTTAAAGCCCATGGACAGATCAAAATCCCGCTCCTTCAAAGCGGCGGAGACGGCGGCGCTGTCCAATACCTGAATCTGTACGTTCAGCCCCAGCTCCCCAAGCCAATAACTGATCAGCTCCGCATCTGTTTTATACGTCGACGCGGTGAGCAGCCGGACCGTAGGCGTCTGCCCCTGCAGCACTTCGGCCGCCAGGGCCTTGGCCGCTTCCGGGTTATATTCCGGCTGGATATCCTGATAAAACACGGACATGGGGCTGAGGACATTGACGGTTGTTTTCCCATAGCCACAGTAGATATCATTGAGTAGCGTATCGCGGTCGATGATCATACTCATGGCCCGGCGCATCCGCACATCGTTAAAGGGGAAATTCTGATTGTTCACATTGAGATACTGGATATTTGCGGAAAGCGCGGAGGAAACCACAAACCCGCCGGCTTCCCCAAGCTCTTTGGCCGATTGGGGCAAAATTGCGTTGTTGTCATAGACGCCCATGATCTCGCCGGAACGCAGGGCGGCGATCCTCGTTTCATGATCCGGAATAATACGGATTTTGATGCTTGCTGCTTTAGCGGGATCCCCATAATATTTTTCGTTGCGCTCCAATGTGATATATTCGTCCGGTACATGCTCGGAAATCACAAACGGTCCGGTACCGACGCAGTATTCCTTAAATTCACCCGTCTGCGGGTCGTAGCATTCCGGGCTGAACATCCCACAGCCGAAATTAATCATTGTATAGGGCAGCGTCGGGATCGGGTTCTCAAAGGTCAGCCGGACCGTATAATCATCCTCCTTTTCCACCGACTGGAGGCCGGGATATACAGCGTCCACGTCAAAGGCGAAAAATGTGGAGGACACCACCCCCATGTTGCGGTACCGTTCAAAATTTTTCAAAACAGCGTCCGCGTTAAACGGCACGCCATCCGAAAATTGGACACCCTCCCGCAAATGGAAGGTCCACACAGTGGCGTCCTCATTGCGGTCCCAACTGGTCGCGAGACGCGGTTCAGGCTCCCCCTGGTCGGTTTCTCCAATCAACGGCTCCCACACATAAAGATTTACGTTTGTATAATAGGGATCCTTTGTGCCGCGGCCTGGATCGCGGTAGCCAGCTATAACAATCTGATCATTCTGATCGGTAGGTTTTTCGTTCTGTGCGCCATCTGTGGACAGACTGCTTGCCTGCTCCGATCCGCCCGGCACAGACGCCCGCGCTCCTTCTTCCGCACTGCTGCATCCAACACTGCCAATCAGCAGCACGGTGGCCATACAAACGGCAATAATCCGGCTGGTTTTCTTTTTCTTCATTGCTTCCACCTCATCCTTTGTTTTTTATATTTTTCTTTATTGTGCGCCCCAGCCATTCTTGAAAAAGGGGGATAGCCCCCTTTCCAAACAGACCGCCCGCCTCAATAAAACAGCTAAAAAAGCCCCTTTCCTCCATCGGAAAGGGGCCAATACCCAAAAGCCTATTATATTCCGCCTGTCCGGAACAATTCTATAGGCTCCCGCATCCATCTCCCTTTCCCTCGAAGCTCAAACGATGGATATGACTCCAGATGACGACCTGACTTTGCGGTATAACCGCTACACAGTGGCGTGACCGTACGAGATTCCCACTCGTTTCCTCATCTGAAGCTTCATATATTTTTAAGATTGTTCAGCGATCTGTAAAAATTTGTTGTCCGGTCGTCTGTGGCCCGGACATCCTGATCGAATATAATTGCTGATTTTTTAATTATATCCACTTTATCAGTGCAAGTCAAGAAATAGACTTCCCTACAGCAAATCAGAGGTGTCCCGAAATATGCTCTGATATAGATTACACGCATGACTCCTTATGCTGAATAGTAAAGAGGCATTTTATGAAACGGAGACAGGCGCGCTTGCTGCGCATGATTTTTCAAGGCTTCAATATAATGGGAGCAAAGGCTGCCGCGAGAAATTTTTTGATTGACGATATAACCGACCTCCACCGCATCCTCTATAAGCAGTGGAATTGCTACAATGTCTTTTTCATTATACCCTTCTCCAATGATCCCATGACAAATCGTATAGCCATTCAAGTCAATCAATAAATTGAACAAGGTGGCCCGATCTCCTACCCAAATGTTCTTTTTGCGTTTCAATGTATTTAAGATCTCCTCCGTCAAACAAACGGCTTCGCGTGTCTTGCGTTCAAAGGAGAGACAGGGATATGGTTCCAAATCCTCCGGCTTCACAGCATGTTTCTCTGCAAGCGGATTTGTTGAGCTGACACATACATATGGACTTGCAACAAATAAACATTCAAACATCAATTCCCGATCCTTTAATATCCTTTGAATGCGGTTTTTTTGATATTCGTTCAGGCAAAGCACTCCTATTTCACTGCGCAGTTTTACCACGTCTTCTATGATCTCGTCGGTTTGATTCTCCCGCAAATAAAAATCATATGCCTCGTTTCCAAACAGCCTGATCAAATCCGCAAAAGCATTCATCGCGAAAGAGTCATGCTGTGCGGATACACAAAAGCTTTGTTTTCCAATCTTTCTGCCTTTATATTTTTCTTCCAGCAGGGTCGCCTGTTCTGTCACCCGGCTGGCATAGGCCAAAAACTCCTCTCCTTCCCGAGAAAGCGCAACGCCTTTATTGGTACGCATAAAAATACGGATTCCCAATTCTGTTTCCAGCTTCTTCATGGCATTGGTGAGGCTGGGCTGGGCAATGGACAAAGCCTGCGCCGCCTCGCTGATGGTTCCCGCTGCCGCTATGGCTGCCGCATATTTCAATTGCTGCAAGGTCATCTGTATTCCTCCTAATTTGCTTTATTGGATTGTAAAATGCCAATATAAAAGGACGTGCCTTCCTAAGAAAAGCACGCCCAGAAAAAAGCGCAGATCGCTCTACGCCAATATGGCCCGTGTCTTCCGGTTGCGGCAGAAGCACCGCTTTTTCCCACGTATCTGACTTATCTTCTCTTGGAAGCATCACAGTGACCGACTCGCCGGGACTCTCACCCGATTCCGTGTTCCATACAAATGGACAGAAAAAGCAATTCTATTCGTATTTTTAAAAATATTCTGTTTTTATATTATATCTTTATATGTCTTTTGTCAATCCGATCATTGGACAAAACACTATTTTACTGTAGAGCTTTCAATATGCAATGCGTTGCTCTGGTTCTCACAGCGCCGAACGTCCTTGATATTCACTGCGGACAATACTCTCTTTTTCTTCGGACGTCTCCTTGCAACCGCCATTCACCCACATTTTTACGAAAATTGAAGGCGCTTATGTTGATCGTTATCTCACAAAGGAGGAGGAAACCATCGAAGAAGCTAAAGAACGGTTAAATCACAAAGTGAAGCCTTAAAATAATTTTGCCATATGGGCATCCTCCCCCTTGAAAGCCGCGCTTTGATGTGCAGCAGGAAGAAAAGACAGGTAAAAGCGACCACTTTTCACCTGTCTTTTTTGCATTCTGTTCGACAACTCCCCTATTTCAGCTCACTTTTTGACGCTATTTTATAGGCAGCTGCATTTACACAGCTTTTTTGAATCAATCCATTAAACGCCGCCTTCCACACGAATAAAGCCTGAATCGCGCAGAGAAATATAATCCTGTCCTGCAAAAATAAAATGATCAAGCAGGCGGATCTTTGCAGCTGCGAGCGCGTGGCAAACACTTTCCGTCGCCGCCAGATCAGCATTAGATGGCACGGCAAGTCCATGCGGATGATTGTGCGCCAAAATAACGGACACAGCACGGCTGCGCATGGCGGCTTCCAGAATGGTACGCGAATACATCGGCGCTGAATCGATTGTTCCCTCCGCGATAAAATCGCCGTAGGTCAATCCGCCCTTGTTGTTCAGACAAAGCAGGAATACCATTTCCTTTGTTCGTCCCAAAAATTTTGGACGCAAAAAATCCCCAATCGCCTGGACGGACGTAAGCAGCACCTGCTCATGATCCGCACTGTCCAGGTAGCGACGCGTCAGATCGGGCACCAGTTTGAGCAAGGTTGCTGTGTTGCGCCCAATCCCCTCCACTGCACACAGTTCATCAAAAGCCGCGTCGAACACAGCGTCAAGAGAGCCAAACCGTGCGATTAAACGATGTGCCAATTCGTTTGTATCACGCTGGGGTACAGCGTAAAACAACAGAAGCTCGAGCACGGTATGCGGCTCAAAATGGTCGAGTCCTTCACGCAGGAAACGCTCTTTCAGGCGTTGACGATGCCCCTCATGCAGATTTGCCATCGTGTCACCACATTTCTTGATGTCTCAATTCCATTATATCCGCAGCATGTCCAATTTTCAAGCATCCAGCCGGCTTCATCGCTTGCCGCAATGGTTACTTCATGGTAGAATATGCGCAGAGCAAACGATAAAGCCGTTTGTAGCCGCCATCCGTCGGCAACCGCTGCTTTGCAGCGGATTGCGCATTGCGCATATTTTACCATGTCCGCGAAGCGGCATGGTAAAATTGGCCATCAGGGCGGAAGCGGGCTGCGCCCGCGGATCGCCCCGGCCATAAAAGGTAAAATGACCGCCCTGCGGTTATTTTACCATGTCTGCGAAGCGGCATGTAAAATATGCCATCAGGACGGACTCAACCCGCTTTTGCTCAGACGGCCAGCTCTGTCATATTTTGATGGCAATATGGCAAAACCGGTCCAAAATGAAATCCAGCCTGGAGGATGTTATGAGGGAATTTCAAATCAATGGTAACGACGCTGGACAACGTGTCGATAAGTTTCTGACAAAAGCGGTTCCGCTGCTCCCGCAGTCCATGCTGTATAAAGCGATCCGTACCAAACGTATTAAACTCAATGGAAAACGCTGTGAAATTTCGACGCGTCTTTGCACCGGCGATCAACTCACGCTCTATCTCAACGATTCTTTTTTTGACAGCCGCGACGGCGCCTTCTCCTTCCTGCGCTCTCCAGCCGCAATCGATATTATTTATGAAGATGAAAATATCCTGCTTGTCAATAAGCCCGCCGGTTTGGTTGTTCATGAGGACGAGCATCAGAGCAGCGATACGCTTATCAACCGTATACAGCACCATCTTTACAACTGCGGCGTTTATAATCCGGCGGAGGAAAACAGCTTCGCACCGGCGCTGTGTAACCGGATTGACCGCAATACCGCCGGTATCGTCATCGCTGCGAAAAATGCCGCAGCTTTGCGCATCCTCAATGAAAAAATCAAGGCGCGCGAGCTGCAAAAGCTCTACCTGTGCATTGTACACGGAACGATGCCGAAGGAATCCGACACATTAAAAGCCTTCCTGCGCAAGGATGCTCGTACCAATACGGTCGCTGTTTACGACCATCCGATCCCCGATGGGCGCACAATCCTGACACATTATCGCGTTGTGGCGCAAAAGGACCGCCTTTCACTTTTGGAAATTGATCTGCTAACAGGACGCACTCATCAAATCAGGGCGCATTTGGCGCATATTGGGCATCCGCTGCTCGGCGATGCAAAGTATGGGCGAAACCGCGATAACCACAAAACGGGATTGAAGCATCAGGCGCTTTGCGCTTATAAGCTGACCTTTCATTTCCAGTCGGACGCAGGTGTATTAAACGGCTTGAACGGACGTTCCTTTGAGGTATTGGACGTTTGGTTCCGGGATGCCTTTTTTGCCGGTACACTGTATTGAATGCCGCCTGACCAAAGGCGCCGGATACGTCAGAAAACAAACGAATGAGGGGCTGCGCCGCTAAAGCGGCGCAGCCCCTCATTCGTTATTACTTTTCAAGCCCCAGAACGCTGCAAATTACGCGCCCTTGACGATCGCCTCGCAGCGGGATTCGCAGGTGACAATTGCGCCGGTCGGGCAAGCGGTCACACAATTTCCGCAGTTGACGCATTTCTCCGGATCAATCGAAGCCAGGTTGTCCGTAACGGTGATTGCGCCATGCTCGCAGGTACGCTCACATTTTTTACAACCTATGCAGCCGTTCTTGCAGACCTTGCGCGTAAACGCGCCTTTATCGTGCGAGCTGCACCCGACATAGACCGTGCTGGAAGCCGGGATAACTGTGATCAATTGGTTCGGACATGCCTTTGCGCACATGCCGCAGCCGACACAGGCGGCCTTGTCGATCACAGCGATGCCGTCGACAATCGAAATCGCCCCGTATTGGCACGCATTGATGCAATCGCCGTAACCAAGGCAGCCATGCGAACAACTGCCCTTGCCCTGATAAAAGAAGTTACAGGCCGCACAGCTCTGTTTACCCTTGTAATCCATCACGCTGTCAGTTGCATAGCAGTTTCCCGAACAGCGCACAACAGCATATTTTGCCTCCACGCTTTCGGCTGCAACGCCCATCGCCGCGCTCACCTTCGCCGCAACGCCTGCGCCGCCGGGCACACACAGGTTTGTTTTTGCGCCGTCGTGCGCGACCGCCTTGGCGTAATCATCGCATCCGGCGTAGCCGCAGGCGCCGCAGTTGGCGCCGGGCAGCTCGGCGCGGATACTGTCAAACAGTTCATCGGCGGGCAGCGCCATTACCTTAGCTGCGACGACCAACACAATTGCGCAGATCAAGCCGATGCCGCCTACGATGACCGCTGGGAACATTATTGAAGTCATCATGAAACCCCACCCCCATTATTTGAACAGGCCGTCAACGATTCCGCTGAAGCCCATAAAGCTGACAGAGCAGATCGCAGCCGCCGTCAGTGTGATCGGGATGCCCTGATACGCCTTGGGAATGCTTCCAGCCGCAGCGTCTACGCGGGAACGCACGCCCGAGAAAATCACCATGGCCAGCATAAAGCCAAGACCGGAACCGATCGAGTTGACCATCGATTCAAGGAAATTGTAGCCTTCGTCGAGGTTGAGGATCGTAACACCGAGCACGGCGCAGTTCGTCGTGATCAACGGCAGGTAAATACCGAGCGCCTTATGCAGCGCAGGGATGTACTTCTTCATTACGATTTCAATAAACTGAACAAGCGCAGCAATAATCAGAATAAACGCAATGGTCTGTAAATAATCCAACCCGTTCGGAACGAGCAGATATGTATAGATCGGCCATGTGGCGGCTGTCGCAAGCGCCATGACAAAGGTAACGGCGACGCTCATGCCGAATGCGGAATCCAGCTTTTTGCTGACGCCCAAAAACGGGCAGATGCCGAGGAACTTCGCAAGGACATAGTTATTGACCAGAACGGCGCTGACAATGATAATCAAATATTGCTTCACTGATCAGCACCTCCTTCCCGGACAGCAGCGCATGCAGAAGCCGCCGGACAGCCTGTGCAGCCGAATTCCTTTTTCTTAATCGCCTTGCCGTGCGTCAAATGGTTGACGGCCGCGATCAAAAATCCAAATACGAGGAAACCGCCGGGAGCCAGCAGGAATACGATGACCGGATCCCACAGGTTGGCTGTCAACGTGATGCCCATCCAGGTGCCGTTCCCGATCAGCTCGCGGATCGAACCCATGCAGAACAGCGCCAGTGTAAAACCAAGGCCCATACCCACGCCGTCAAGAGCAGAGGCAAGAACGGTATTCTTATTGGCAAACATCTCGGCGCGGCCAAGGATAATGCAGTTAACAACAATCAGCGGCAGATAAACGCCGAGCGCCGTGTCAAGCGACGGGGCGTATGCCTTGACAAGAAACTGAACGATTGTAACAAACGCCGCGATGACGACGATGTAGCACGGGATACGCACGGAATCCGGTATTACTTTTTTCAAAAGCGAAATAACGACGTTTGAGCCGATCAAAACGACCATCGCCGCAATGCCCATACCGATGCCGTTGACCGCCTGGGTCGTAACGGCCAGCGTCGGGCAGGTGCCGAGGATCAGCACGAGCGTCGGATTTTCCTTGAGAATACCATTTGTAAGAATTTTCCAATAATTTGTCTTTGGTTTATCAGACATGATTTACGCCTCCTCCTCTGCCGTAGCGCCGGCAGTCGAATCAACAGACTGACCGGTCACAGCTCCGTACGCCTGATAAGCGGTTCCGATGCAACGAATAAACGCGTTTGAGGAAATCGTTGCGCCTGTAACCGTCTCGACGCCCTCAAGCGCGGAATCCTTACCGATAAACTGACCGGTAAAGGAGGCTTCACCCGTCTTGGAACCAAGTCCCGGTGTTTCGCTGTTGTCAAGCAGCTGCGTTCCCGTGATCTTTCCGTCGTCGCCAATGCCGACCATCACAACATACGCGCCGCCAAAGCCCTTATCCTGCACCTGGAACGCGTAGCCAAGCCCGCCTGTTTCCTTGGCCGCGAGCAGAACGCCCTCGACGCCGTCGACGGTGATCTCCTCAAAGCTGCCGGCACCCGGCAGCACCGCCGCCATGGCCGCGTCCGTAGCCGCTTTGGTGGCTGCGTCGATCGTATCCTTTGTAATTGTGTAGGTCGCGCCGAGCAGCGCGGAAGAAATAACGCAGATGAGGGTCAGAACGATAATCGGTTTTGCCAGTTTCATATACATGCGCCCCCTTACTGTTTCTGCTCAAAGACAGCGCCGAACGGCTTGGTAATCGTCAGGCTGTCGATGTGCGGCGTCAGGATATTCATCAGGAGGATCGCGAAGGACATGCCCTCCGGATAGTTGCAGAAGGAGCGAATGACCATGGTGATGAACCCGATGCCGATTGCGAAAACGACCTTTCCCTTTGTTGTTACCGGGCTGGTCGAATAATCAGTCGCCATGAAAAATGCAGCGATCATAACGCCGCCGGAAAGGATCGCATAAAACGGATCCTGGCCGAACAGCAGCGCAAACACAAAGATGCTCGCGATCAGCGTCACGGGGATCTCCCATCCGATGATGCCGCGCCAGATCAAAAATACGCCGCCGATGATCAGCGCAATCGCACAGGTTTCACCCATTGAACCGCCGCGCTGACCGATTAACATCTGCCAAAGCGAAGGGAGCGCGTCCGTCTGCCCGGTTGAGATCAGCGTGAGCGGCGTCGCCGTCGCCATCGCGTCAACACCGCGCGGAGCGACCCATGTCGTCATCTGGCCGCCAAACGACACGAGCAGAAACACACGCGCCGTCGCTGCCGGGTTGGCGAAGTTGCATCCGATGCCGCCGAACAGGCATTTAACGACGACAATCGCCATAAAGGAGCCGAACGCCGCCATCCAGAACGGAAGCGTAACCGGCAGGTTGAACGAAAGAATAATGCCTGTGACAACGGCGCTGCAATCGCCGATGGTCTGCTCGCGCTTTGTCACCTTATTAAACAGATACTCAAACAGGACGCTGAACACAACACAGACGGCAGTCAGCGCGAGCGCGCGCAGGCCAAAGAACCAGATCGCCGCAATCAGCGACGGCATCAGGGCCACCGAGACAGTGAGCATGATTTTGCGCGTCGAGATGCCATCCTTCACATGCGGGGACGGGGTGATCATAAGCTTCGCCTGTTCCTGCGTCTGCTCCTGGTTTTCCATTACATTCGTAGCCAAAACAATACCCTCCTATCCTTACTTTTTTGCAGTCGCCGCGCGCAGCATCTGCTTGGCCATCTTGTTGGTGAAGGTCAGATTGCGCTTTGCGGGGCAGACAAATGAACAGCAGCCGCACTCCATGCACAGCATCACCTTGAGCTTTTGAAGCATTGCGATGTTCTCGCTCTCATATGCCTTCTCGATCTGGCGCGGCATCAGGTGATACGGGCAATTCTGCATACAGCGGCCGCAGCGGATGCATGGATGTTCCGGCTCCACGACGGTCTGCGACTCGTCAAACGCAAGCAGGGCGTTGTTGTTTTTCAGGACAGGGTACGCGGCGTCAAACACAAGCGTCCCCATCATCGGGCCGCCCATGATCAGCTTTTTGGCTGGGCGTTTGTAGCCGCCGCAGAAGGCAATCACATCGGAAAAATGCGCGCCGATCGGGGCGATAACGTTTTTCGGCTCGGCGATCGCGCCGCCGTCAACCGTCAGCATCTTTGTGATGAGCGGCATACCCGTGCGCAGGTACTGGCCGATAAAGGCGGTCGTTGTGATATTTTCAACGATGATACCCGCGTCGGCTGGAAGCATCCCCTCTTTGATCACGCGTCCGGTCGTCTCATAGGCCGCGACCTTTTCAGCGCCCTTCGGGTAAATCGCGTGCAGGCTGCACACCTCAATGCTGCTGTCGTCCTTTGTCAGACGGCGCAGCATCTCGATCGCCTGGGGCTTGTTGTCCTCAATGGCGATCTTGACCTGTGTAATACCGACATATTTTTTGATCGCCTCAATACCGTCGAGCACATCCTGCGGACGCTCGATGATCGTGCGGTAGTCGGATGTTATGTACGGCTCGCATTCGGCCGCGTTGACAACGAGCGTATCCACCTCAGAGAGATTCTTGGGATTCAGCTTGATGTGCGTGGGGAAACCGGCGCCGCCCAGACCGACAAGGCCCGACTCCTTGATCGCCTGCACAAATTCGGGATGATTTGAGATCACCGGGGGCTTTACATTTTCATCGACCGTCTGTTCGCCGTCCGTCTGGATGATCACCACCTGGCTGCGCCCGCCGTTCGATGTGACGATCTCCTCAATCGCCGAAACAGTCCCCGATACGCTGGAATGGATCGGCGCGCTTAAAAATGCGTCGCTGTCGCCGATTTTTGTCCCAACCTTCACAGTGTCGCCCTTGGCCACGATCGGCTTGCAGGGCGGACCCATGTGCTGCGACATTGAAATGCATACTTCCTTGGGAAGCGGCAGCTCAACGCCCGGACAATTTTCCGTGTTTTTGAAGTGCGCGACATGCGCGCCCTTCAGCGTTTTCTGCAAAACACTCATTTTCCCATATTGCCTCCTCTAGAGATTTCAGAAACCGCCATGCCCCGGCAGCTTCCCCCCGTAAACCGGCCTTTGATTCCCGCCCTGCCCACACAACAAGCAGGCGGGCCGTTCAAGGGCCGCTTTGATACGGGCTTTATCGTCAGTTGACTCCAAAATGGCGTCAAAAGAAGATCCGTTTAAAATGCGGCATCAGACTGCGCAGCAGTACTCCTGTCAATACCCCCATGGCGATTCCAAAGAGGGCAAGCGCCGGAAAGTAATAAAACACCATTGCGCTTTTCAGCACAGCCGCAGCCATAAAGAGCTGTCCGGCGTTGTGCGCCAAACCGCCGCAGACGCTTATAAAAAGAAAGCTGCGCTTTTCACGCTCCGCGCCGAGCAGCAGCATCACCGTCACAGACGCCAGCCCGCCCGCAAGGCTCATCGCGGCGCCGACAGCGCCGCGTGTAAACAGCACAAACATGCTTTTCAGCACAGCGATCATATATGCCTCGCGCCGGCCCATACAGAACAGACAGTACATCGTCACGATGTTGGAAAGCCCTATTTTAAGACCCGGAACCGGCAGGGGCGGTATCAAGGCCGACTCCGCGAAACTTAAAACAATCGAAAGCGCGAATAAAAGCCCCATTGCCGCCGCGCGCGACGCCCGGTACTTCATGCCGTCCCTCCGGATACAAACGTATAGGCGCCGCTCTTGTCGGCCGGGACAACACGCTCCCGCATATTTTCTGAAATATAGACATTCTTGTCCTGATCAATCACGATCAAGCCGCAGTCAAAACTGTTGAGCCTCTCCAGCACAAACGACCGGCCCTTTATAAATAGCCATGTGGACATGAAATCAGCAAACGCGCCGTCCTGCGAAACAACAGACACAGACATCAGGTCCGTCCGGGCAGGATAACCCGTCGCGGGATCCAGGATATGGTGATAACGAACGTCATCCTTCATAAAATAGCGTTCGTAATCGCCGGACGTGGCCATCGTAGTGTCCTCCAGGACGACCGCGGCAATATAATCGTTTTCACCGCCGCGCGGGTCCCGCAGGCCAAACCGGAACGGCTGTCTCACTGTTCTGCCAGCCTGATCCGCGACAGGTTTTTGGCCGATTGTCATGATGTTGCCGCCGATGGAAATAAATCCCGATTCAACGCCGTTCTCCCGCGCAATGCGGTCCGCCGCGCCGCATGCAAATCCCTTGGCGATTCCTCCGAGATCAACGGCTTGACCCTCACGCCGCAGCATCGCGGAATGCGTCTCAGGATCGAGCAGAATATCGCGGTAATCGACCAGAGCCAGCCGGCTGGCGATCTGCTCGCTGTCCGGGATAAAAACGCGGCCGCGTGTGATCCCCCAAACCTGCGCCACCGGCGCGACGGTTACGTCAAAAACGCCGTCTGATTCAGCCCCATACGCCGCGCAGCGTTCCAACAGCTCATACGTATCCTCTGAAAGCGGTACGAACGCCCTTCCAGCATTTCGATTGAGCGCGGCAATCTCCGAATCATCTATGTACATCGACATCCTGTTTTCGATATCGCGCAGGGCAGCATCGACCGCATCCTTGGCTTGCGGTCCGTTCTCGCCGAAAAATTCATACTCAACGAACGTATCCATAATAAACGCCACGCCGGTTGTTACCATGCGTTCGCTCTCAGAGACCCGCCGCTGCGCCAATGCCCTGGCAACAAAACCCGCCAGGCCAGCCAACAGGACCGCTGCAATCAGAAGGCCGGCGACCGCCCTGCCCAGTTTTTCACGCTTCGACAAGCCCAAAAATCCTTTCAGTGAATCAATCGAAAACACCCCGCGGGAGGCGGGGTGTCTTCCGGTTCAAAGCCAAACGCTTGATATGCAGACAACAATTACTTGCCGTCCTGCTCGGACGACGCCTTGTCCCCATCTTCCTCATCATCGAGGTCGAATTCCAGAAGCTCGCCGCAGTTGGGGCAAGTCGTCTGGCCTTCCTCAAGCATATCGGAATCGATGCATACGATATCGCCGCAGGTCGGGCAGCAGACCTCATAAATGTCGCCGTCTGCGCAGTCCTCGTCGTCACAGTCGCAGCCGCAGTCATCGCAGCCGCAGTCGTCGTCATCAAGCTCGTAAAAATCCTGCTCGAGTGAGCCGAGATCCTCGTCAATCGTATCGACCTGTTCGCTGAGTTCGTCGATTTGGGCTTCGAGGTCGGAAACGGTCAGCGCCATGTCGTCAAATGCGTTGACCAACGCATTGATGACCTTTCCCTCCTTGGTGGAATCGTCGATGCCCAGTCCTTCCGCAAGACCCTTGATATACGCGGCTCTCTCCGTAATCGTCATGGCTGTCAACCTCCATTCGTTTCAAATGTTTATGAAAAAGCGGCGCTTACGCACGCTCCATATACTCGCCGGTACGTGTATCCACCTTGATATGGTCGCCCTCATTGATAAACAGCGGCACGCGGATTTCCGCGCCTGTCTCAAGCGTCGCTGGCTTCGTAGCGTTGGTAGCTGTGTCGCCCTTAAAGCCCGGATCGGTCTGTGTGACCTCAAGCTCAATGAAAAACGGCGGCTCGACGCCGAACACGTTACCCTTATACGACAAAACCTTCACGTCCATGTTTTCTTTCACAAACTTGAAGTTGTCGCCAAGCGTGGAAGCCGAGATCGGAATATTCTCATACGTCTCGTTATCCATAAAGTAATACAGATCGCCGTCCCTGTAAAGATACTGCATGTCCTTGCGCTCGACGAAAGCAGTCGGATACTTGTCCGTCGGGTTGAACGTTTTCTCCGTCACAGCGCCCGAGATCACATTGCGGATCTTAGTGCGGACAAACGCCGCGCCCTTTCCGGGCTTTACATGCTGGAATTCAATAATCTGTACAACGTTCCCGTCCATCTCGAACGTCACGCCGTTTCTGAAATCGCCGGCAGAAATCATATAGTTACCTCCAAATGTTCTGACGCACCTGCCTGCAGGCTTGGGCGCATCACCCTGTTTAACACTCTAATTCTATATGAAAAAGGCGCCGAATGCAAGCCCCTTTCTCACATAATTCTTGCTATAATACCAACAAATTCCTGTCAGATGATGTCAAATCCTCGCAGCCGTCCTGCGTTACAAGCACCATATTCTCAGTGCGCACGCCAAACCGCCCCTCCAGATAAATCCCGGGTTCAACGGTGATCACCATACCGGGCGCGCAGATATGGGTGTTTTCCGGAGCGAAGGCGGGCGTCTCATGAATTTCCAGGCCGAGCGAATGGCCCGTACCATGTCCGAAGGCGCCGCCATAACCCGCCTGAGCGATGACCCCGCGCGCCGCCGCGTCCACATCGCCGCAGACAGCGCCTGGCCGCACCGCAGCGATTGCTGCTTTCTGCGCCTGCAAAACGATATCATAAACATGGCGCTGCTCCTCGCTGACCTGGCCAATTGCCACAGTGCGCGTCATATCCGAGCAATAGCCGTCTACAACGCAGCCGAAATCCATTGTGATAAAATCGCCCTTTTCGACTTTCTTGTCCGTCGGCACGCCATGCGGCATGGAGGAATGCGCGCCCGATACGACAATATAATCGAACGCCGGACGCTCCGACCCATGCCGGTAGGTATAATCGAGCAGCTCACCTGCGATCTGCCGGTCGGTCATCCCCGCCTTGATATAGCCGCAGATATGCGTAAACGCGTCGTCGGTGATTTTCTGCGCCGCACGGATAGCCGCCAGCTCCCGCGGCGATTTGACCGCCCGCAGGGCGCGCAGCGCTTCACCAGCGCGCGCGTCGGAAAACAGCTCGATATCCGGCAGGCGCTCTTTCCACCGCGCATACTCCGCAAGCGTCATATAGTCGCTTTCAACCGCCAGCCGCCGGACGCCGTGCCGCTTGAGCAATTCCCCGATCTGCCCGTAAAGCTTGTCCTGCAAAATCACCTCGCAGCCGGAGCAAACGGCCCGCGCTTTTTCAAAATAGCGGAAATCGATGATCAGATACGCTCCTATGCCGCGCAGAGCCAGCAATGTGCCGGCTGACGACTGCATCCCTGTCAAATAGCGGCGGCCGACCTCGGATGTAATCAATACGCCTTCAATTTCCTTCGGAAGCCGTTCCAGCAGCGCCTCAGTCCTGTTTTCCATTGTGATCCTCCTCTATACCGAGCAGCGCGTCGACCGCGAGCCTGTAGACGTTTTTCCCAAAGCCATAGACGCCGCCGGCGCACACCGGCGCAATCACCGACGTATGGCGGAACGGCTCGCGCGCATGGATATTGGACAGATGCACCTCGACAACCGGCGTACGGATTGCGGCGATCGCGTCGCGGATGGCGATGCTGTAATGCGTGTACGCGCCCGCGTTGAGCACAACGCCGTCAAAATCGGTGTGCGCCTTCTGCAGCTTATCGACAATATCCCCCTCGTGATTTGACTGAAAAAATTCACAATGGACGCCGCGCGCGGCGGCATACTCCCTCAGTTCTGCGCCGATCGCCTCCAAACCGGTATTTCCATAGATACCAGGCTCGCGCACGCCAAGCATATTCAGATTTGGCCCATTGATCACAAGCAGTTTTTCCATGATGACACCCCTTTATGTCCCATCGATTAAAAATCGCCGCCCGGCATGCTTTATCGACGCGCGCCGGACGCATCGCCGCGCAGGATCAGACGTTCAAGCGCGCGCTTGAACCGGAAAAACGGGAAGGTTTCCAGCTCGATTGGGTCGACCAGCACTGACGTCACGCCCGCCAGGCGTGCGCACAGCACATCCGTAAAGATCTGATCGCCCACAACCGCCAGCTCGCTTTTTTTCGCTCCCAGACGCGCAAGCGCGCGGCGCACGCCGCCGCCAAGAGGTTTTTTTGCATTGGCGATACACCCAAGCCCGATCATCTCGGCAAATGGTTCGACGCGCGCGGGTTTATTGTTTGAAAGAACCAGGAGCCGCACGCCCGCCTGCTGCATCTGTGCGATCCACGCGCGCGCCTGCGGCCCGATATCGGGGCTGTCATGCGTTGTCAGCGTGTTGTCGACATCGAGCAGCAGTACGGTCAGCCCATGCCGGGCAAGCCATTCGGGCGTGATCTGCCAGGCGCGCTGGAACCTGTATTCCGGCCAAAACAGGCGCATAGTTTCCCTCGTTTCCGGCCGCGGCGCGGCCAACCTGCAATGAACAAAACGGATGGGGACGCGCCCCATCCGTTTTTATCGCTTGATTATTTGAACTTGCGTTTACGGGCAGCCTCAGATTTCTTTTTGCGCTTTACAGAAGGCTTCTCGTAATGCTCTCTCTTGCGGACTTCGGCAAGAACGCCGGAGCGGGCGCAGGAGCGTTTAAAACGCCGCAGAGCGCTGTCCAAAGACTCGTTGTCCTTGATTCTGATTTCTGACATTTACCAATTCCCTCCCCACGCCGTCTGGCCTGACTCTGTCAATCCTTCCGTTGTGGTTGGATAACAGCTTTTATTATACTATGACGAGGTATCCTTTGTCAAGCAATTTACCCTATGTTCTATTGTGGCTTTTCAACAAAATTATACAAAAAGTTTATCTGGCCACAATATTCACAAGCTTGCCCTTAACAACAATTTCCTTGACGATTGTCTTGCCCTCGATGGCGCGCGCGACCTCCGGACGCGCTTTCGCCGCAGCCAGCGCCTGATCGTCGCTGCAATCGGCGTCGACCATGACGCGCGCCTTGATCTTGCCGCATACCTGCACCGCGATCTCCACCTGCGCGTCACGGCATTTGGCCGGATCAAACACAGGCCACTTCTGACCATTGAGCATCCCGCCGAAGCCAGCTCGCTCCCACATCTCCTCGGTCATGTGCGGCGCGAACGGGTTGAGCAGGATCAGCAGTGTTTTCAGCTCTGCGGCATTGATTTTCCCATGGTCGCAGACATCGTTAAGCAGGGACATCATCGCTGCGATCGCTGTGTTGAACTTGAGCGATTCAATGTCCTCCGTCACCTTTTTGATCGTTTTATGCAGCGCCGATTCGAGCGCAGACGAATAGGCTTCGCCCGGTTCCAGGCAGTCAAGCAGGCCGAACACACGCTCCAGAAAGCGTTTGCAGCCCTTGATCGAACTCTGCGACCACGGCGCGCTCTTTTCAAAGTCGCCGATGAACATCTCATAAAGGCGCAGCGTGTCCGCGCCGTAATCGCGCACAATATCGTCCGGATTGACGACGTTGCCGCGCGATTTGCTCATCTTTTCGCCGTTCTCTCCCAAAATCATGCCGTGGCTTGTCCGCTTGGCATACGGCTCCGGCGTCGACACGACACCGATATCATATAAAAATTTATGCCAGAAACGTGAATAGAGCAAATGCAGCGTCGTGTGCTCCATGCCGCCGTTGTACCAGTCGACCGGCATCCAGTAGTCGAGCGCCTCTTTGGAGGCCAGCTCCTTGTCGTTGTGCGGGTCGCAGTAACGCAGGAAATACCATGACGAACCGGCCCACTGAGGCATTGTATCCGTTTCGCGCCTAGCCGGCGCGCCGCATTTCGGGCACTTGACATTGACCCAGCTGTCGATTGCGGCCAGCGGCGAATCACCGTCGCCGGTCGGCTCGTAGCTATCGACCTCCGGCAGGCGCAACGGCAGCTCGCTTTCGTCGAGCGGCACATATCCGCAGTGGCCGCAGTGGATGATCGGGATCGGCTCGCCCCAGTACCGCTGGCGCGAAAAGACCCAGTCGCGCAACTTGAAGTTGACCTTCGGCTCGCCCTTTTTATTTTCGGAAAGCCAGCCGATGATCTTCTTTTTTGCCTCCTCGACCGAAAGGCCGTCGAGTATTCCGGAATTGACCATGACGCCAGTGTCGCAGTCGATGTATGCCTCCTGCTCGACATTGCCGCCCTGCACGACCTCGATAATCGGCAGTCCAAACTTTTTGGCAAACTCCCAGTCGCGCGTATCATGCGCCGGGACGGCCATAATCGCGCCGGTGCCATACGACATCAGGACATAATCCGATATAAAAATCGGGATTTCGGCCCCGTTGACGGGATTGACGCCGCAGACGCCCTCCAGGCGGACGCCTGTCTTATCCTTGACAAGCTCGGTGCGTTCAAAGTCGGATTTCTTGGCCGACTCCTGCTGGTAGGCGCGCACCGCGTCCAGATTTCCGATGCGGTCCGCCCACTTTTCGATATACGGATGCTCGGGCGAGATGACCATATACGTCGCGCCGAACAGCGTGTCCGGGCGCGTTGTATAAACGGTCAGCGTATCGCCGGCCGTCGTACCGAAATGGACCTGCGCGCCTGTCGAACGGCCGATCCAGTTGCGCTGTGAAATCTTGACGCGGTCGATGTAATCGACTGTATCGAGATCGTCCAAAAGCCGCTGCGCATACTCTGTAATCTTGAGCATCCACTGGCTCTTGACCTTGTGGACGACCTCGCTGCCGCACCGCTCGCAGACGCCGTTTACGACCTCCTCGTTGGCCAGCACCACCTTACAGCCGGTACACCAGTTGACCGACATCTCCTTTTTATACGCCAGCCCGCGTTTAAAGAGCTGGAGGAAAATCCACTGCGTCCATTTATAATAGGACGGGTCGGTCGTATTGACCTCGCGCGACCAGTCGAAGCTGAGTCCCAGGCTTTTGAGCTGCGCCTTGAACCGCTGTACATTGTCGTGCGTCACCTTCTCCGGGTGGATGTGGTTTTTGATCGCGTAATTTTCCGTCGGCAGGCCAAAGGCGTCCCACCCCATCGGGTACAGGACGTTGTAGCCCTCGAAGCGGCGCTTGCGCGCCACGATATCGAGCGCCGTATAGGAGCGCGGATGGCCCACATGCAGCCCCTGTCCTGAAGGATACGGGAACTCCACAAGCGCGTAATACTTCGGCTTTGTATAGTCGTTCGAAGCCGCAAACGTGCCCTGTGCCTCCCAGATATCCTGCCATTTCTTTTCAATCGATGCGAAATCGTACTTCAATTTGTACACTCCCCGCCGCCGCAAAACGCCCGCGGCAAATTCTGTTGCAACCGGAGCCGCCAGCGGCCCCCCGGTCATCGGACCGTCAAAGGCGCGCTCAACCGGGCGCCAGTTCCACCCTGGGCGCGTCGGCCCAAAGGCGTTCAAGCCCGTAAAATTCACGCGCCTGCTCGTGGAATATATGGACGATCACGTCGTAATAATCGAGCACAATCCACATCCCCGACTGATAGCCCTCGATGCGCCGCGGTTCCTCGCCGAGCGCGGAAAGACCCTCCTCCACGGCGTCCGACAGCGCCTTGACCTGCGTATCCGAACCGCCGGAAGCGATAACGAAATAATCGCCGATCGTCGTCAATTCGCGGATTTCAAGCGCCATAATATCTTTGGCCTTCTTTTCCGAAAGAAAGCGCGCAATCTTTTTAACCATCTCATTAGATGTCATCCGTTTCACCTCCAGACGGACGTTTCAGATCAGCCTGCTGATCTGTTATATAAGCGTTATATGCCTCAAATGTATCCCGGCTGATACCGAGCGAGCGTTCTACCAGATCGCGCAGGGCAAAGCGCATCGCTTCTTTCATCGCGGGACGCAGCGCCGTTTCAGCCAGCGCGCGCATCGGCAGAATATCCTTATAATCGCGGTCCTCGCTTGTCAGATCAGCCAGATACACCACCTCGTCAAGCGCGGTCATCGCGCCGCACGCGGTTGTATGGTAGCGGATGGCGTGAAGAATTTCAGGATCATCGATCCCAAGCGTCTCCCTGATATAGCCGCACGCCGCCATACCGTGCCATGTCTTTGGCTGGGTCCTCTGTACGCTGTCAAGAATGATACCATACTTTTCAAGCCAATGCAACTGCTCATCGCGCGGCATCTCCTTGCAGATGTCATGCATCCAGCCAGCGGCCATCGCCTTCTGTTCGTCGCAACCATACAGGCATGCTAGCTTCTGCGCCTGCCTGACAACACACTGCGTATGGAAATACCGCTTTGCCGAAAGGGTCTTTTTCGCAAGTTTGTCCAGCTTTTTCAAATCATAATCCATCATGACGCGCCCCGCTTTCATTGAGAATTAGGGGCTGCATTTTGCCCCGTAACGGGAGCTTTAAAACAGCCCCTTGGATGATTGATACAGCCTGTTTTCCATGATATAATCCGCCACCTTCGGCGGAACAAATCCCGCAAGGCTCTCGCCTGCCTGCACGCGCGCGCGCACCTGTGTCGATGAAAACGGCAGAGGTTCGAGCGCGACCAGCTCGATTTGCGCGCCGAGCCGCTCAAGCCGGGCGGCCTCGGCGCGCAGCGCCTGCATCTGTCCCGGGCTGCGCGCGCCCGCACAGATCACCGCGTCCAAAATAATCCTCTGCCAGTCATACCATTGTGTCAGCGATAAAAACATATCGCTGCCCATAATCAGGTAAAACGTATCGCTGGGATTTTCGCGCGTAAGTTGCTTGAGCGTATCGACGGTATAGCTTTTGCCGCCGCGGCGAAGCTCAATGTCACTGACGCGGCAGACCGGGTCGCCCTCAAACGCGAGCCTGCACATATTCAGGCGGTGACAACCGCCGGCAAGCTGTCCGCCCGCCTTATGCGGCGGCAGATAGGTCGGGATCACCAAAACCCGATCCAAATGGAGCGCAGCGGCATATGTCCGCGCAAGCAGGACATGGCCGCAATGGATCGGGTTAAACGTACCGCCGAACACGCCCGTGCGCATCAGTCAAGCTCGATCCGCGGTTTTTTGTCGTTTCTGCGGTACAGGACAAATTTTCCGCCGATCACCTGGACCACCTCGGCGTTCGCCGCGGCAGCCAGCCGTTCGGCCGCTTCGCGCACCGACTCCGGGCACGTTTCCAGCACGCGCAGCTTGATCAGCTCGCGCGCCGTTAACGCGTCGTCGACCTGCCTGACCAGCGTGTCCGCCACGCCGCCCTTGCCCACCTGCAAAATGGTGTCCTCCGTGCTTGCCAGCCCGCGCAGCTTTGCGCGCTGTTTGCTTGTCAGCATCTTGGTTTCCTCATTTCTTTATTGATTCCCGCATCCCTGCGAAAGCTTCTGTGCAAATGCGCGCAGGGCCTTTCCCCTGTGGGATACCGCGTCCTTTTCCGCGCCGGAAAGCTCTGCGAAGCTTTTATCCCCAACCATGAAAATCGGATCGTAGCCGAAGCCGCCCTCCCCGCGCGGCGCATGGCCGATGACGCCTTCGCAGCATTCCTCCGCGTCGATGCGCGTCCCGTCCGCGCCGATGTAGCAGATATGCGCGACAAAGCGCGCCGTGCGCTTTTCATCCGGCACCTGTATAAGCTCCTTGAGCAGCAGTTTGATCTTCTCGCTGTGCGGCAGATCCTCTCCGCCGTACCGCGCCGAATAAACGCCCGGCGCGCCGCCGAGCGCATCGACGCACAGCCCCGAATCGTCCGCGACGGCGGCCTTCCCGGTCAGCCTGTGGACGGCCTGCGCCTTGAAGAAGGCGTTTTCGGCAAAGGTTTCGCCCGTCTCCTCCACCGCGAGCGCCGGGCACACGTCGCTCTGCGCCGCGATCTCAATGCCGAGCGGCGCGAAAATCCGTTCAAATTCCTGTAACTTATGACGGTTTCCCGTCGCGGCGATCACCTGCATCAATCATCCGCCTCCGTTTCCCGGCCGCCGAACAGTGCGTCGACAAAGTCGGCTGCATTAAATGGGCGCAAGTCGTCGACCTGTTCGCCGACGCCGATATATTTGATCGGCACCTCAAGCTCCTGCCGGATGCCGATGACAACGCCGCCGCGCGCCGTGCCGTCGAGCTTTGTCAGGATAATGCCCGTGATGCCCGCGGCCTCTTTAAACTGACGCGCCTGATTGAGCGCGTTCTGCCCGGTCGTCGCGTCGAGCACAAGCAGCACCTCGACGTCGCAGCCGGGCGCCTCGCGCTGGATCACGCGCGAGATTTTCGACAGCTCGTCCATGAGGTTTTTCTTATTGTGCAGCCGGCCGGCCGTATCGCAGATGATCACGTCCACGCCGCGCGCGCGGCCGGCGGTGATCGCGTCGAACACGACGGCGGCCGGGTCTGCCCCTTCCGACTGGCGTACCATCTCGACGCCGGCGCGGTCCGCCCAAACCTGGAGCTGGTCGATAGCCGCCGCGCGGAACGTGTCAGCCGCGCCGAGCAGCACCTGCTTGCCCTGCGCTTTAAGGCTGGCCGCCAGCTTGCCGATGGTCGTCGTCTTGCCCACACCGTTGACGCCAATGACGAGCACGATCGACGGCTTTGTTGAAATTGAGAGCGCCTCACCGCCGGCGAGCATGTCTGCGATGATCTCCTTGATCAGCTCCCTGACCTCGGCGGCGTCCGTGACGCCGCGCTGCTTGACAGCCGCACGCAGCCGGCGGCAGATCTCTGCGGAGGTCGCAACGCCGACATCCGACATGATCAGTGTCTCCTCCAGTTCCTCAAACAGCTCCTCATCAATCTTTGTAAACGAATTGACAATCGCGTCAACCTTGCGCGCCATCGATTCGCGCGTTTTTTTCAGCCCCTCGGCCAGTCTCCCGAAAAAACCCATATTGTCCCTCCCGGTCCTGTTTTATTGGATACCGAGTTTGCCCTCGATCTCCCCGACATTCAGCTCCAGCAGCTTGGAAACGCCTTCCTCCTGCATCGTCACTCCATAGAGCACGTCGGCCTCCTCCATGGTCCCGCGGCGGTGCGTGATCGTGATAAACTGCGTTTTATCGCAGAGCGTGCGTAAATATTGCGCGTATTTGACGACGTTGACATCGTCGAGCGCCGCCTCGATCTCGTCGAGCAGGCAGAACGGCGACGGCCGCACCTTGAGGATCGCAAAATAGATTGCAATCGCCACAAACGCCTGCTCGCCGCCCGAAAGCGCCGACAGGTTCTTAATGATCTTGCCGGGCGGCTGTACGAAAATATCAATGCCCGATTCCAGCACGTCCGTCGGGTCTGCCAGCGACAGGGACGCTTTGCCCCCATCGAACAGCTCTGTAAAAACTACAGAAAAATTCGCGGCAATTTTAGTGAAGTTCTCCGAAAAAATTGTGCGCATATCGCTTGTAAGCCGCTCAATCAGCCGCAGCAGCTCGGCGCGCGACCGCTCGGCGTCCTCTGTCTGCGTCTTAAGAAACGTATACCGCTCCGACACCTCGCCGTATTCCTCAATCGCGCCCAGATTCACGCTGCCAAGCGCCTTGATCTTACCTTTGAGTTCCCCCAGGCGCCTCTGCGCAGCCGGCGTATCCTCCACCGGCTGCGCCAGTTCGGCGGCCTGCGAACGCGTCACCTCATATTCGTCCCACATGCGCGCGATGATCGCGTCGTATTCGCCCTGCATCGACGCCTTTTTTTCTTCCAGGCGCGCCAGTTCCCGCGCGGCTGTCTCACGCCGCGCGGCGATCTCTTTTTCGTCCGCGCGCAGCGCGGCGGTACCGGACTCGCACTCGTTGCGCCGGGCCGTGCGCTCTGCAATCTCCGTTCCAATGGTTTCAATCCGCGCGGTCCGTTCCCTGCGCGCGGCCTCCAGATCGCTGATCCTCTGCCGGACGGCCTCGTTTTCCTCCTCAAGACGCGCGGCGCGTTCCTTCAGCGCGCGCT
>ERZ808041.206-NODE-206-length-60270-cov-5.196103_pt1 | contig 60270 bp, 63 predicted proteins | sample MGYA00380192_ERZ808041 | MGnify/ENA primary metagenome ERZ808041 (study PRJEB31490, sample SAMN06133412) | mouse gut metagenome | isolation source: Z1_1 | host: mice | place: China: Chengdu | collected 2015-05 ...
TCGCCATGCCGGAAACCGGATTGTTGGATGAGCCGACCAAGCCAACAAGCCGTGACGATACCGTTGCAAAAAAGAAACCAAAGATCGCGATACAGGCCGCGCCGATCAATGTGACCGGAATCGGCGGAAACAGCCAGATGAATACAATCGTAATAACGATCAGAATCAGAATAATCCCCATATTCATATCCTGTTCCGTCCGAAGCCCGCTGGATTCATTCTTGTTGCGATAACTGCCCATGGCCTGTGCAAAGGTGCGCACAATCAGCGGCAGGGATTTGATCAGGCTCATAATGCCGCCCGCGGCAACCGCACCGGCGCCGATGTATTTGATATAATTTGTCCAAATGGCGAAAGAATCCATCTCGGCAATCGGCACGGCTCCAGGGAACAGAACAGTATCAATGCCAAACAGAGCGATCAGCGGCATGAGCACAAACCAGCTTGTAACGCCGCCTGCCAGCATGTAGGACGAAATACGCGGTCCGCAGATATAACCAACGCCAGCCAGTGCGGGCAGGATATCCATGCCGATGCCGGAGCCTTTATATGCGGTCACTTCATAGTGTACCTCGCTCGGGAAGATCTTCAGCCCGTCCGCAATGAACTTATACAGCGCGGCAATTCCCAAGCCGGCAAACACGGTGCCGGCTTTGGCGCCGCCTTCTTCACCGGCAAGCAGTACTTCGGCGCAGGCGGTTCCTTCCGGATAGGGAAGCACGCCGTGCTCCTTTACAATCAGCGCCGAACGCAGCGGCACCATAAACAAAACGCCGAGGACGCCGCCGCAAAGAGCGATCAAAGCGATCTCAATGAGGGAGGGCGCGCCCTGTCCCCATTCCTTCATCCACATGAACATGGCGGGCAATGTAAAAATCGCGCCCGCCGCGACCGATTCACCGGCGGAACCGATCGTTTGAACCATATTATTTTCCAGAATCGATTCGCGGTGCAGAATGACGCGGATAATTCCCATTGAGATAACAGCCGCGGGAATCGAGGCTGAAACCGTCATACCGACACGCAGGCCCAGATAGGCGTTTGCGCCGCCGAACAGCACAGCCAAAATCACACCGATTACAATCGATGTCGCCGTAAATTCGGGAACAATTTTCTCCGCCGGTATGAACGGCTTGAAGCTGGACTTCTCCTCCATTAAACAACCACTTCCTTTTTCTTTTCCCTTTTGCACGCCGCATACAGCGCCAACATAACCCAAGACGGCGCTTCCCCGTACCGCTGCCCAAGGTCAGTTGTATTTGCAACGGTAACAGTATACCACAATTTTCCGTAACTTCCAACGCAATTGGAATAAAATATCCATTTTTGTCGGAAAAGTATGATTATTCGGAATTTTTCTGTAGGAATTGCGCAGCATTGCAGCAATGCATTAGCGAAATAAACAAAAACATTGTTAAAGCGCGACAATTGCATTCGAAATAATTTGGTGATTTTTCCAAATATTTTCGACGTTCCAATTTTCATTTGTCTTATGATAAGTGACTTCCTCGTCCGGAAAAAGCGCGCCGAACGCCACCGCGTTTTCAAACGCGCGCGCATAGGTGCCGCCGCCAGTTGATACAGGCTCGTCCTCGCGGCCTGTGCAGTCCCGGTATACGCGCTGAAGCGTCGCAACAAGCGGCGAATCCTTTTCTACATAAAGCGGCGGCTGGAAATACTCGTTTTCCACCGTGAATCCAAGCGGCGCGACCTTCTCTGCGATCGCCTCGACAACCTGCTTATCTGTAAATGTGACGGGAATGCGGATATCGCAGCGAAGCTCGGCCGACTGCGCATCCACTTTGGCAATCGACGGATTGATCGTCAGTTTCCCCGACGGTTCATCCGAAAATGCGATCCCGAAGCCTTCCGCATTCGCTATCCCGCAAAGCTTGATAAACGGATGGTCAACTCCTTTTTCACGAAGCTGGCCGCACAGCCCCAGAAGCGCGTTCACACCAAGCTCAGGCGCCATGGCATGCGCTGCTTTGCCCTGCGCCTCATATTGAACGCCGTCGACTACCGCGCTTGCAAACGCCGGCACGACATTGTATGCGTTTTCACAGATCAGGCTAATTGGCTTGACCTGCGCGTCAAGCGCCGCCGAAATACGCACATGGAGAATCCCTTTTTCAGCGTATGTCGTTGGGTACTCCGCGTCGGGTGTAAACGCGCAGGAGGGCAGCTCCTCTGTCTGGCGGTACCGCTTCATGCAGCTCCACTCCCCGGCCTCCTCATCGCCGCCGAGGATCAGGCGCACACGCTTATCGAGCTTAACGCCGCTGTCCGCGACAGCCTTCATAGCATAAAGCGCAACCATGGCCGGCCCCTTGTCGTCGGAGGTGCCGCGCCCATAGATACGGCCGTCGATCACCGTGCCGTCAAACGGCGGCGCGATCCATCCCTCGGATTCCACGGGAACGGTATCGACATGCGCGATGATGCCGACCATACGGTCGCCCTCGCCCATTTCAATCCAGCCGCAGTAGCCGTCCACATTTTTTGTGCGGAATCCAAACCTGCGCCCAAGATCCAGCATATATTCGATCGCGTCATAGATGCCCTGTCCAAGCGGCGCCTTTTCTGTTTCAGGCCCACAGTCGAAGCGGACGCTTTTAATGCGCAGCAACCCTTGAAGATCACTGATAAATTGTTCCTTGTCAATTTGATACTGCTTCATGTCCTTAACCCCTTTTTATTGTCTTTGGAGCTTGTTTAAAAAATACAGGAATTGCCGGATTTTTCGCAAACAGCAGGCGAATACAAGGCAAAAAACGCAGGAATCCTTTCGGATTCCGAGGCTTTTTAACACAGCATTCGCCGCTGTTTGTAGAAAAAGACGCGAATTCTGATTTTTCAAACAGCCACCAGCCTGAAAGCCGCCATTTGGGCTGGCTTTTCCCGGCATACAATCCTAATTTACTATTATATTACCAAATTTTCGCGCTGTAAACCAATTGTATCATTTTGGCACAGAAAAAACAGCCGCCGGTACAGGCTTGACAAGAACCGTGCTCCATGATATCCTGAAAAAAAGAACATATGTTCTAAAAAGGGAGGCATACATGTGGACCTGATGGAGAAGCTGGAGATCCTGTCGGACGCGGCCAAATACGACGCGGCCTGCACATCGTCCGGCGTATCGCGCGCCGCGCCGCGCGGCGGTATTGGAAGCTGTGTCACGGCCGGACTCTGCCACAGCTTTGCAGCGGATGGGCGCTGTATTTCACTGCTGAAGGTCCTCATGACAAACGCATGTATTTATGACTGCAAATACTGTGTGAACCGGCGCAGCAATGATACGCGCAGGGCCGCTTTTTCCCCTCGTGAGCTTGCACAGCTGACGATCCAGTTCTACCGCCGCAACTATATTGAAGGGCTGTTCCTTTCGTCCGGTATCCTCAAAAATCCCGACTATACCTGTGAACGGCTGATTGAAACGCTCTCGCTGCTGCGCGGCGAATACCGGTTCGGCGGCTATATACATGTCAAGGCCATTCCCGGCGCGGACGACGCGCTCATCCGCAGGCTCGGCCTGCTCGCCGACCGCATGAGCGTCAACATTGAGCTTCCAAGCCATCAAAGCCTAGAAAAGCTCGCACCTGACAAAACAAAAAATTCCATTCTCAGGCCCATGGGCTTTATCCGCAGCGCAATCGCGGAAAGCTCGGCCGAGCTTGTCCGTTATCAAAGCGCGCCGCGTTTCGCACCGGCCGGACAAAGCACTCAGATGATCATCGGCGCGACGCCGGACACGGATTTTCAGATTTTGCGGCTGACACAGAGCCTCTATCGAAAATATGCGCTCAAGCGTGTTTTTTTCTCCGCCTATATGCCGGTGCAGTCAGATTCGCTGCTGCCTTCCATCGATACCAAGCCGCCTTTGCTGCGCGAGCACCGGCTTTATCAGGCCGACTGGCTCCTGCGTTTTTATGGCTTTGAAGCCTCGGAACTGCTTGATGAAACGCATCAGAGCTTCAACCCTCTGATCGATCCCAAATGCAACTGGGCGCTGAACCATATGGAGCAATTCCCTGTTGAGGTCAATACCGCGCCGTACGAGCTGCTGCTGCGCGTGCCGGGTATCGGCGTCAAAAGCGCGCAGCGCATCGTCGCGGCGCGGCGCCGAACAAGCCTCGATTTCGACGGCCTGCGCCGCATCGGCGTCGTTCTCAAACGCGCGCAATATTTTCTTTTATGCAAAGGACGCGCGGCCGCCGGCGTCAAAATTACACCGGACAGCGCGCTGCGCGCGCTGATCTCAGAGCGCGATTATGAGCTGGCCGCCCTTCCCGGCGATGCTCCGGAACAGCTTTCCCTGTTCGACCGCGTTCCCAGCCGAACGGAGGTGGCCCAATGCCTGACCGGTCAACTGTAAAAAACGGCAGTTCGCGTCCGCCGTTTGTCCAGGGTCCCGCATACCGCAGCGACGGCAGCTTTGAAGGGCTGCTCTGCTGCGTCTTTGAAAGCTACACGCGCCGCGAATGGCCCGCCGAACTATTGGAACCGGACGCCGCGACGCTTTTTCCAATACGTGATATCGCAGCCGTCCCGGCGCACGCCGACCGCGTCTGGCGTTCGCTCGTGCGCATGGGCGGCGAGGTATGCGGCTGGATACGCGACGGCTGGAATTCCTGCGCCGCCGGGCGCGAACGCGTCATATTCGATTTTATCCGCGCTGCATACCAATATGGCTCCGCTGTCACGGACCTGCTGTCAGAGCACAGCACGGCGGCGCTTTTTCGCCTTGTGCGCGCGCAGCGCAATGAAGCGCATCTGCTGATCGAATTTGCTCGTTTTTCAGATTTTGGCGGCGCGCTTGTCTGCGTGATCGATCCAAAGTCCATCGTACTCGCCGAGATGGGCGCACATTTTTCCGCGCGCTTTCCCGAGGAAACCTTTATGATCTTTGACCGCACACATGGGCTTGCACTTTTTTACCGCCCGTATGCGTCGGTCATCCGTCCGGTGGACGATCTGACCTTACCTCCCGCTGACGACACCGAGCGCCGTTTTCGCGACCTGTGGCGGCATTACTACCGATCCATTGCCGTCGAAGGCCGCTATAATCCCAAGTGTCGTATGACGCATATGGCCAAGCGTTTCTGGGCAAATATGCCTGAGCTTGACTATGAAACAGGTGTCCTGCGCGCAGAGGAAGCGGCCGCGCTGAAGGGGCCGACTAGTCCGGCACTCTCTTGAAAATCCACACACAGCAATATAAATAAATCCTGCTGTCTGCAAAGGACAACGGGATTTTATTTTATAATACAATATGTATAAATACCACCCATTTTGACTTCTCTTATGGAAACATTGTTTATAATCGTTTTTGCAAAATAATTCTGGCTGAAGTAATGCTGATCTCGTCCAAGGTATATATATCGCTAAACTTTTCAGAAAGCGGAAATTTTTTTAGCATTTGTTCCCAGCCATTTGGACGATATACAGTTTCTTCCACAACTTTAAATCCTGCTTCCTGAAATATTTTCAAAAAATCTTTGTGTCGGAGGCGATTGACATAATGTAAACAAGGATTATATTTTTTCCATTTTTTATCATCATATCGTAAAAAATTATAAGGAGTGATCTTTTTATCGATACTGCAGTAATGATCAGCATAGTTAATATAAAAAGATATAAGGCCATCGTCTTTTAATACACGATGGCATTCATTCATAATCGGCGTCAATAACACTGGTTCGATATGCTCAAATACTTCCTGAGAATAAATGAAGTCAACTGATTGATCATCCATCCCTGTCTGAGTAGAATCACCCGGTATCAAAAGATCAATTCGGAATTCATCTTCCAGCATACCTTTCATTTTGTTTTCTTTAATATCTATAGTTGATACTGAGATTTTACCATCTTCCCGCAGATAGCGAACAATTGTATTGACTAACTCAGATCGAATATGGTCATTTACATCCAATGCCTTGATCCGCTTATATCCTAATGCGCTGAAAACCAACGCCATTGCCAAATGCCAACCACATCCAATTTCATAAACGATCGCATTATCTACTGATTTATGAGCAACAAAGCTTTTATGATGTTCCATGGCTTGGATAAATTTGGAATGATACATCTGCCTTGAAGGAGGAAGATTTTTCGAAATATATTTCTGTGCAACATAGTTCATCTGTTCGCTATTGGGCAACATACCAAAGATCGTTTGCATTATGCATTTAATTCGGAAGTTCATTAGGACACCGCCTTAATAAAGTAATCCATATAAACAACCATTTTCTAAGAAAACGGTTGTCTATACATTGTATTTTAAATTGTATAGGCATAAAATAGCCTATATAGTTTATTTTATATTAACATAATCGCCTATATAATTCAAGTATAGGTTAAACTATATAGGCAGGTGATTTTGTGGATTATTATGAAATCGGTCAAAGAATTCGAAAAATCAGGAAAGCACACGGCTTGTCGCAAGAGTCGTTGGCAGAACGTGTCGGCATCTCCAACACGCATATGAGCCATATTGAAACTGGCAATACAAAACTGAGTTTGCCAGTTCTTGTAGCCCTGGCCGATGCACTGGATGTATGTACCGATGATTTTCTCCATAAAAGGAGCACCTTTGTTCGAAGCGCATCTATAGATGCCATTATCCAAATTCTGAATGCCTGTACAACTCTACAAATCAAAATTATTGAAGATATTTTAAAAGCTACAAAGACATCTTTGGATCAACACCTATAATCATATATTTATAAATACAAAGACAGGCTGAATCCAAGTTGAATTCAGCCTGTCTTTGTATTTATATTCAATTTTGTAAATGTTCAATCAGTAAGCTTCGCATCTACCTTACGTCGCCTCTGCGCAGGCGGCCGACGACATTAAGCAGGCGTACACCGCCGGAAACGAGCAGGATGCCAATTGACAGCGCACCCGCAATTCCAAAGGTATGGATGCCTGTGTTCATAAAATTCATCATATCGCCATTGATACAATACTCCATCGTATAATAGATACCGCCGCCCGGAACAAGCGGGATCAGCCCCACAACCAGATATACTGTTGCGGGCGCTTTATAAAGGCGCGCCATAATTTCCGAATAGACGGCAACCACTATGATGGCAAAAAATGACTGGATAATATCGTTTTTTATACCGCCGCAGAGCAGATAGACGCACCAGCCCAACGCGCCGCCTGCTGAAGAAAGCAGCAGCATTTGCTTGCGCGGACGAATGTTAAATGAAAGGCAGTAACCGATGCATCCTATAAACGAATACAGGCATGGAAGCAGGATATTCATCAAGCATCCTCCTCAAAGCAAACGTGTCAGCATCAGCGCCGCGCCCGCGCCGAGTGCAATCGCAGTCGCCACAAGCAGCGCCTCTGTCATACGTGTCTGACCGGCGAGATAATCGCCCGCCATAATGTCGCGCATCGCATTGGTCAGCGCAACGCCCGGGACAAGGTTCATCAATGTACCGATCACAATTTTATCGACATTTTGCGCCAAACCTGCCGATACCGCGCCAACCGCCAGCAGCATGATTACGCCGCCCGCCACAATATTGATAAACACAGCGTTCGCTTCCAACCTCTGCATAACAAGACAGACAAAAAACGCCGCCACGCCGATCACAGCCGCGCACAGCGAGTCCGACAGCCCCCCGCCGAAAAACAGCGTGAACCCAAATGCGATCAGGATAAAACCCGCCATGCGGCGGCGCGGTGTGGCCGCGTCCTGATTACGAATCTCCTCAAGCGCACTGCGCGCCTGCCCAATCTCAAGTTCTCCTCTGCAAATACGGCGGCAAAGGTCATTGAGCCGCTCAACACGGTCGAGATTCGTTCCCCGCGCATAGATACGCCTCGTCTTCGTTTCACTCCCGCCGCCTGTTCGTGTGATGGAAACAATAACGCATGTCGGCACGGCAAATACACTCGCCTCCATGCCGGCAAAGGCACGCACAATCCGGGAAACCGATTCCTCCACACGGTACGTTTCCGCGCCGCTTTCGAGCAGCTCGCAGCCGATATCGCAGACGATGTCTAAAAGAGCGTCGCAGTCCAACAAATAACACCTCATTCCAAGCGCCGGCTTGATGCCCATCTCCAGCCGCGATTTCATCAAAATATAATCCCTCATAAACCGCCCCATCCGGGCGGGACGATTCCCTTCTGACTGGCATCGTATAATTCTTCATAAAAAGGCGGTTGCCGCGCAAGCGGCGAGCCGTTGGGCATAAGACGGTATAATAACCGCTCTGCGGTTATTATACCATGGCTTGAATCAAAACGAAAGCGGTGCAGCCCTCGACTGCACCGCTTTTCAATTGAGCAATGAATGAATCAATATTTTTCCGGGATCGCGTCGAGATCGTGTTTCAACTCCTCAATCTCGGCGGGCGTCAGATCAAGCTGCGGCGCCTTCATGTGGCCGGATTTCAAGCCGCGCATTTTGAGCGCCTCTTTGAAATACGCCATATTGCTGCCGCCGCGCAGCGCGCTGCAATACTTGATGCAGACATGCTGAAGCTCGTTAGCGCGCTTGTAATCGCCGTCGCAGTACGCTTTATAGACCGCGACAAACGGCTCGGGATACACGCCGGAGATGCCGGAAACCGTACCGTCGCAGCCCATCATCAACGCCGGGAAAAACATCTTGTCCTGACCCTGCATGACGGAGAAATCGCCGCCGTTGATTTCGAGATACTCATATGTACGGATGAAATCGGGATAGCTGTATTTGATGCCGATTACATTCTTGCAGCGGTTTGCAACATTCTGCGCCACACATGTTTTTATATCGTTGGCCGCGCACTGCGGAATATTGTAAAGATAGACCGGATAATCCTGCGGAACGCTCCCCGCAACAGCAACGTAAAATTCCTCGATTTCACGGTCGTTCGCTCCAAAGAACTGCGGGGAAACAACGCCGATTCCGTCCGCACCGATTTCGTATGCATGTTTGGCCAGTTCAATCGCGTCCTCCTGACGCATCGCTCCAACATGAATGAATACTGTGCAGCGTCCAGCGGCCTGCTCGACGACCGTTTTGGCCACAAGCTTGCGCTCCTCAACCGTCATGCGAAGCATTTCGCCCGTCGTACCAAGCGGATACAGGCAGTTCACACCTTTTTCAATCAAGAAGTCCGTCAGCTCGCGCATCGCCTGCACATCCGGCGCGCCGTCCGCAGTAAACAGCGTGGTCATAGCTGTGGTAACGCCAAATAACTTTTTCATGATGACTGATTGCCTCCCAATCTTTTTCCGGACCCTTTGACAACGGACCGGATATATGGCGGATGTCCCGCCGTCCTGTTAAACTTTAAACTTGAATACAAGCTTGCGGTAAGTCACAGGGCGCTCGCCGCCCACATGGCAGCTGGGTTTATGCGCATCGTGCGGAAAAACCGCATAAAACATGCCCGGTCTGAGATCGAACGCGACGCCGGAGCCGTGAAAAAAAGCGATATCCTTGTCCGCATCATATGGCACGGACTCCGAAAGCACGGCGCGGTCAGCCCACTCCACACGCTCGCCGCCTCTGCAAAGAAGCTGTAAATCGGCGTAAATATCGTGCGCTTCAAACTGCGCCTGTTCAGGCGGACGCGTCACCCCCTCCTGAACCAGCACAAAGCCTCCGTCAAAGTCATACCGGCCGGTTTTCAACTGATCAGCCCTGCCAACAAAAGCTAAAATACCATCGACACAGGCAATTTTCTCCCGGTATTTCTCCAGATTTGCAATCGAATCAAAGATCACTGCATCCTCATCCTTTCCCGTTCCCGGATGTTATCCAGCGAATGGCTGATATGGTCCATTGCAGCGGCATGCGCTTTATGCGGATCATGCTCGCTGAGCGCCTGTATGATGTTGTTATGACGCATAAATGCGTCCCGGTTCCCATCATCGATATTGTAGCCGGCGGCGATTCCCCGACGGAGCGGATGCGCCATAACCTCCACGAACATTTCCAGCAGCGGATTTCCCGACAGCCGGGCGATTTCCACATGAAAATCCACATCGATTCCCATGCTTTTTTCCTGATTACCAGCGGCCTCCCGCAGTTGACGGTTCATCATCTCCAGACGTGCGACCTGCTGCTGCGTACATTTTACAGCCGCAAGCGAACACGCGGCGCTCTCCAAAATGCCGCGCATTTGAAAGACCTGTTCATAATCAATGTTGTCCATCAGAATAATCCGGTTGACAACATTCACAAGGTCGCTTGATTCCGGCTTTGTAATGTATGAACCGCCGCCCATGCGCGAATCGATCAATCCGCGTTCCTTGAGCAGCTTTAACGATTCACGCATCACATTGCGGCTGACTCCAAAGCTTTCCGCGAGCGCCTGCTCGGACGGCAGGCGCTCGCCCACCTGCGTGTTGCCGCTGAGAATGCTGTCCTCCAGCTTTTCCGCAACTGTTTCATATAAATTTTCGCGTTTCACTTCATAATCGATGTTTTGCAGCGTCCTCACCACCATCGTCCTCCCCTATTAAGACGTTTCAACGCTTATCCATACATCCATTTTAAATGAAACCATCATCCAGCGTCAAGCGGGGACCTGGCTTTTTTTGCGTTTCATACCCTCGCGGACAACCGGAACGATCAGCGAAGCGGCTGTGAGCAGCAGCAGGACAACTGTGATCGGACGCGTGAAGAAAATTGACGCGTCGCCCATGGACAGCGCCATGCTGCGGCGGAAATTCGACTCGGCAATCGGGCCGAGCAGCAACGCCAGAATGAAGGGTCCAAGCGGGATATCCGCTTTTTTGCAGATAAAGCCGATGATGCCCGCAAAGAACATAACGATAACGTCGAACATCGAATTGTTGACCGCATAGGAGCCAAGGACGCAGAAGCCGACGACGATCACCCAGATCACTTCCTGCTTTACCTTGAGAATCAGCGTCGCCAGCTTTGAAGAAGCAAGACCAAGAATCATAATCATGATGTAGCCGACGACCATCAGCGCCATGACGTTGTACACGAAATCGGCGTGTTCAACGAACATCTGCGGTCCAGGCTGCATGCCGTACATCATCAGCGATCCAATAAGCACCGCCGTTACGCCGTCGCCCGGAATGCCGAGCGTCATCATTGTGGTCATCGCGCCGCCGATCACCGCATTATTCGCACAGGAGGTGACGCAAAGCCCGGTGATATTTCCCTTGCCATAGCTGTCCGGGTCCTTGGACATGTTCTTTGCCTGCTGCCAGCAGATAATGGATGCAATATCGCCGCCTGTTCCGGGAATTGCGCCGATCACGGCGCTGATCAGAGCGGAAATCACCGTAGGAACTGCACAGTCCTTCCATTCCTTTTTTGTCAGAAGGCTGTCGCCCTTCACGCGCTTGATCTCAGCCTTGCGCGTCTGTTCACCTTTGACACGGTTGCTTACCTGATACAGCACCTCGCCGACGCCAAACATTCCCACCAGCACAACGACGAACTGGACGCCGGAAAGCAGATTGACATTTCCAAACGTAAAGCGCGGGACGGAGAACATCGGGTCAAGACCGATGGTGGAGATCATGAAGCCGGCGATTCCGGCGAACAGTCCTTTCAGGATGTTTCCACCCGAAACGCCGATCATCATGGACAGGCCGAAAAAGGACAGCGCGAACATCTCCGGAGGGCCGAAGCTGAGCGCAAAGCGCGCAACCGGAAACGACGCGACAATCAGGACGATCGTACCGACAAGTCCGCCGAAACACGAAAAGATTGTGTTGATATTGAGCGCCTTGGCAATTTTCCCCTCTTTGACAAGCGCATACCCGTCAAAGGTCTGCGCGATGGACGCCGGCGTTCCCGGCGTATTGATCAGGATCGCGGAAATACCGCCCGCCCAGATGGCCGAATTATAAACGCCAAGCAGGACAGCCATGCCCTGTGCAGGCTCCAGCCAGAAGGTCAGCGGCGTGAGGATCGCAATACCCATCGTGGCGGAAAGGCCGGGCAGCGTACCGATGACCATACCGGCCACAACGCCGAGCAGGCAATAAAAGAAAACATCTGTCGTAAAAATGCCGACGAGCGTCGACCAAAGCAATTCCATATGTGCAGCCCCCTTTTGTTATCGTGCGATGTCAAGCATGACCATGAGCACCTTTGTAAAGAAAAAATAGGTGCCCGCGCCGAAAACCGCGCCAAGCAGGGCAGCCTTGACCGGCTTCATCCGATAAAGGACGCCAAGTCCAAAGGACATTACAAAGCTGGCCGCAATGTAGTGGACATAATTCCAGAGAATGAGAAACAGAATGAAGCATACAACCGAAAGCGCCAGAGCAATCTTGTTGTCGCGGTCCATCTGGCGGAAATTAAAATAAGTCGTCTTATTTTTCAGCCCGGCCAGAATCATCAGCACAGACAGAACAATTAAAATCGCCGCTGTACCGATTGGGAAAACTGCCGGTCCCGGCGTGCCGTCCTTGGCTGTGGATCCTGGGAAACCGAGCGCCATGACAATCCACCAGACACTCAGAAGGATACCGAATACCCCAATGACGACATCGGCATTGAATGCGGATTTCTTTTTATCCAAGCAACATCACCTTCTATCAATATTAGGAGCTGCTGAAAATGGAAATGGGCCGGCCGACACACGGCCGGCCCGTTTCCGAAAATACGCCTGGCAACCGGATCAGGTCACGGAATTCTGCTCAAAATAGCTCTTGTAGAACTCATACTGCTCATTGGCGAACGCCGCAAATTCATCATGCTTCAGGGGCATCGGAGAATACTGATTCTTTGCGCACAGCTCGGCATAGCTATCGGATCCGACGGCCTTTTCAAACGAAGCGTACAGGATCTCCTTGACATCGTCCGGGGTGTCCTTCGGAAGCGCGAAGCCGCCCCATGCGCTGACATTCACGTCGTATCCAAGCTCTTTGAGCGTCGGGACATCGGGATTGAATTTGCTGCGCTCCTCGGAACAGACAGCCAGAATTTTCAGCTCTCCGCTGGCGACGCCGGAGGAAACCTCGAATTCAGAGACGGAAACCATATCGATATGCTTGCCCATCAGGCCGGCGACCGCCGGAGCGGCGCCGTCAAACGGTACCTGGTTGACCTCGATGCCCGCCGCGTTTGCAAAAGAATCGCCGGCGACCTGCCAGATGGAACCTGTGCCGGAGTTTCCGACACGAAGTTGTCCGGGATTCTCCTTGGCATAATTGACAAGATCCTCAATGCTGTTCCAGCCGGAATCAGCGCGAACGGTAATCGCAGCAGGCTGCGTGTTGCATCCGGAAATCAGGTCGAACGCGTCCGGATAGACATCTGTCGCATAACCAAGCGCCTGGACCATTGACAGCTCAACCGGGACATAACCGATGGTATATCCGTCCGGTTTGCTCGCCTGCAAAAAGGACATTGCAACCGCGCCGGAGGCGCCTGGTTTGTTTGTGCATACGACAGGCACGCCCAAATCCTCCTGAACAAGCTGCGCGATGGCGCGCGCGTTCGTATCGGACAGACCGCCGGGGGATGCCTGGATAATCATACTGATCTGTTTGGTCGGATAGTCGGTCGCCGTGCCTCCGGTATTGTCCGCGGCGGGGGTGGAGCCGGCGGCGGATGCGTCGGCTGCCGGCGCGCTGCCGGATGAACCGCAGCCTGTAAGCAGCATGGCCGAAACGATTGCAGCCGACAGCATAGAAGCGAGAATCTTTTTCATTTCTTTTCCTCCTTGTTATTTGCGGTGAAGCAGCTCGGCGTTTTTTAATCGCGATGAAAAATTAAATCTGCTGATCACTTTGCGTTTCCGAAATCTGTTCACCTATACTACAGGTATATTAACATAATGTTCTTAATTTGCAAGCCCTTTCCATAAATTTTTAACTAATAATTGGTTTTTTTGGGTTAATGTATAAAAAACAATTAAATATTTGTCACCTTTCACGATTGTATAAAGCTTGACTTCTCCTGCTTTTCGGTGGTATTCTTATCTTATGTAAAACGTTTGCGCGCAAACGTTTTATCAATTTCATGCAACTGCCTCTTACTATAAAGGAGCTTCTTATGGGGCTGAAGGAAATCGCCCGTATGACCGGGCTGTCGATCACCACCGTTTCTCATGCGCTCAATGGGACGCGCGCTGTCTCGCAAAAGAGTATGGCGCTCATCCGCGATGCAGTCGCTAAAACCGGCTACCGCCCCAACGGCGCCGCACAGGCGCTTAAAACGCAGCGCACCAATATGATCGCGCTCATCATCCCTTCCACGGAGCCAAATAACTCCACCAATTGCTTTTTTTTCGATGTGCTTGGCGGCGTTAAGCAAACGCTACAGGAACAGGGCTACGATCTGATCGTTTCCACTTATTCTGAAAATGACCCGCATTTTCTTCTCGGCGGCATCCCCGTCCTGCAAAAGAACTGGATTGACGGCGTGCTGTTTGTCCCGGGCAGCCGACGGCGCGCCGAATGTCTGACCGGCGTTGATGTCCCGGTCGTTCTGATCGACCGCCGCCTTGACGGCGTCAGCCTGCCTTTTGTCGGTTCCGATAACGAACAGGCCGCTGTGCGTGCCATAGAACTCTTGGCGCAAAGCGGCCGGCGGCGCATCGGCTATATCGGGGGCACGCTCGATTTTTCCTCCGCGTATGACCGTTACCGCGGTTATCAAAAGGCGCTTGCGGCGCTGGGGCTTGCGCACGACTTCAGCCTGATCGCCTATGAGCTTGATTACAGCCTGGAAAGCGCGCGCAATGCGGCCCGTTCCCTTGTGCGGTACGGGGCCGACGCCATATTTGCCGCAAACAGCGTTCTGACGATGGGCGTTGTCCAATATCTCAACGAACAGGGGATCCGCATCCCTGAACAAATTGCGCTCGTCGGATTTGACGATTACGACTGGACACAGATCGTCTCCCCGCCGATCACGGCTGTGCGCCAGGATGCGCGCGGTATGGGCGCGCTGGGCGCGCGCATGCTTATTGAGTTGCTTGCGGGCAATTCGCCTGATCCGGCGGTCGCCGTCCTTCCCTCTGCGCTTGCCGTCCGCCAGTCACACGGCGGCACACGCGGTCCTGATACCCTATAGGCAAACGGCATCCAACATGATATAATAAAGGAGATATTGTATGAACAGGAAACCAAAAATCCTGGTGGTTGGCAGTTTCGTCATGGATCTGATTGTTTCCACCGAAAAATTTCCCGGTTCCGGCGAAACCGTGCTTGGCAAAAGCTTTCGGACAGCGCCGGGCGGAAAGGGCGCAAACCAGGCCGTGCAGGCAGCGCGGCTTGGCGCGGACGTCACAATGGTCGGCAAGGTCGGCGGCGACAGCTTTGGCCGTGAGCTGATCGCTTCCGCGCAGGCGGCCGGCATCCACACGCAGCATATCCTTCAGGACCCGGACAATCCGTCGGCAATCGGGAATATCCTGCTGGAGGTCGCAGAGGGCCAGAAAAGCAAAAACCGCATTATCGTCGTTTCAGGCGCCAATATGGCAATCACTCCGGACGACGTCGCGTTTGTACGCGACATCGTCTCCGAATTCGATATGGTGATGCTCCAGCTTGAAATTCCGATGCAGATCAATGAGCTGGTCGCACAGTACGCCTTTGAAAAGGGCGTCCCCGTGATGCTTAATTCCGCGCCGAGCGCGCCGCTTTCAGCCGCACTGCTTTCACACCTGACATACATATCGCCCAATGAGCACGAGGCGGCGGACCTTACCGGCATTCCGATCCGCAAGGAGGGCAAGTCCGTCAACCGCGATGATCTCGACGCTGTCATCGCCTCTCTGCGCGGCAAGGGCGTTCAGAACGTCATTATTACGCTCGGCAGTGCCGGCGCGGTCGTGGCCGGAGACAGCGGCATCGACTTCAGCCCATGTGTCGATGTGGTGGAGGTCAAGGACCCAACCGCCGCGGGTGATTCGTTTGTCGGCGCATTTTGCACAGCCGTTTGCGCCGGACTGAACCAGCGGCAGGCGCTCGACTTTGCAAACTATACCGCGACAATCACCGTTTCACAGATGGGCGCGCAGCCGTCCCTGCCGCATCTGGCCGATGTGATTGAGCTGATGCAGCGCGAACAGTTTGATGGGTTCGACCTGGGGCTGCTTGATATCCTGAAATGAAATTGCATTCCACAGACGAAAAGGAGATTGATCCCATGCTGAAACAGGAAGCTATTCAGGCTATGGAAGCGTTTACCTCCCTGGCCAAGGCCGAATTTGACCATTTTGTGGACAATGCCGCCGATCAGGAATACATCGACGCCGCGCAGCTTATTCTGGACGCGCAGGCAAAGGGCGGCCGCGTGCATATCACCGGCATCGGAAAACCGGGCCATGTCAGCGGATACGGCGCGTCGCTGATGTCCTCTACCGGCACGCCGACGTATTTCCTCCATGGCACGGAAGCGGTGCACGGTTCCTGCGGACAGCTTGCCGCGGGCGACGTTGTCATCTGCATTTCAAACAGCGGGGAAACGGCGGAAATGAAAACGACAGTTACCGCTATCAAGCGCAATGGCTGCAAAGTGATTGGAATCACCGGAAACCGCACATCTTGGCTCGCCAGGGAAAGCGATGCGCACCTGTTCGCCGGTGTGCGGCAGGAGGGCGGCCCGCTCAACCGCGCGCCGCGCGCATCGATCCTTGCAGAGACATTTGTCCTCCAGCGGTTGAGCGTTCTTCTCCAGGTCAACCGCGGCCTTGATCCAAAGGAGTATGTCAAATGGCATCCGGGCGGAACGCTCGGCCAACTGCGCGAAAACGAAAAGTAAATTTTGTAAGGTTAGGAGCATCTGCTATGCTGAAAAACGCATGTATCAATCCCGAAATTATGAAGGCCATCTCGCTGTGCGGTCACGGCGACAAAATCCTGATCGCCGACGGCAACTATCCGCTTGACGCAGAGAGCGGTGATGCGAAAAAGGTTTATCTCGGCCTGACTGCCGGTATCCCGACCGTAACCGACACGCTCAAAGTTCTGTCTGAAACGATCGGCATTGAAAGCGCACTTGTCATGACCCCGGGCGACGGCACAGAGCCGCCGATCTTCAAGGATTTCCGCGAGCTGCTTGACGGTGTAAAGCTGGAAACCATCGATCGCTGGGGATTTTACAGCAAGGCCAATGAGCCAAAGGTCCGCTTGGCGATCTCGACCGGCGAAAAACGCACATACGCCTGTATTATTCTGACGGTCGGTGTCGTCTGATAAAACACCTACAGGGCGCTTTCTCTGCAATGGAGAGGCGCCTTTTCCATATCCTTACTGGACGATTCATCCGATTTATGTTATATTTTTGATAGTTGTTTTGTTGAAAATGAATATCCATACTTTGGATGGGGGTACATGCTGATGGATACCAATTATCTGATCGCATATGGACTTATGCTGCTTTTTGTGGCGGCCAGTTTTGTCATGACCTCCCGGCAGCATCAGCGCCTGCGCCGGATTTGCGACCCATTTGGCCTTGCGTTCACAGAAGCGGCGGTATATGCCATCGGTCAAACGAACCCCGACTGTAAACTTGCCTGTGATGAGCACAGTTTACCGCTTCCCCTGCATGAGCAGCCGGCCGCCATCCAACGGATTCTTGCACGCGGCGCGGACGACTATTGTAAAGAACGGCATGAAACGATGCTGCATGTCTTGACGCAGCTTCGGGATGCGTGTGGCAGCAACAAGCGCCATACCAAGGTTTATGCTGAGACGCTTGAAGAAATCTATCGCGTCAACCGTGTGTTTTTTGAGGCGTGCCGTGATTTATCGGTCCTGTCTACAGAAGCTGACCGCATCGCATTCAACCAATACCTTGAAAATCAGGCCTATATACGCGACAACATTGCAAAACGCATGACAAACGACGGCGTCGCCGCTATGAAAAAAGCCGTCCAATAAAATAAGTTGGCGTCACAAACCGGTCGGCTCACAGATTCCCATCTGTGAGCCGACCGGTTTTCATATTATAGCCAAAAATACAGGCATGATTTTGTTTGTATTTTTCTCTTATACCTATTGACAATCCAATATGCGCATGATATATTATAAGCATAAGATTATTATTATAAGCAATTGTTAAAACCAAGGAGGCGACCTAATGATTACGGAGCGTGAGCGTCAGATCCTGCGCTGGATCGAAGAAAATCCGCTGATCTCACAGCAGGAGCTTGCCGAGCTTGGCAACATCACCCGTTCGTCGGTGGCCGTGCACATTTCCAACCTGATGAAAAAAGGGTTGATTCAGGGCAAGGGCTACATCCTTCAGAAAAATCCCTATATCGTTGTAATCGGCGGAGTCAATATGGATATCTTCGGACATCCGGACGCACCGCTGGTCCAGAAGGATTCCAACCCCGGTCACGTCAGCCTCTCCGCCGGCGGCGTTGCACGCAATATCGCACACAACCTGGCCCTTCTCGGGGAGGACGTCAAGTTTATATCTGCGTTCGGCGAGGACGCTCATGCCGCACAGCTTGCCGAGGGATGCCGCAGGGTCGGCATGGATATTTCCAACTCGCTGACAGTCCCCGGCGGCGTCACCTCTACATATATGTTCATTACAGACGAGCACGGCGATATGATGCTGGCCATTGCTGACATGGACATCTATAATCAGATCACGCCTAAATTTTTGGAAACAAAAATCGATTTTATCAACCGCGCAAGCCTGTGCATTGTCGATACAAACCTTTCTTCCGAATCGCTGCGCTATCTCGCGGAAAATTGCCGCTGCCCGCTCTTTGCGGACACCGTTTCCACAACAAAGGCCAAAAAGCTCGCGGGGCTGCTCTATCACATTCATACGCTCAAGCCCAATAAGCTGGAGGCACAGCTTCTCACCGGGATCGAGATCACCGATGAAAGCTCCTTGCGGCGCGCGGCAAAAAAGCTGCTTGACATGGGACTTGAGCAGGTCTTTATCTCGCTTGGCGGCGATGGCGTCTTTTGTGCCAATCACCATGGGCAGGCGCTTCTGCCTTGTTATGCTTCTGAATCGGTCAACACGACCGGCGCTGGCGACAGCTTTATGGCGGCGCTTGCTTGGGGATGGCGGCAGGGACTTTCATTGGAGGATACCGCCCGCGCCGGCCTGGCCGCCGCAAGCATCTGTATCGCAAGCGAGGAAACCATCAGCCCGCGCATCAGCGCCAAGGCGATCTACGATATTATCGGGATGATGCCGCCCGAGGAAGCGGAATAAATACCGTCTATCCATCCACATTCATATATATTTTAAAAAGGAGTGTATTGTCATGACAGATCTGAAAAAATACCTCGAAATTTCGCCCGAAGTCCAGAAGGCCCTTGACGAAGGCCGTCCGGTCGTCGCGCTTGAATCCACCATCATCTCCCACGGCATGCCGTATCCGCAGAACGTCGAAACGGCGCTGAATGTTGAAAAGATCATCCGCGACAACGGCGCGGTTCCGGCTACCACGGCGATCATCGGCGGCAAACTGCGTGTCGGCCTTTCCAAGGACGAAATTGATTATATCGGCAAAAAGGGCCTGAAGGTCACCAAGGCCAGCCGCCGTGATATTCCTGTGCTGGTCGCGCGCGGCGAGGACGGCGCTACAACAGTCGCCGCCACCATGATTCTTGCCAATCTTGCAGGCGTTTCTGTTTTTGCGACCGGCGGTATCGGCGGCGTCCACCGCGGCGCTGAAACGACAATGGATATCTCCGCCGACCTTGAGGAGCTTGCCTCCACTCCTGTTATGGTTATCTGCGCCGGCGCCAAATCGATCCTTGATCTCGGCCTGACGCTCGAATACCTTGAAACGCACGGCGTCTCCGTCCTTGGATATCAGACCGAGGAGCTGCCCGCCTTCTTCACCCGCAAGAGCGGCTTCAAGGTTGACTACCGTATGGATACTCCAAAGGAGCTTGCGGCTGCCTTTAAGGCAAAAAATGATCTTGGCCTGCGCGGCGGCATGGTTGTCGCCAATCCGATCCCCGAGGAGTATGCGATGGACGCCGACTACATCTCCAAATCGATCGCAGAAGCCATCGACGAGGCAAACGCCAAGGGGATCAAGGGCAAGGATACCACGCCGTTCCTGCTCGATAAGCTTGAGAAAATCACCGGCGGTTCGAGCCTCAAGGCGAACATCCAGCTCGTCTACAACAACGCAAAGGTTGCCACACAGATCGCCTGTGAACTTAGCAGGATGTAAATTACAAACCAAACAAGCCGTCTGATGAAGAAAGGCGGCCATCGATAAAAAGGGACGCATCCGGCGTCCCTTTCTTTTTTGCCCATATGAAATTTGACGCACATTTCAGGGGTGTTTGATCAGATGTCTCAAATTCCAATAATTAGAAATTTTTTATAATTTTGACGACCTCAAATTGATTCCATGTAAAAAAGCCATTTTTCCGAAGTAAAAAGACCATTTTTTGCAGCACTTTATTCGGATACATGCAAAAAAATATATTTTTTTGGCAAAACCTATTGACACAGCCCCCCGGTTAGACAGTATAATTAGTATGTAATGCAAGCCCGGGCGCGGCTCGATATGAAGTGGAGAAGTTCGTTTCCTGTCGTCTTTTCTGCATATCGTCTCCGGTAGTATAATACCCGGCCGCGGCCCCCGCAGGTATACCGTTTTTCGACAAAAATTTATTTTGGAGGGGTCTTATCAATGAGCTATGTTGATCAGGTCTTGGCTTCGGTCAAGGAAAAAAACGCGCATGAGCCTGAATTTCTTCAAACAACCACCGAGGTTCTCAACTCCCTGCGCGGCGTCTTGGAGCGCCATCCCGAATATCAGAAGGCCAAGCTGCTTGAACGCCTTGTCGAACCGGAGCGCATCGTCAGCTTCCGTGTTCCGTGGGTCGACGACAAGGGCGAGTATCAGATCAACCGGGGATACCGCGTCCAGTTCAACAGTGCGATCGGCCCCTATAAGGGTGGCCTGCGCTTTCATCCGAGCGTCAATCAGGGCATCCTGAAATTCCTCGGCTTTGAGCAGATCTTTAAAAACTCCCTCACTGGTCTGCCCATCGGCGGCGGCAAAGGCGGCAGTGACTTTGATCCGAAGGGCAAAAGCGACGACGAGGTCATGCGTTTCTGTCAGAGCTTCATGACCGAACTTTACCGCCACATCGGCCCGGACTGCGATGTTCCCGCGGGCGACATCGGCGTGGGCGGACGTGAAATCGGTTATCTCTATGGCCAGTATAAACGCATCACCGGCGAGTATTCCGGCGTTCTTACCGGAAAGGGCCTTACATATGGTGGTTCCCTGGCCCGTACACAGGCCACCGGCTACGGCGTGGTTTACCTGGCAAATGAAATTCTCACTCATAAGGGCAAGAGCTTCCAGGGGCAGAAAGTAGTGGTTTCCGGTTCCGGTAATGTGGCGATCTATGCAGCGGAAAAAGCCATTTCTTTGGGCGCCACCGTCATCGCTATGTGTGATTCCAACGGCTATATCTATGACAAGGACGGCGTTGACATCTCTGTTATTCAGGATATCAAGGAGGTTCGCCGCGCCAGAATTAAGGAATATATCAAGGCCCGTCCTTCCGCAGAATACCACGAGGGCTTCCAAGGGATCTGGAGTGTTCCCTGCGATATTGTTCTGCCCTGCGCGACCCAGAACGAGATCGATTTGGACGCTGCCAAGAGCCTGTTGAAAAACGGTTGCTGGATGGTTTGCGAGGGCGCTAATATGCCGTCCACACTGGAGGCCATGGACGCTTTCATTGAAGCGGGAATCCTGTTTGTGCCCAGCAAGGCCGCTAATGCCGGCGGCGTCGCCGTTTCCGCTCTGGAAATGAGCCAGAACAGTCTGCGTCTCTCCTGGAGCTTTGAGGACGTCGATCAGCGGTTGCAGAATATCATGAAGGATATCTACAAGAGCATGTCCTCCGCCGCCGCTGAATACGGTAAGACGCCTGAGGATTACGTTTCCGGCGCCAACGTGGCCGCGTTCCTCAAGGTTGCCAATGCCATGATGGCACAAGGCCTTGTTTGATTCAGGTCTGTCCCACATACAAAGTATAGACAGCAAAAGCCAGCGCCTAAACGGCGCTGGCTTTTTACTCTGTTTCTGTTGCTCCGCACGCGATGGGTTCATCGACGCCTTATATAAGCGCGTTGATTGTGGAACAGCGCGCAAATACGCCCATGTTGGTTTGCAGTCTGATAAAAGAAAAATCACTCCTGTGGGATGGATTGGGCCAGCAAGGACTCCATATCCGTTCGGGAAACATCCACATGATACATGACTTTGTAATAGTCAATCGCCACTTCCACGATATCGATATCATATAGCTCCGGATAGAGCAGATTCGCCATCCAGTGAAGCCCAATGAATCGATTGACAGAGGGCGGTCGGTCGGCCCAGCTATAGGGCAGACTGGGCATTTTGTATACGCGTCCGTTTTTTACCGCATCAATCGTCGCCCAATTGGGGTCGCTCAGGATTGTCTCATAAGCGTTTGTCGTCCCCTGTGTAATAATGATCTCCGGATTCCACTCCAGTACCTGCTCCATGGACACGGCGGACTGCCCATAGCCCGCCTGTGCACCCACATCAGCCACATTGACAGCGCCGGCAGTATTAAACACATAGGAGCGGTTAGAACTTGCCGGCTCGGTAGCCAGACCGTCGTCGCCCTCAGCGTAGTAAAGTCGCACCCGGTCTTCCTCCGGTACCTGGGCTGCCACAGATTCAACCGTCTTTACGATATCCGCGGTATAATTAATCAGAGCCTCCGCGTCCTCCTCCCGGTCAATCATCTTACCCAGAAGCCTGTATGCCTGCGCATAATCCTCGCTGTCGCCGCTGAACAGCACCACCGGGATTTCAAGTTGTGCCTGTAACTCGTCAGCGGTTGTAATATCGGCGTCAGTGATGGCGCTTGTACCCATGCTGAGAATCACCTGTACATCAGCGGCCTTAATCGCCTCCAGGTTCAAGGAACCTTTGCCGGATAAAGTCCCATAGCTGGGAAGATCCCACACCTCAGGCATGACAAAGGGCTTTTGATCGTCGCTGAAAGCACTGCCTGTCTGACTTGGCGCGGCAGTCATTTTATCAGGCGCCAATGTATAGAGCAGAATCATAGATGTGGAACCATCCGGATACATGCGGATCAGATTTTCCGGGGAAGGGATGGTAACGGTGCGGCCGCCCATATCCACAATTTCCACGGTATCGCTGCTTGGCTGGCTCGCTGCGGATGCGTTCGCCGACGATGCGGGAACGGCCGCGGAGGAACTTGACGCCGAATCCGGCTGCTGGCTGCACGCTGAGAGCATGAGTGAGGCGGCAAGTGCCAACAGGAGCAGCGGTTTGGACAGACTTCGTTTCATGGTTTGTTTCAATCTCCTTTACGTATTGATCTGTTTGTTCGCTCAATTGGCTGAAGGTTCGCACCTCAGGCCGCTTGCCCCGTAAAATCCGGCCGGGCGGCCCGGCGATAAATCCGGGACAGGGATACAAATCGTAGCGTCAAGTCCCTCTCCCAAAGAAACGCTGCGTACCTTGACCGGCATATGGTAGACGGCCTTCATGACTGCTTCATTTATCACCTTTCCTGCGTCGCCCATTGAAAGGATTTTTCCATCTTCCATGGCGATGATGCGGTCGGCACAGTAGAAAGCGTGGTCGGGATTGTGTGTTACCATCAACACCCCCATTCCCTCCCTTGCCAGCTTTTTAACCTGCGCCAATACCAAGTACTGATTTCCAAAATCAAGACTGGCCGTGGGTTCATCCATAATCAAAAGATCAGGCTGCTGTGCTAAGGCTCTGGCAATGACGACCATTTGTCTCTGCCCGCCGGAAAGAGCAGTGTAGGATTTGTTTGCATAATGAGCGATGCCCAAACGTTCCATGGATTCATCGGCTATCCGGCAGTCTTTCTCAGTGGGGCGGCATATACGGCTGAGGTGCGGTGTGCGTCCCATGAGCACCACGTCGCGAACAGTAAACGGAAACGGCGGCGTATGATATTGTGGAATATACGCAATCTTTCGCGCCCGTTCACGCTCATCCATCTGGTGAATATCCTTTCCATAAAGCAGCACCTGCCCATGCTGAGGAGTTAAAAAAGCCAGGATGCTTTTGAGCAGCGTTGTTTTTCCGCACCCATTGGCGCCCAGCACACAAACAAACTCTCCCTTCTCCATACAAAAAGAAATTCCCTTGAGAACCTCTTGCTTTCCATAGCTGAATTCAACATCCCTTACCTGGATCATGCGCTGCCTCCTTTATTGACGCCCGACTTGAAAATGAACATAAAAAACGGTACGCCAATGAATGAGGTCAAAATACCGATGGGTAGTTCTACCATAAAGGCGGTACGCGCGACATCATCTACAAGCAGCAGAAAGGTGGAGCCTAATATTGCGCAAACCGGGAGCAAGCGGCGGTAGTCCGGTCCCGCCAAGGCCCGGCCCGCATGCGGGATGACCAGCCCGACCCAGCCCACCATGCCGCACACGGAAACACAGGAAGCAGTGATCAGCGTGGAGGCGATGATGACCATACTGCGTATACGTTTCGTTTTAATCCCCAGGCTGCTGGCCTCATCCTCCCCAAATGAAAGGACGTTGAGCTGCCAGCGAACCAGAAAAAGAATTAAAAAGCCTGCTCCGATAGGAATTAAAATGCTGAACAGCTTTGCCTTGTTCATGACATTAAAGCTTCCCATCAGCCAAAAGGTGATCTGCGGAAGCTTGTTGTCCGCATCGGCTAAAATCTTGATGGTGGATGTTCCGGACTGGAACAGGGTGCTTACCATCATACCGCCCAGCACCAATCCCAGAATCGGGTCCATGCTGAACCGGCGCGTGGCTGTGGCCGCTATGAATACCGCCAAAATACCTCCACAAAAGCTGAACATCTGGACATACACAGTAGGCAGCTCCATCAACATAGCCAAACAAGCCCCAAATCCGGCTCCAGCGGAGGCCCCCAAAATATCCGGCGATACCATTGGATTTTTAAACATCCCCTGATAAGCCGCGCCAGCGATAGATAGTCCGCCCCCCACCAGCAATACCGCCAATATACGAGGCAGCCGGATATTGAACAGCGTGGTTTCCATATTGGAATCGACAATTTGACTGGGATCTGCAAAATGATAAAACAATGTGTGCAGCAGCTCCGACGGCGAAATGGAGAATCGTCCAACACCAAATGAGAACACAAACGCCAGTATAGGCAAAACCAGCAGAACCGGCCATGCCGCAGCCCACTTTTCCTTCCAATTTTCCGACATAATACACCCCGAATCCATGCTATTTATGCATAATGATCCAGCGTCCCTGCTCCTGGTTTTCTACGATTTCATGAGGGATGCTCTGGCGCTCCAAAAAAGTGTTCAAATATTCTGTCGATATTTTACCGCTGCGTTGCAGCGGCCCATCGGGCCACCCCGGCATAACAGCCTGCATCTGCGGACGGATGGATTCTGCCAACGCCGCGCTTCCCATTCCGCCTCCGATATATGTATTGCCGCCCGGAGCCAATACCCGGTATATCTCTGTCAGAGCCTTCTCCAAATCTGCCCAAAAATGATAAGAGCCACGGCTGATAATCAGATCGGCGTATCCATCCGGAAAGTCCATGGAATGCACATCCTGCCGCATAAATACTGCCCGGTCAGCCAGTCCCCATTCCCGCGCGTGAGCACGGCCCAGTTCCAACGCCGTTTGATTGATATCAATCAAGCAGCCTTTATACCGTGTCCGTTCCAGAAGCGCCAGCCCCAGATGCCCGCTCCCACAGCCCACATCAATCAAAACACCGTCCCGGCGGGGAATACGGGCCAGAATATCATCCACAATAACCGGATAAATAGGAAAAAAGATGTTTTGAGCGATCCAGTCAAATTCATATCCCTCCGGAATTCTCTGCATCGTGTTTGAATTTACGGTCAGCACCGCAGGACCCTCCCTGGTTTCGAAATTCTTTGAGAATCAAAGCAGCCCCGATTTTCAGGCACTCTCTAGGGCTTGTTTGAAAATAGCGCAATTGACAAATTTTTCGCCTCTGTTTACAGAAGGCGGCGGGAATTATTATTTTTTAAACAGCCCCTTAATCCCAGCCGGCATCTGGAATATATGCCGGACCACGCAGCAGCTCCACCTCGATCTCGCTGCCGGCCGGCAGCGATTCCCCCAGTTTCGTCATATATTGTCCATTTGCTGCAACCGTGCGGCTCATCGGAATCTTTTTAAAATTATACGGCGTTGCCCAATAGCCCGATCCATCCCGTTTTCGGCTTACCTCTACCACCAACAGCATGGAAACCCTTTCGCTGCCCTCTACAGGTTGGGTCAGCGTAGCTTTCACAGTCTGGCGCGCTTGCTTTGGCTGCATCAGAAAATGAGAAACCAGGGCATTGACCAGCCACTCCAGTCCATGATAGGCCGCCATGAACGGACCGGGCAGGTTGATGACAGGCTTTCCCTGTATCATAGCGACACACAGCGGCTTTCCGGGAACCGCCTGCGCGCCATGGCACAATACCTTCCCACGCTGGTGCAGCAGGGTGGCGGAAAAGTCCTCTGCTCCCTTGGAGGATCCGCCTCCCAAAATAATGATGTCGGCTTTGATGAGGGCGCTGTCCAGGGCCTCCAGAATAGGCTCATAGTCATCCGGAACGATCGGAAGGCACAGAGGCTCGGCCCCCAACTGTTTTATAGTCTCACGCACAAGCAAGCTGTTTGTATCCACATTTTTGCCGCGGGTTACAGGCGTGCCTGGAGCAATCAGCTCGCTACCCGATGGGATAAAGGCCACAACCGGCTTTTTCCAAACAGAGATCTGTCCCACGCCGCCCATCTGAAGGCAGGCCAAATCCCTGGGACGCAAAGGGAGATTGGCTCTCACCAGCGCCTCTCCCTTTTGGACGATAGAGCCTGCCGGGCGCACATTGTATCCAGGATACACTTGAACCCCATCCCGGATCGTCAGCCGCCCTTCTGGGGAGAACGCGATATTTTCGACCATAATCACCGCGTCAAAAGCATCGTCAAAATCATCCCCTGTATCGGCGTGGACAAAATCACGTCCCTGTATCCAGCCGGAGGTATCCGGTATCCCCTGTGCAAACCGGGACGAATCAACAGCAATACCATCCCCAGCAGAGGATCGAACCACCGGAAGTGTCCATACAGAGCAAACCTTTGCGGATGGGATACGTCCTAACGCTTCAGTTACGGGAATCTGTTCAATTACCCTTTCGGGAGTCCAGTTGCGAATCACCGAAGCGATGATTTCCTCGCGGGATAACAATTTTTCAAATGTCGGACTAAACTGGTTTTCCAAGGCGGACGCCTCCTCCTTATACAATATTAAACGGCTTTATAACAATAAAAGGCCGCCACACCAAACTGTGGCAGCCTTCACAAAAACAGACGGTATAAGACAGCCTTCCGGTGTGGCTGCCTGCCGCCAGGCATAACTGCGCACAACTAAAAAGCCGTCTCTTTAACGCTTCGTCGATCTCTTTTCAAAATGTGAAGGCGGCCGCATTTCTACGGCAACCCCGTGGACCACCGCTGTGATAAACCGATCATCCGTGGGTCCAGGCAAAAGGCCATGAAGAAACTTCCTCTTTTTAGGCTATTTTGCTCGAGATTCTCATTATTCTTTTTTTCCATTTTATCTGATTTGAATATTTCCGTCAAGGGAAATTTTACAATCATCAAAAAGAATCTTTGCTAAATTTAGAAATATGCCTGTACCGCATCTCCGCAAAAAGGACTATCTTTTAAAAGGCATATTCTTTTCATATTAATAAAGTTATGTTAAAATGGGACAGACAAACTCATCATCAAATCTTTAACTGGAGGAGAATCTTTTGAATGGCATTTTTGACGAGCACAGAATGATACAGGTTTTGGAAACATGCATTCCCAACGGCGAAACGCTTACGGCAGGTATACATGGTGTTACGCTTCAAGTAAACAAAAAAAAACATCAAGATTTGATGTATATATTGGTATCACAAAAGACTATTTGATAGTATCTGAATGTGAAGAACGCAAGTATTTAAATGAGTTCTATCATGTGCCAGACTTAAGAAGGACCGTGGCAGAAGATACTGGCGTTTGTTTTCCGCTGGCAGATATTCAAAGCTGTGAGATAAAAAACGCTATTATGGGAGCTGTCAACTGTTCGATCACGTTGAAGAACGGCGGTTTCCTCAAGCTCCAGTTTCCAAAGCGAGGCGGTTTAGGCAAAGGTATGCCGCGTCATACAGAATATCGGGAAAAGATTATCGAGAAGTTGATTGCTTTAAACGGGAGTCGTTAGACAGTTATCAGGCATCGCATAATCAACCGCTTCATAAATCAAAACCACGCGTAGAACGCGTGGTTTGCACAAGTCTTTACGTCTTTCATGACAATATTCTCCTTTTGCCTTGATGCGGCCGGCAAACCCTCATCTATTTTAGCAAAAGGAGGATTTCTTGTATCTTAAGATTTCTATTCTTACCAGCATAGCTGGTTGATTTCTTTCGCTAAAGCTACAAAAAAGCCGCAGGCAGGGCATTCATGCCCTGCCTGCGGCTTTTTAGGCTGTAGATACAACGGCTTCGCTTTGAAATAAGCTGCGATTCAGTTTTCATTCGCCATAGACTGGATTTTATGAGCATCCTCAAACGGAAAGATGGGATGCATAAGATGCTTGTACGGCAGTTCTTCAATAAATTGATAGGTGGCGCCCTTTGTAACCGCCATCATCGCCAATTTGGCAAACGGTCTGAGCTGCGCAAACAGATACCCCTGCTTGATGACCAAAATGTCATAATGATCGAGCGGCGTTCCCGCGGCCTCAAAATGTCCCGGCGTAATAAAAGAAGTCGCCGCGTTGGAGATCACAACATCCACCGCACCCAGCGACACCGTACAGCAGGACCCGCACTCGTCGCTGTCGGTATTGAGATAGCCAAGCACCTTGCCGCGGCATTTGAGCACTCCGGAAATTTTGGTCGAAATGGAAGTTTCATCCCGTCCGGTGCCAACCGTCAGCGAAACCGGCTGGCCGATTTCCACCTGCATACAGGCTGCAAACGCAGCGTCATCATGGATCGCGGCAATCAAAACCTTTTTACCCTTTAAATCGGGGCAGGCCGTGATCAGACGGAGCATCTCGGTGCCTTCACCCACCGCCCCGCCGGTTGTGTTATCACCCGAGTCGGTGATGAATACCTGCCCGCCTTCAAACGCCAGCGCGCATGCAAGCGCCTCGGGCGGACGCAACGCCGGTACCTCAAAGTCAAACTGACGGCGCAAATCAAGCATTTCCTGCGCCAGCTCCCGTGAAAGCGCACGGGCCTTTTCGCTATATTCCTCCCGCTCGGGAACCACGACGACCGAAAGATGACTGTTTGGACAGTCTGACCACGGATCGCCCATAAAGACGGTTGCGCTTTCAATTCCTTCCATCTGTTCGTAAGCTTCTGCTTTTTCAATCAGACCTTTGAGCGGTTCGACGGCAGAAAGCCCTTTTTCTCCCGAGATGATCGCGGGTACAATGGTAAGCGCAGGTTTGATCCGCCGCTTTTCCCGGATAAATTTCACCAGCGCGCGCGCTACCGCCTGTTCGGTTTCCGGCTGGTCCGAATGAGGAATCGTATGGTATCCACGTATCATGTTTACATAATCGGCAAGGGACGCGTCGTTGTTGGCATGCGCATCGAGCGCGATGCCGATCGGCAGGCTGTCCCCAACAATCCGCCGCAGCTCCTTCACAAGCCGCAGATCTCCGGAGCCAATGTTTTCGACCTCCATCGAACCATGCAGGTGCAGAAAGATGCCGTCCAGATCAGGGGTTGCCCTCACAGTATTCAAAATCTTATTGGCAAAAAACCAGAAATCGTCCTCTTTTAGCCGTCCGGCAGGCAGTGTGGAGGCCATAATGGTTGGCACCAGCTCAAAACCCTCCTCTTGGAAGATATCACATACATGCAGATAGGGGAGCACCTGCTGGCCTTCGGCGAAGATAAACTGCTCCCGTCCAACCAGATCGGGGTTAAAGGTGTTGCATTCCAGATAAAATAAGCCGACAGCAATTTTCATATCTTTCCCTCTGTTTATTATTTATTTGGCCTTCTTCAGGCGGAATTTGGTTTGGTTCATACAGACGTCCATACAGACTGCCAGAAGCAGGATTAAGCCCTTGACCACCATCTGCAAATACGAGGAGACGTTCATCAAACTCATCACATTGTCCACAGCGGAAAGCACCAGCACGCCCAGCGCAACGCCGGTGATCCGGCCGACGCCGCCGGACATGCTCGTCCCGCCGATACAGGCCGCCGCAACGGCGTCCAGCTCGAGCAGGTTTCCGGAGGTAGCGGTGGAGCCGCCCAGCCGCGCGGTAATCACAATGCCCGCTACACCATAGATCACACCCATATAGACATATGACTGAAAGATGCGGCGCTTTGTCTTAATTCCCGAAAGATTTGCCGCCTCCGGATTTCCGCCGATGATGTAAATATGCCGTCCAAATACGGTCTTGTTGGAGATAAACCCCGTAATCGAGGCCATCACCCCCGCAAAAAACACGCACATCGGTATGCCGTAATAGCCGGTGAAGATCCAAATTGCCAGAACTGCGGCAATCACAATCGCTGCGATGCGGGTGAACAGGCGGTTGACACTGCCATACCACTGGCGCATTTTTTTATAGTCGAAAATGCAGAACAGGCAGGCGGCCAATGCAACCGCCACAATTAAAACCGCGCTCGCGGCGGGTGGGATGTATCCCTCGCTCAGCCATGCAAACTCGTCTGAAAGCGGACCAATCGTCGCCGCATTGGTCCATGTGTAGCCGACCCCTTTGAACAAAAGCTGTGCGGCCAGCGTACCGATAAACGCAGGGATACCCACATAGCCGATGAAAAAACCATTGAGTGCGCCCATGAGCAGGCCGCAGAGCATCGCAATCAGCAGGGCGAAGGGCAGCGGGAGTTTATAGGTAACGGCACACTGGGCCGCAATCACGCTGACAAAATAGACCGCAGCGCCGCCGCTCAGGTCAAAATTGCGTTCGATCAGCAGCAGCATCAGCCCTGACGCCACAATCATAAGTACCGAACCCTGCTTCATCAGCAGCGTAAGATTTCGCACGGAAGTGAAAATGTTGCCGGTTAACAGATTAAAGATACACATCAGGATGATGACTCCGGCCGCCATCACGATATTCTTGCCAGCTTTGCCGGTTAAAATGGATTTGATATCTCTGCCAGCCATTTATTTTCCTCCTTCATCTCCGACCGTCGCATACCAAAGCACCTGCTCCTTATCGAGAGCCTGATTATCAAGAATTTTGACTACTCTGCCGTGGCGGATTACCATGATCCGGTCGGCAATCCCCATCACTTCCGCAATGTCAGACGAGATAAACAAGATAGCCTTGCCCTGTGCTGTAAGATTGTTCAGAATATTGTAGATCTGTGTTTTTGCTTCCACATCGACCCCCTGCGTCGCCTCATCCAGAATCAAAACCGGCGAATCAGCCGAGATCAGCCGCGACAGAATAACCTTCTGCTGATTGCCGCCGCTGAGCGTTTCGATCAGAGCGTCCATCGACGGGGTCTTGATGGACATGGAGCGGATCATCCCCTGGTTGTTCTGCTTTTCCAGCAGGCTGTTTATCACACCGAATTTTGAAAAGCGCGGCAGGCTCGAGGCGGAGATGTTGCTCCCTACGGACTGCCTGGCGATCGCACCTTCCCGCTTGCGGTCCTCAGGCAGCAGGCTGATGCCGTTTTTGAGCGCTTGCGCGGGGTTGCGGCTTACAACGGCCTTGCCCTTGACCTCAACCTCACATTCGACGTTGCCCTTCCAAGCGCCGATCATCCCCATCGCCATCTCGGTGCGCCCCGAGCCGACCAGCCCATAGACCGCAAGGATTTCGCCGGAGCGCAGGTCGAACGCCACATTGTCGACCACCTTTTTATCCGGGAACTTCTGGTTGTAAACCGTAACGCCTTTTGCGCGGAAAACCACATCGCCGGGCTTGTTCGTACGCGGAGGATAGAAATCGTCCACATCCCGGCCGACCATCAGCGAAACGATCCGCCGCTCGTCCATGCGCTCAACCGCATCGGTTTCAATGATCCGTCCATCGCGCATGACTGTAATCGTGTCCGACAAACTCTGTACCTCCTCCAGACGGTGGGAGATATAGATACAGGCGATCCCTTTGCCGCGCAGCTCCCGCACCTTGGCAAACAGCAGCTCGCTTTCCTCACTGGAAAGCGTGGCGGTCGGCTCGTCCAAAATCAATGCTTTGACCTGATTGTGCATCGCACGGGCGATCACAATAAGCTGCTTTTGTGCGATACCGATCTCCTTGACCAGGCTGTTGGGGTTGATATGCAGCCCAAAGTCGTCGATGATCTCCTGCGCTCTGCGCATCATAATAGCTTGGTTAACCAGCCCTGCACGTCCCGGCTGGCGATTGATAAACAGATTGTCTGCAACCGTCATCTCGTTGACCATGTTTAAATCCTGCGGGACCATCGAAATGCCGTTGGCTTCCGCGTCCATAATCGACCGGAACCGGCAGGGCCGTCCATCCACAAAAAATTCTCCTTCGTAGCTCCCATATGGATAAACGCCTGAAAGCATTTTCATCAACGTGGATTTTCCGGCGCCGTTTCCACCGACAATCGCATGGACCTTGCCCGGCTCAATCGACAGGGTAGCCCGGTCGACCGCAAGGACGGAGGGGAAGCGTTTGGTCAGCCCGCGGATCTCTAATACTGCATTCGGCAAAATGCCGCCCCCTTTTTTGCTTTATAATAGCGGGGCCGGAAGGCCCCGCATTAAACGGTCAAATCAGAGCGTTTTTATGATATCTCACGGTCAGCCGAAGATCTCCTCCTCGGTTGCCCACCCGGCGGGAGCGATCTCATCCAGCCACTGGCGCAAATTATCCTTTGTGACGGGCATAACGTCCACCAAAAGGACTGGAATGTCAAACCCACCGATCTGCTGGATCTCGTCGGGCGTGATTTCCTCACCCTTGCCCAGTTTAACCGCGGCCTCGATCGTGCGCTGGTCGCCGGAGACAATATCAGTCCAAATGCTCATGGTCATAACGCCCTCATTGATGAGCTTGGCGGCGGAGATCTCCACATCCATCCCGCAGAGGAACGCTTTGCCGTCCAGCTTCGCTGCTTTGATCGCAGGAACGATGCCCAAAGCGACCGAGTCGGCGGACGCGACAAACGCTTGAATATCATCGTTGTTTGCAGAGAGCGCATTTTCGACGGTTTTGAGTGCCTTATCAGGACTCCACGCCTCATGGAACTGATCAGCCACAATGTTCAGCTCCGGGTGCTCCGCCGCGACAGCCTCATAGCCCTGGCTGATCCGCTGTGCCACCGCGCTGCCGGGGTCTCCCTTGACCAGCACGACGTTGCCGCCCTCCGGTCCCATATATTCAAGAGCCGCTTCAAGCTGGAGCCGCCCAACCTTCACATTGTCCCGGTCCACATTCAAGTCGACCTGCGCGCCCTCGACCGTGTTGTCAAAGGTAATGACCGGGATGCCTTGGCTGCGTACCTTTTCCACAAGGTTTACCATATTGCCGCTTACCACATTCAGAACCAGCACGTCAATCCCCTGGGAGATCAGATTTTCAACCTGATTGGCCTGTTTGGTTGCGTCGTAGTTCGCATACTGGAAGATAATGTCGGCGCCCAGCTCCTCCGCCTTCTGCTCCATAATCTGTTTATCGAATTTAAAACGGTACTGCGCCTCGGATGCAAAGGAAACTCCAATTTTAATCCGGCCGTCCTCCGGCTGGTTTGCCTGTGTATCGCCCAGGGACGCGGTACTGGCCGAAGCAGCGGTATCCGTTGGGGCGGGCGACTGGCACCCGGCCAGCAGGGATGCAGAGAGGACAAATGCAAACAATCCACACAAAAACTTTTTCATAGCTACCTCCTGAATTTTTAAATAGGCCCGCGCCTTATTTGGCAAAAACGCGGGATATATCCAGCATAAAGGGAAAATATACGCCGTTGAGGTTACTCATCGGCAGGACGCTGTCATCCAGCCGGATGCCAAGCGCCGAACGCATCTTCTCCTGCCGTGCCCGAATGCGGGCGTGCATTTCAGGATATTGCGCTGCAATCCCGGCACGCAGCGTCTCGTCCGCGATGATAACGGTATCCTCACAGATCGCGTTATGGAAATACGGCTCCTGCCGCGACGCAATGATGTCGCACTGCATATAGGCGCCGCTCAAAACTGGCAGCGTGGAGCCTCGATAAACGGGAGAATTCGTCCATTCATCCATCCCTGTGTTGTGACCGGGATTGAGGGCGACGCCGAACTCGGGACCGCCTATTATTTTCATAACCGCGTCGTAAAGCGCGCCGCCGGTCGTCCCAACCCGAATGGTTTCATACCATGCGGCGATCGCGGACCAAAACGGCATATAGAAATTTTCCAGCTCCTCCGCGAGCGCCCGCGGCCAGTCGTCCCCACTGCTTGCTGCGATCCCGGTACGGGAGGTCAGACTCCCTCGGGCGCCGTAGCAAAGCCCGCAGGGATCTCCCAGGCTCAAAACGCTGTCGTCCGGGCTGCGCAGGCCGAGCGAGAGGTTGAACGCTCCGAAATTGACAAGGCTGTACATACACACCGGTGTGAAATCGATTTTCCCATAGCGGGAGGTTTCCAGCTCCTGCCCGCCGACCTCGAGCGCGTCAAATAGGTTGAGCAACACATCGGCGGATTTTGTCGCGCTGTATTCCGCCCAGGCGATCTCTTTTGGCGTATAAACCCGCATCCGGATGCCGTCCGGCAGTCCAGTGATCTCACTGGTGAAATTCTCCACATTCTCCCGGCCCGCCGCCGCAAAGATCGCCTCCATCATATACATCGGCACGTCAAAGCTGTGCAGCGGATCGGCGGTGTACGCAGGATAAAAATATTTATATCCTACCACACCGACGCGGCTTCCCCGCCGGATCCCAGTCTGTTCCAACAACTTTTCAAGCGCGAGACTGCTGTCGCGAGGCTGCCCCTGGAGACTGAAGTGCTGGCAGAGCATCCGGTTGATCGGATAGGGGATTTGGTAGCTGTATCCCATCCCTTCATTGCCGGCAATGATCCAACGTCCGCCCTCCTTATCCACCACCAGCAGGGCCTCCTCAAAGCGGCAATCATAACTGGAAAAATAGTCAATGTTGGAGAAATGCTCCCTATCACCGTAGATCACGACATGGCTGACGCCCTTTTCGCGCATCCGGCCGGTGAGCAGGTCCAGTCTTGCCAGATAATCTTCAGCGGTAAAATGAGGCAGCGGCAGTTTTTGCCGTTCAAAGAAGAAGCTGTCGGCTTCTGTAATCCGGACCGGTCCCATATTAATACACTCCTTTTTAATTTCTCCCGTGGCGTTATTAAATGGCAATAAAAAAATAACATGACTACATTATCAACAAAACAGCATGATTTGTCAACAACTTTCAACAATAATTATAAATAATCACAAATTTTTATATTAATTTTTGTCAGCTTTTTTATCTAATAAAAAACAGCCGGGAAAATCCCGGCTCTAAAACAAAAAAGCGGCAGAAACGGCCGCGCCCGCAGCGCATCACTCCGACGCCGAGCGCATAACCTTGTACACATGTTTTTCCACCGCGATCATTGCACCGCCGACGCAGGTTGCGTCCGTACCCAGCGGGGAACGGATAAAAGTGGTCGCTCCCCGCAGCGGGGGGTACATCATAGCACTGTATTTTTCCAGCACCAGATCAAACAGGAAGGGAGATTCGTTCATCAGCTTTCCGCCCAGTATCATATTGCGTGGATTGAGAAAACAAGCGGCGTTGCTTACGGTGATTGCCATATAAGTGCTTATCCGGTCAAGAAGGGCTTCCGCCCAAGGCTCCCTGCGCTCCCATGCAGCCATGATCTCTTCAAGGCTGGAGATTCCCGGACAGGATTTTGCCGCCTGTTGGATGATCTGGTCCTTGGTCAAGTAGGCCGCCGCGCACCCACGCCGTCCACAGGAGCAGAGCCGGCCGTCGGTATAGTCCACGATGGTATGTCCGATCTCGCCCGCAGAGTTGATGGAGCCGCGTACTAAGCGTCCCCTATGGATCACTGCGCCGCCTACACCGCACCCAAAGCTTAATAGAACAACATCATCCGCCCCCTTGATCGGCGGTGTGGAGCAATCCCCGATAATCGCACATTTGACATCATTATCCACATAGGTGGGAAGGCCGAACCGCGCCTCTATCATCTGCCCGATCGGCACATGACTCCACCGGATCAGATCCCCGAATATGACCTCTCCGGTTTTGGAGTCGACCGTCCCAACCGCGCCAGCCCCAATTGCAGCAACTTTTTCCATCGGGATTTTTGCTTGTATAGCAAGCCGCTGGTACATCCTGTAAAAAATCTCAACAACCTCCTCCGGCTGAAAAGAATCGCCCGGCGCTGGCGCGGCGCCCCGCGCGACGATCTGCCCGCCAAAGTTGAGGATACAGAGTTTTAAATTGGTTTCGGAAATGTCCAGCCCGATACAATAAAAAGCGTTCTCCTCCACATCGAGCATGACGGCCTTACGTCCAACCCCATTTGAAACCGCCGCCATATCCCTGACAAGTCCACATTCTTCCAGGGATCCGACAATCCGGGTCGCGCTTGTAGGACTCATGCCGGTCATTCGCGCAATTTCACTGCGGGAAACCTCGCGGCTGTCCCGAATAATATCGAGGATCATTTTCATATTGTTGTATTTAATTGTACTTTGATCCTGCGGTGCAGTTTTACAGATCACATTTTTCACGCTCCATTATTTCACGATGTCATTATATCGTATTTCTTATATAAATACAATATATTTCATCCCACATTTTATAGAATCTGTATAATACTGCTGCCAAAGAAAGAAGATTTATATTTTGTTGCCCATCATTACACCCGAAACAATAATAGGAACAACATAACAAAAAAGGCTGAGAGACAATAATCTGATAAAACGGCTCGCTGAACTGTTTCACAAAGGCCCCCGCTTGCTGGTAATACCCTTGCTTTACAAAATCCATTAAGATATTCACCCGATCCTGCTCGGAGAAAGTTTCCTCCGGCACCTTGCTGCTTGTGCAGACTGCCTCTCTCCATTACAGATAAGGCTCTGCCCAGTCCATCAGGCAGGGCAGAGCCTTATCCACCAAATCCTCCAGATCGTCCAGTTCTGAGGTGAGCCACAGTGTTTCGGCCCGCGCAAAGATTTCCGGGGCCGCGGCCAAATCCCTAAGCGCCAGGATGCGCTCCTCCTCCCTTCTCAATCCCACCAGAAATACCAGACAGTGGACTGCCACAGGACATCCGCCAAGTTACCCACTGTGGGATCATCCTGCTCCTGGTCAACAATATCCGGGCAAAAACCATACTGCTCCGTGGCTGCCTCCATGGCTTTCTCTTTGGAAATGGGGGCCGGGAGTTCAAATTCCAATTCATCATGGGTCATAGCCGCAGGGACCGCGCCATACTGCTCAAACCAGTATTTTGCCGCCGCCATCAGCTCCGGTGTGTCGGGACACTCGTTCCAGTTGCCAAAGGGCAGGTATGCGAAAATATCCCACGGATTCTTCACCGGAATTTTCGCCAGAATAAGCGGATAAGTCATGTTAGTGTCAGAATCCCAGTAACAGGAGAAACGGCAGTTATCATAGCCGCCTTCCATTTCGCCCAGGACTTCTTCCGCCCAGTCCAGATCGTCATCCTCGGCTTCTTCCCTGCGTTGTCCGGCCAATTGCTCCAAGACAGCCTTTCCGTCTTTGATGGGAGCAGCCAGAATCTTCTTCCGGTACCCCGTCACAGTTTTGAGGTCAAATTCATAGCAGTCCGCCTCGTTCTCCGGGTCGGCGTTCATTACCAGGCACTCCAGCAGCGTTTCGTCCGGCTTGACTAGCACGGGAATAAAGCCCTCCCGCACGCCCAGCCGCCGGGCGTAGCTGTACGCCGACATGATGGGGTCGTCGTCCTTCATGGAAGGGAAATAGGTGCACTCGCAGTCCAGATACTCCATGATAGCCTGAGCCACATCGGAAGGCTCCAAAGTATCCTCATCAAAGCCCTGTCCCTGCCAGTTGACAAAACGTTTATCAATCACCTTTGCCATGGCCTGATAATAGTCCTCGTCAAAGGGAATGAACAGATAGGCTTCCTGCTGAAATTCATTGGAGTGATACCGCTTTGGGCCGAAATATTGCAGAGCGTAGTCATCCACATCACTGGGAAAGTAAGGGCTGTCGCCCTCTCCGTAGTAGTACCCGGCAAAGGCGCGGCCTTGTTGATTGAACAGGGCGGAGTACAAGCAGCCGAACAGCTTCTCACGGATGAACGCCCGCAAATCCACGCTGGCAGGATCGGCTTTGACCTGTTTTACAACTTCGCTATGCTCTGACAGGAAGTTTTCTTCCATCAGATCATGCTCTATGCACCAGCGCAGGTAGATTGCCATATGGCCGCAGGCATTGATGGGGTCGATTTCCAGTTCTTTCTCCTCAATGCTTTCCATGTGCCAGGAGGCATTGTCCAAGCCTATGCTGTCGTCATCGTCTTGCTCTGGATCGTCCCCGGCAGGCGCATAGGAGATTTTCAAGGTCATCTGATCCGGCAGAGCCACGCCCTTGCTGCGGGTGATGGTGTGCTTATCGTCTGCCGAAAAACCGATGGTTTCCCCGTCGTGGAGTTCCACATCATTTTCCAGCACATAGGACACAAGGCTGGCCAGGAAGTCCCGCAGTTCTCCCGGCTCGGCGCCGGCGTTCAGCACCTCCATTTCGTCCTTGCCGAACACCTCCATACCATAGGTGTAGGCGCTCATGCCGCCCTCGTTCCGATACAGGCCGAACCAGATCCAGTTGAAAATGGGCAGTTCATCCTCCTGCATCATATCGGCAAAGCTCTCATAGAACCGAGGCTCGAACACCACGCCGCTGGTGTAGACGCCGGCGGCGTATTTCTGGCGGCAGCAGGCGGCCACCAGCTTGGCGTAGAACTTGCCACGCTCCAGCAGATTTTCCTCCTTGCCCAGGACCGCCACCATGATATGGGCGCAGTGCTCCTTGGCGGCCTTGACCGCCTCCGGCCACATATAGTTGTTTTCTGCGTTCAGTTCGGCCTCGCCGTCAGGGATAGGATAGGGCATCAGGCTTACAGCGGCGATCATGTCGCCCACTTCAAAGACCACAGCGTCGTCGCGGTTGCCCCCGTCCTCATCCTCCTCCACGGTGATGTCCCACTTTGCTTTCATATCCTGAATGAACTGGGCCTTGTCCCAGCTTCCTTTGGACATCAGGACAAAGCCGGCGAAGGCGCCCCTGCTATCCTGATCGGCTTCTTCGTCAGTGTCATCATCCTCGTTGTCATCATCTTCATCCATATCATAGACAGACTCGTTCTCCAGACCGCAGATAAACTCCTCAAAACTGTCGGCAAGACGGGTGATTTTATAGTCGTTCTCCTGATCCACATGGACCACCGCAGGCTCTCCTTGGGGGCCGCAGTCCCGGTAGTCCAGAAAGATCATATCGTGTCCTGCACTGGGACAGTCGCAGATGGCTATGCCGATGGCCGGATATTCCCACTCGTCGATCATAAACCGGCTGCCCAGCTTTCCGCAGAGAGAATAGTCCTTCTCCCGGCCAATGCCAAAGATGCCGGTGATGGCTATATGGTCATCCGCCCAACTGGTTGGTTCGTCGCTGGGATAGCAGGTATTGGCCGGTATCCCGCCGTTGTGCTGTTTCATCAGGCAGATATAAGAGGCAGGCAGCTTGTAGCCCAACTCCTCCTCCACACTGGCGATCAGTTCATCGGAGGGTGGCTCACTGACATACTCTTTCAGAGCGTACTCATCATCATCCCAAAAGTCTGTAAAATCAAAGCCTTCAAAGGGAGTGTCGCCGGGCGCAAACCTGGTTTTCTTTTTCCGGCTGCGCTGCCGGTTCCGGATCTCCTGCCGGCACTCCCGGATCACTGCCGGGGCGTCCTCATCCTCCGGGTCCAGCTCCGCCCACCGCTGGGCGTAGGGAATGGCTTTTTCCTCCTGGCCGTGGAGATACTGATAGCCGTAGGCCATCCGCATATTCCACTCCGCCTTGTCCTGGCCCTCCTCCCGGATGGACTCCAGCATCTCAATAGCCTGCAGGAGCGCCTTATCCCCCTTGTAGTTGGGGGTACCCTCCTCACGGTCCCCAATGATGGCGTAGTTTTCCAGCGCCCGTGCCATGGCATAGGCGGCGCGATAGTCCCACTGGTCCTTGTGGATCGTCCCCAGCACCGTGATGCAGCGGGTGTATTCGTCCTCGTCGTTCCACCGTTCCAACTGCCGGTAAAATGCCTCTGCATTCTCCGGGGTGTAGGGGATGTACTCCAGATTGTCCAGGGATTCTTCGTCACCAAACCCGTCATCTTCAGGCTTATCCCCTGCCGGCTCCTTCAGAGTCACTGTCCCCACATCCCGGCGGAACACATGGAAGCTTGCCCAGGGCAGATCGGTTTCGTCAAAGAACTCCTGAGCCGCATTCAGGACGGCTCTCAAATCCCAGGCGATGAAGTCCACATAGCCGCAGTAGAGACCGGTGGCCCCGCCGGTCAGGGTAACAGCATCCTCCCCAGCGTCCGTCAGCAGCACCGACTCCAGCTTCTCCCGGAAGTCAAAGATTTTCTGACTGCCGTTCTCATCGCGCAGGGTATCCAGAGGATAACAGAAAAAGCCCGCCACAGCGCCGTCAGCGTGAAAATCGTCCATGCAGCCGCTCTCCGCGCTCATGTAGTCGTTGATGAAAGGCGGGCAGCAGGTGATGCCGGCGATAATATCCAGCCGCCAATCAGCATCGGGATTTTCATCCGGTTTCATCTCATACCCAGTATAGCTCTCCAAAAGAACCTCCGGGTCGATGGAAAGGTCAAGCCCCATCCCTTTTAACTCGTCCGGCAGCTTTGAGAGGAGAACGCAAGGCTCCTCTCTGGGAGTCTCCAGCATATCAAAAGAGTCTATGTATCTCATATGGGGGATTTCGCCCAGCACCTGGTCGGTGAGGTTGGTGAGAATCCACCATACCCGGTTCTCATCCTCCCGGAGCAGGGGCAGCAGTTTTTCACAGTAGGCTGAGAGAGCAAAGCTGTTTTCGCCCTGCTGTTCCAACCAGAGCTGCACATCATCCCCGGAAATCTCCCAGCCGCCAGAGCGCAGGCCGATGCTCGGATTGGACTGGCGGCCCACTAGGATGTTCCAGTGCTCCAGCACCTCTTTGGGCGCGTGCTTCTGAAAGTAAACAAGTTGGAACAGCTTCACCCGATTTCCCTCCGGGGTGAGGATCAGCTCATGCTTTTTTCCATTGAAGCCCATCTCAAAACAGATTTCGTCAAAAGCAAAGTTCAGGATTTTTTCGCACTGCTCGATCAATTCCTCGCCGCGTTCACGGTTTTTATCCTCGTCCATAAATCGGCGCAGCCCGGCCTCCTGTTGGGCAAAGGCTTCCCATGCCGCCTCTGTCCTCTCCCGAAAGCATTTTTCAAATCGTGGGAGGGTGATACGCTTTTCACAGTCATTTATGAGCATCTGCGAATCCTCGTCGCCGGGACGGGCCTCCAGCGCCTTGCGGAAATAAGGCAGTGCCCGGCCCTCTTGGTCGAGATAGTAATAGGAATAACCCATGCGGAAATTCCAGCAATGGTCGCCTGCAAAATATTCCTCATGGGGGGCCAGCAGAGCAATCGCTTTTTTAAACAGCTCCCGATCCCCAAGTTCCGCCAGATTGTTGTAGGCTCGTGCCAGTTCGCTGTCCATCTCCGGGGTACGCTCCTCGGCAGGGACAGCCTCCAGCGCATCAATGATCTTTTGGTATTCGTCGTTTTCATTCCAAATTTGGCATTGTTCCAGTAGTTCCATCTTGTTTTCCTCCTTAATTTCCAGCTCCAGCCCAGCCCCAGGCTGAAACACCAGCCTCTGTCCCATCCGCCCGGCTGCTCCCGGCGGCAGCTCGCCTTACAGCCGGGGACAGGCGCCCGTAGACACTTTTATCCGCCCACATGGCCTCCATCCTCTTGCACCAATCTGGTCTGGGGCGGGGCTTGCTGTTGCCGTAGCGGTAAATGATATTTACATGGCCATAGTCATCATGATTCCAGTCATGACCGTGGGCCTGCGCTTCATAAACCGTTAGAGCCATTGTATTTCCATCCTCTGAGCCAGCACAAACCCACATAGTCAAAGGGCGGAATCAATAACAAATATCCGTATATTCTCCCGCGTCATCCTTTGCCGCAGTTCCTCGGCGTTACAGCAGGCAGGAAAGCCGTATTGGAGAGAGCGGTCCAGCTATTCTGTGTACTGCTCAAAAAAACCGCTAACGGTAATTTCATCCATTCCAAAAAGGATGTTGTTCTGGATCACATTTTCAAACCAGTGGGCCAGCAGACCTGAAAAGTGAACGGATACGATCTTTCCGGCTTCGGTTTGGGTGTCCATGTTCAGGGTATTCGCCTCAAAATCGGCACAATAACGCAGAACTCTGTTGTCATGCAGATTGTCAAAGGATTGAATTCGTATGTTCATACCAAATTTCCTCACAATACCAGTACGAAGCTCCAGATACTCACCACGATCAGCACGATTCCCAGCAGAAAGAAGATCGCCCGTCGGTATCCCCGGCCATGATGGTGAACATCCGGTGTGCCGGTTGGATCACAGAGCCAGTTCCAGTTCCGGACGGCTCCAATCAGCACCAGCACGCCCATGACCAGGGCGGCAAAACACCAATGCTCCTGCAAAAAGGCCATGATTTTCCCGCTATCCATTTATGCATCCTCTCTCGTCAGCAGTAATCTTCTGCCGGATAAATTCCTCCTGCCCGGCCATATCCAGTTCAAAGATCTTTTCTTCCTCCAGATACCTTGCGCTTTCCTTGACCAGCTTCTGGGCGTCCGGGTTCTGATGTATGCCCGGCTCAGCTTGAGGAGCAGCAGATACCCCCGCGCCTGCATCTGCTTTTTGATGTACGGTCTCAGACTGTAGCAGATTTCCTGCCGGCCCGCCAGTCTCCGCTCCTAAGGACGTCCCGCAGACGGGACAATTGTGTTTCAGGCTCATACGCTTTAACTCCTTTCAGAAGATAGAAAAAAGCCCTGCGCCGCACTGTCACAGGGACAGACTGGCGCAGGGCATGAAAAGTCCGCAGGAAAGAAGCCGCATCCATGGCCGGATGTGGTTTCTTCTTTGGACAAAATCAATTTTTCATATTTGAGCAGAGCATTTAACGGCTGCCCCAGTTCACCTTCCATAGCAAGACCTCTGATCACAGACTCCAAATAGGTAACATTTTATGTTTTATTATATCACACAATCTGGGTTCCGGAAAAGCGCGGTTTACTTTTCAGTCAAATTACAGCATAGATTTTATCTTCTCGAGAGCCAGTTCTTGCATATTTCAGCAGCTCACGGACATTGCCAAATGGGCGCCATAAATAATCAAAAAATCGCTGTTGTCAAATTCATAATATCTTTATATGAAACAATTTTATTTTAATAATTGTATCATAAAATTTGTTTCTTGTGAAGTCAAAATTAATAATCTGCCACATTTGCTTGAGACAACCTGTCCTCTGTGTAGACCATAGATCAACCACTCCTAAATGGCGGCGCGATGCGGGTCGAACTGCTCCAGAGCGCAAGCAGCTCCTGCATAGAGCTGAACCAGAGTGTATTTGACTTCATCGTCCCGGTTGGAGACCGTCGCAATTGCTGCATAGGGCATATTTTGTTCCTCCTATTTCTTCTCATCCAGCAGCATGACGCCCTGCTCTGGATTTTTGTCGATAGCTCCTACAATAGGATTGGAGACATAGAGTTTTTCCAGATAATCCACATCTTCTAATGTAAGCGCCACATCCAGAGCACCGACCGCATCGTCCAAATATCGTACCTTCGTTGCGCCGATGATGGGCGAGGCGGCGCCCTTTGCCCACTGCCACGCAATGGCGATTTGGGACATGGTGCAGCGGTGCTTCTCGGCCAGCTCCTGCACTCGCTGAACCACCAAAATATCCTGTTGCTCCATGTGGTCATATTTCCCGACGGCAACCCGGTCTGTCTTTCCTCTAACGGAATCCGACCTCCACTTCGGCCGCGCCAGATAACCCGCCGCCAGGGGGCTGTACGGCAACGGGGATACTTGCATCTGCTTGCAGATGGGGATCAGCTCCCGTTCATCCTCCCGGTAAATCAGATTAAAGCGGTTCTCCATAGCTGAGAACGGCATCCAGCCGTGCTGCTTTGCTGTCGTCTGCATATTGTAAAACTGGTAGCCGTACATGGCCAAGGCTCCCAGTGCCCGCACCTTCCCCGCCTTGATCAGGTCATGCAGCGCCTCCATGGTTTCCTCAATAGGCGTGTCATAGTCAAAGCGGTGGATGATATACAGGTCCAGATAGTCCGTCCCCAAGCGTTTCAGGCTGCCGTCGATCTCCTGCAGAATTGCCGTTTTCGACAGGCGGCCTTCGTTAAAATACACTTTGGAGACGAGCACCACCTTGTTTCTGGCAATATTCTTTTTGAGTATCCTCCCATGTATTCCTCAGCAGAGCTGCGTTCACCGTCGCTCACACTGTCGCAGGTTACCAGAGATAGCATCATGGCCAGCGAAATAGAAACTATCTTTTTCATTTACACAAGTACTCCTTTGCAGGGGATGTTTGAAAAATCGGAAATACTATCTTTTCCTGCAAACCGCGGCGAATGCTGCGTTAAAAAACTCCAAGTCCGAAAGGATTCCTTCGTTTTTTACCCTGCATCCTATCGCTGCTTGTGAACAATCCGGCAATTCCTCTGTTTTCAAACAAACCCTAGTTTCGTAATTTACTTCTGGTTCTGTATCTCATGCCGGAGATAATCCAGCCGCTGAAGCAGCCTCTCCCGAAGGTGCAGTTCATCCAACGCAGCGTCCCGCCTTTGATTGAGCATCCTCAGCCTCGTTTGTTCGCTTTTCGGCTCCTCCAGCAGGCGCATATAGACTTCTACCTCCTCTGTGGAAAAGACGATGTCATACAGGGTCGTGATCAGGCCCAACCGTTCCAAATCATCTTGATCATATTGCCGTTCCCCCACAACCTTTTTGGCCGCTTCGCACAGCCCCCAATCCTCATATTCTTTTAAGATGTGAAACGGGATCTGGTACTGATTGCTTGCCTCTTGCAGCGTCATCTTCCTTACTCCCAAATAAAAAATGTAGGCGTCCGGTCTGGACGCCTACATTGTAGAACAGTTGAAACAATATGTCGAATACCTATTTTGAATTAGCAAAAATGCCAATCTAGTATATTTAATATGCTGATGAAATTGTTCCACAACCGGAGAAAAAATCTGATCTTTTTTCCAGGCCAATACGGTGTCCGTCTCCAGCTTTGGAGAAAGCGGAACAAACCGCAGGGAGTTAGATATATTTTCCAGTCGGAAACACAGGGTGGCTCCCACGCCATTTTTAACCATGTTGGCTGCATTCAGAATGAGATTGTAAGTGGCTGCGATCTCGATATGGATGTAATCATCGCCAAACCAATTCGCAAGCTCGCTGCGTACCTTTTCCCGGCCGCTCAACAGCAGAGGAATACCCACGAGATCCTCCGGCGCAACGCCCTTTTTTTCCGCCAGTGGGGAATCCTTTAAGACCAATACACCCCACTGGTCCTTTTGCGGCATCCGATAAAAAGCGTACCGGCTGATGTCCACCGGCTCGGTCAGCAAACCCCAATCCAGCAGCCCGTTTTGATCCGCTCCCTTACATCGTCCGCAGTGGCGCTGTATATGCGAAACTGCACCTGGGGATACAGCTTGCGGAAGGAACAAATTTGCTGAGAGAGGAAGGTCATACTCTGTGTTTCCCCACAGCCGATGGCGATCTCTCCGGACAATTCCGTTTCCCTACACAAAAATTCCCGCTCCGTTTTATCCGCCAGTTCTATCAATTCCTGAGCACGACGGTGGAGCAGCATCCTATCATCTGTGAGGATAATCCTGTATTGGCTGCGGTGAAAGAGCTTCGTACCCAGTTCCTCCTCCAACTGCATGAGCTGCCTGGACAGTGTGGGCTGGGTTAGATGGAGCAGTGCCGCCACCTTCGTGATGCTTTCCTCCTGTGCCACCACCAGGAAGTAGCGCCAAACCCGCAGTTCCATACTATCCCTCCTGAAAGCCATTGTAGAACAGAACACCTCATGCGGCAATCAGAAATGCTTTTTTGTATCTCTGCCTATTGAAAACAGGTATTCGATATTTTTGCTTTAAGTATGCTATCCCAACAATAATTAGGAGAGGTACTGGTGTTTTCCGACCGCAACTTGAAAAGTTTAATCATTCCATTGTTTCTGGAGCAGCTTCTTGTAACGCTGGTTGGTCTTGCAGACACGCTCGTGGTCGGTTTTGTCAGCGAGGCGGCGATGTCTGGGGTATCCTTGGTCAACTCCTTCAACACCATCTTCATCTATCTGTTACTGCTCCGGTCTCCGACGGTGCAGCAATCATTGTCATGAGGACGGTTTTTCATTTTGGGAGAGCTACGATTGTGCTGCTTGCCTTCTTTGGCGGTAAAGAATTAGGGAAAACAGTGGCCGCCCTACTTAAAACGGCTCGGTCTGTGGCCAGTAATTGCGCAAAGCAGCATTCCATCAACTTCCTCTTTCTGTAAATTAGTTACTTTAAAACTTATTCCGTCAAACATTAATAATTATATCATTAATTTACAATCTAAAAAGAACAAATTAGCAGTGTGATTACCAATCTCATCCCCTGGTTAATATTAAAATATTAACTAACAGGAGGATGGGGCGAATGGATGAACCGTTGATTTATGAGAAATATTTACGGGAGCGAATTACAGAACTCTGTACCCAAAAGGATATTTTGGAGCATCGTATGAGCTTGGAGCTTGGGAAAAGCGGCTCCTATATCCGCAGTATCACCAGTGGAATGGCTCTGCCGTCTGTGCGGGAGTTATTTAACATCATCAGTTATTTTGACATGACGCCGCCGGAATTTTTCGTTGGATTTGATAACAAAGTTTCTCTACGCAATCAGCTGCGCGAAAAGCTGATGTCTCTCAGTAATGAGGACTCGGAAAAGGTCGCTATTTTTATTGACTGGATCAAAAAATAGCAGTGCTTCTTACTCGGGCTTTACCGCTGTGCTGCACATATAGAATGTTAAGCAGAAAAGTATTTTTCTTGACCGTATCCTCCGTTCTCATCGAGGCAAAACTAGTTCCTTTCGGGACGTCCTACGGCCATTCCGAAAGGTTGACATATGTTTTGTCCAGTCGCTTACCAATCCCCTACTCTCCAGAACCTATGCCATATCGTCATAAGATTTCCGCATAATCGGAAAGAGCGAGGTAGAAAGCTGCCAGATGACTTGGAAGCGCGTCATCCCATTGTTCTCCTGTAAAACGGTTTTAGAGGTGGGCGGTCATCGTGCGCAGGAATAGTCTGAGCCGGCCCATGCCAGTACTCTACAGCCTGAATTTTCTGCGGATTTTCTTATAACTGACTTCTCAGTGCTTGTGATAAGCGAGTTTAACTCCTGTCCAAGCCAAGATACAACGGACTCACATCAAAACCAGGCCCGTAGATTTACTAATCTACGGGCCTCAGAAGCATCGAAAACACTGGTTTTTTTACCCCACAATAATTTTCTTAACCTCCCTTTTTGCAGCAATCGATCGAAATCGCTAACTACTATCAATGATATTGCCTTAAGGGCAAATTTCGTTTGGCAACATGCGAAAAATCTATAATCTCGCTTTATAAGCATCATTTCAGCATACATATAATCGACAGCAAGAACATCGGCAAGTGATTGAATTTGTACGAGTGGAATCTTAACAAAGGGTTCTTCTCTCTCCTCACCTGTTTCAAAATCATAACCAAGTCTAGTAATAATAAGTGTATCATTTTGAATAGATGCATTTAAATTACGAGCGGCATTCGCAATTCCTCGCACAAAATTTTTGACTGTAAAATATACTGCCTTCTAATATAAGATGCCCTGTATGTATATAATACATAACATATTTACTGCTTTCAACTATAAATGTCGAATTAAATTTAGTGTAGCACTGCCACATGGGACTATGGGCGGCGTTTCACATATTCCAATGAGAAAGGATGAGTGCTCCCCCACAGGCCAGCCATCGGGCTGGCTTTTTCTATTTCACAACGAAGGAGGTTTTTAGGTGGTTGACGATAAAAAGAATATTCCCGACGCTGGGAATGCGGAAGCTCCCCTCAAGCAGGGAGAGACTGAGCCTGTAAAAGTTGATCACCCAGTGCAGTGTCAGCCTGGCACGGCCAAGACGGAGGTTCCCGTGGTAGAGAGTGCGTCCAAGGTAGTAACGCCCCCTGCGGCGGAAAAGCCCAACGAGGGAAAGACAATTTCCGGCCCTGCGGTGGAGCAGTCGGGGAGGCTCCCAAAGAAAAGGACGCTTCTGCTCCGACTAAGGGGGGTACGCCGCAGCCGGGCAAGGACGAGAAGCAGATCACGCTCCCCAGCATGAGAGATCCCATCCCGGCTGGAAAGGAAATAGATTTTACTGCCGCTCGGGAAGGGACGACAAATGGTAAGCCCACGGAAAAGTCTGCTGCCCCGGATAATGACAAGCAGGCGGACAAAGCGAAGGAGGCGGTCAAACCCCGCAGGGACCGCCCACCCAAGGCTGGCAAGGCGGCCCCTGACAGGGCCAAGCCGCGACCTCGGGACAAAATGTCCCAAAGTAAGCCGCCTACCGGGAAAGGTTCGCCCGCCAAGACGGAAGCCCCGGCTGTAACCGAGCAGCCATCCGCCCCTCGGAATGCCACCCGTGGCGTGAAAGAGGAGGTTATCTATCTCAATCTTTTCGAGCTGCACCCGTTCAAAAATCACCCCTTTGGCGTCCGAGACGATGCAGAAATGCAGGGGCTGGTGGAGTCGGTCAAAACTGCCTATGTCAATTAGCCTGCGCTGATGCGGCGCAGTGAGGGCGGCGGATATAAGATCATCGCCGGACACCGCCGCCAGCGGGCCAGCGAATTGGCCGGGTTTGTCAAAATGCCCTGTATCGTCCGTAACATGGCCGATGACGAGGCTATCCTCGCCATCGGGAACGGAAAAGGACATCAAGCCTTTTGTCGATCACAAGTTTGAAAATAATATCATTCCCACCGGGAAGGAGCTGCTCGCCATCAACACCTGGCCTAAAAATCCGGACGACGCCCGCAACCTCAACGCCTGTGTCATTGGATCGTCCGGCTCGGGCAAGACACGATTCTGGCTCATACCCCAACTGCCTCAAGCTCATTCCTCGTATGTTTGCGTCGATCCGAAAGGGGGTGTCCTCGAGCAAGCAGGCCACTTTCTCCAACAGCGGGGGATAAGATCAAGGTATTCAACAGCATTGATTTTTCAAAGTCCATGCACTATAACCCGCTGGCCTACATCAAGAACGAGGCGGACATCATGAAGTTTGTAAACGCCTTGATTTCCAACACCAAGGGCGAGGGCAAAGAGGACTATCCGTTCTGGACTAAGGCTGAAACGCTTTTGTATTGTGCCCTGCTGGGGTACATCATTTTTGAAGGCTCCGAGGAGGAGCGCAACATGAATACGCTGGTTGACATGATTTCCCGCATGGAAGCGAAGGAGGATGACGATGACTTTCTCAACGCCGTGGGCTATATGTTCAAGGGGTTGGAGCAGCAAAATCGGGTTGTTTTGCGGTGAAACAGTATAAGAAGTACAGGCTGGCCAGAGGAGTTGTATGCTTTAGGAGACTTCTTAATCAAGTCGGTTGGGAAGTCTCCTAAAACATACTACCCAACAGAACGAAGAAAGGAGCTACTGAATGAGCAATAGAAGAATCAAAGCCTTGTATGAGTGCTATATCGAAGCAGTTTTTGTACTGCGCCATAAAGTAATCCAGCTTGTCCAGATAGATGATAGCAAGAATAGGGCTTACGCCGCTTCCCTGGGGTGTGCCGGAATAAGTTCTGTGGTATTGCCACTGTTCCATATATCCGGCCCGGAGGAATTTCCAGATAAGAGCGAGGAAATTTTCGTCCTCAATCCGTTCCCGCAGGAAGTTCACCATAACATGATGGTCGAAGCTGTCAAAACATGCCTTAAACGGCAGACAGCTCCTCCAGCCTCACCGCCTCCCTGATGACGATAGGCTTTGCGCTATAGCAGACCATATGCACATGGGGATGGTGGCTCTCGTTATGAAAAACGACGTACCAGCGAAAGTTCGGCATTGTCATAGACGAGCCGGGCGGCATCCTCACGCCGCAGGGAGAGGGTGGGCAGCCACAGATTTCCGGTGTGTCTGAACACCTCCTCCACCACCTGGGACAGCGCCGGTGAATCTGCACCTGCGGTAAACAGGGCATGCGCCCCAGCTTCTCGGCGCGGGTACGGTTGGCGATGTAATCCAGATACTTTTCCCGCCAAACATCTGGTGCAGATGCTCCTCGATGATCCGGCAGATCAGCTCCGAGGCATGGCCCCTGGTGGGAGCCGCACGGTAGTCCTCATACTCGAACATCCCTCTGCTGTCTGGGAAATCCCGCAGCAGGTTTGAGAGCAGTTCCTTTTGTCTTGACGTTACGGGGCTGTCCGCATTATCCGGGCGGATCAGTTCGATGCCCCCTCTGGTGGAGATGTACCGAACATAGTTCTCTCGCCGTGTCGCGTTTTGCGCGCTGCCCTTAATGTATGGACAATTGAAAATGAGGCGGGGCATCTGCTATAGGCCGTTCTGGTAGTTGACCGCATCCTTGAAGTAGCTACCGCCGTTGGTGGACATTAACTCTTGGACACATCTCCCGCGCAGTTTATCCAGCACTGCCGGGTCGATCTCCATCCCCGACGCCAGTACATGCATCAACATATCCACCTCCACCGCCAGCTTGAAGATCAGGCGGCAGGTGTGCGTCGCGCTGTCCCGCACCGTCATGCGCAGGGTGACGGTGAGTTCCGGCGCGCGGATGCAGGCGGCCTCCGCCGCCTGCAAACAGCTGCAGTAATGGAGTAGAGCCAGTCCACAAACTCATTCTGACTCTGGCAGTTTGCAAGCGGGGGCACCGCTTTGACCTTTTGATCTGTTTCCGGTGAAATACGCATCTGAAAGCGGATTTTCTCTTTCATTTCGATTTTCCTCCTGTACACCACATTAATAGCTCCTGAAAGTGCGCGGCCATGCAGTTTTATGATAGGACTATGTCACTTTAAATGCCCACCCGATCTTTGTTATGCCATAAAAGGCGGAAACTGCCTATCTACACAAAACCGCTGTTCATGCAGATTCCCGGCCCGTGTTGCGGGACGGTGTGGGGGGCGGTGACGCCGCCGCTTTATCCTGCCTTTTTTGCGATCCCTCGCTTCACCCCGATTAGACGGGAAGTCCCGTCCAATCGCCGCGTTCCAAATCTCGGGCACAAAGCCCCGGCAGGACGTTGCTCCGCTCCTTGACGCAGCGGAACAGGTTGACCAGCTCCACATTGAAATCGATGTAGACCACATGGCCCGGGCGGGACTTCATACTCATCAGCACCGCCTCAAAGCGGGGCAGGAGTAACCATCTTACCTTCGGAGCAGGCCGTATTCAGGCAGAGCGGCGTTCCCCAACTCCAACACCTCCAGATGCTCCAAAATGGGTTCATACTCATTGGGCGGAATTGGAAAGAGGGCGGTTGTCTCGCCATATTCTTCGTGTTTTGGATTTTTGAGAATCGCGTTGAAAATCAACGCTTCACTTCCGTTTCTTAATGACACACAATACTGGACAAAATCGCCGGCCCTTTTTTGTCCTTCAATGCAGCTGGGTTAGCCCCTCCATATCGGTGCGCATGCAGCTTCCATCCCTGCCCCAACAGATGAAGCGCCGTGTTGGGGATACGGGCAACCCTCGCACTTATGTGCGGTCCGCCCGATGATTTTGTCAGCACAGGGATCGGAGCCGTTTTGCGCGGTGGATATCCTCCAGCAGCCGCTGGCGTTTGTCCCCGGCATAACAGTTATTCTCCCTCCTCTGTAACTTTAGCATCCTTTTTCGGGATATGAAAATAGCGCCCTTTTTGAAAATCCCATTTCAAAAAGGGCGCTATAACCGTCCGCATTGAAGAATAAATGCTTTTTTGGAAAGAATTGTGCATTGTCATTGCTGTGGGAAGCGATTGAATGCTATTTCAGAATCCAACCGCTGGATAAATGGAAAACCATGCTTCAAATATCTTTGCCCAAGCACTATAAAAAGATCTGTAATTTCAAAGTCGTGGATGGTGTCCTGTAGAAACGGCGACCATTTCACGGGTGGAATATGATGATCTTGAAAATCAGATGCTACCCGGACCGTCAATTGCCAGTATGTTCATTATACCGCTTTCTTATCATCGGTTTTCTGACTCTGACAGTTTACGACTCCAGCCAAAAGCGCTGCTGCCCTGCTCCCACGACCAAAATACACTTTGCCTGATATCCAATTCCGTCAAATACCGCTAGATATCCATCTGCGGCAAGGATTTGAATTTCCCTGCAAAATTCGTGAGGCGGCACAGTCAAGGAAATTTCTGACAGATAAATTGCCTGCTTCTCGGACACGGCAGCGGCAAAGCCCGGCCCGCCGGCTCTGGAAAATAGATACAACCCATCTTTTGTCCTTTCCATCTGATCATCCGCAGACTCCGGCGGCGTTCCGGGAATCCCGATTACACCGCCTGTCCTCCATCCGGCTTTTGCAAATCGTGCGGACGCCTCCGGCGATGAAGCCGCCGCTCCTGCGGCGAAAACCCCTTCCATCTGCAACGTATCCAGCATCTGCGCCATGGCGCGGTCAATCCCCACAACCGTATCAACCGGCAAAGTACCATCCTCCAGCTTTCTGCACCGGCGCAGAAGCTCCGGAACCACTCCTGATATGCATAATCCGCCAATCAAAATCTTTGTCCGGTCTCTCAGGCACACTTTTGCTGCAAAACAGTCCATTTTCATCACAATTCAGCACTTCCCGCCGGATATTGGGAAAATACGGCCTCTGCCATCACCCGGTTAATCTCCGCCACATCATCCGTCTCACATACGGCGGCTGAAAACGCTTGAATCGCAGCCTTTGCCTCCGTATATGGGCCAGGCAGATTGATCACAAGCATCTTCCCTTTTCTTCCGCACACAAGGCGGCACCACAAGTGTCCGTTTTTCCCATAAATCTCTCTGGAAGCTCCCTGCTCCAGAAAAACATCCATCGCCGAGTGGCTGAAATCCTTCCCCAACGTGGGGCTGAAGCGGTGCCCGCCGCCGCTGCCGCCGATTAAAACTGTCAGATCGGCTCCATCCTCGCGCGCAGACAAAAGCATATTCAGGATCTCCTGCATCTCATCGTACACCGGAGCAGTGCGTACAATCTCTGCCATCGGCCAAATCCGGAGCATTTCCGACATAACCATCGGACTGTCCAGATCCCGAACGACCCCGTTTCGGATTTCATCGCCCGTCGGAATAATCCAAATACGATTCATCAAGCCCGAATCCATCTTTCCCGTGCGCAGCCGTGATAGGGTTTGTCTGGCACGTCGTCAATATTGACATCTATGATTTTCTCACTGACAGAAATCTGACAGAGGTCTTCGGCGCTGATCCCCTCCACAAGGGAGATCGCTTGAATCACAGCTTTCTCATCCTTGCGTATCTGCGCGGGATCAATCCCATATACATCCATCTCAATCTGTTCTCCGGTAACGCCGATCACGCGCACAAGCGTGTGCAGCCGCTCCGACAGGCGGCGTTCCAGATCCTGTGTATTAAGGCCGCGGACATGAATCCCGGATATTTTCAAAATACTTTTATCCACTGCCGCAATGATAAATTCCTGAGAAATCATCTGCCAACCTCCGCAAAGCATGTGAAAATAACGTCGTTCACGTCATACGTCCGGGGATTGACGACCCCCGGAAGAATTTCATCCGCATTCTCCAAAACATCTTCTTCCGTGAGTTTTGGCACAGGCATCTCCAGCCATTGGCGGGTAATGTCCACGCTTTGTAATTCAGCCCAGGCCCGGGCAGTGATGTTATCCAGATCCACCGGCAGGCGCAGCGCCCTTGCAATGGACAGGTTGACCGGAGAACATCCAATGTCCCGGCCAGGCACCATGCCGGCTTTCAAAGCACGGATTACAAATTCTGCATGTGTGCGCTTATCCGCCACAATGCACGGAATATCCCGCTTGAGCGTCTTTGCCTGTTCGCCCGAACCATGAGCCGTATCGCCGGCACGGTACCTGTATGTGGAAAACACCCGGCCGAATTTTTCAGCCACAGTCATTCCAATGCCGACAGAAATGTGCTCGCCCGACTCTCCCGCAAGCAGCCGCCCCTCCCCGGTCATGATCACATGCTGCCCAACATAGGGCATGAGGATCTCACCCATCGTAACAAGATGCATCATTTCCGTGCCGGAGTTGTTATTGCAGGCGCGCCCCGTAATGACAACATTATGGACGGGAACCGCCTTGTCGGCCACGTCCGGCCCCCGGAAGAGCCTTCTGCCCGGATAGTTGATGTCCCACTGCCGCAGGTGCGGCTCCCGGGCAAAAATCTCATCCGTATGCGGGATCTCCGCCATAGGGATATATCCAAACTCCGGATGAATTTTTCCGCGGTCGGCGGCCGCCATGGACCGGATTGCACTGGGAATCATGATGCCGTCGCTGGTGGTTGTCACGGCATCCAGATCAATGATATTGATGGCCACCGGACCGTCTATGCAGTTTGCCACCGCCTGGCACGCCGCCGGCATATCAATTCCCGCATCCAAAATGTCCTGATAGTCAATCAGCGCCACCGCCAGAGGCAAAATACCATCCACACTGAGTTCAGGCAGCAGTCTATATTTCAGGCGAACCATTCACTTGCCCTCCATCTAAATTTTTGTGTATACTGTCATTTTTGGTCTTCTGTCGATGACCTCTTCACAATCGAACAGATCCAGCTCCTCGGTGGGAACCAACATATCAACCGTTTCCACAATGGCCTTTTTGGCTTTGCCGTCCTTATCGTAGCCTTTAATCACAAGCGTGTGCATGGTTTCCGGCATCCGCGGACGTACCAGAACCTCAATATGGTCTATTCCCTGCGTGCAGGCAATCTCCTCAACCGCGTTTGCAATCCGGCCTGTACGCAGGGACTGCAGTTTTGCAGAGTGAACATTTTCCATGCCCTTAATTTCCATTTTCATCTCCGGCGTGTGCCTTACAGCCGCATCCTGGAGCCTTTGAATAAACTCAGGCAGTTTTGTGTGCATCAGTTTCATCGTCATCATCCTCTCTTGTTAGACAAAAATAATTATAGTTGACATTTTTTCATGATTTTGTTACCTTGTATTCAATATTGATCCGGATTTCCGGGATAAGCACGAAAAGAGGTTCCGCCATGAAAGAGTATTTTTCCATCGGGGAAATCTCCCATCTCCTCGGCTTGTCCAGCCATACGCTGCGCTATTACGACAAAATTGGGCTGCTTCAGCCTGCAAGCGTCAACGAGCAGACGGGATATCGCTTCTATGCCTATCACCAGCTCTTTACGCTGGAGAGAATCCGGCACCTCCAGCATTTGGAATTCAGCCTGGAAGAAATCCAAGCCATTATCTCTGATACGACTATGGATACATTTCGGAATCTGCTTTCAGGCAAAAAGGAGGAACTGGATCGCGAGATCAGCCGGTTGACAACGCTGCGCGACACAGTGGAGCAATACCAGCGCTACTATCAGCGATCCGACGAGCAGATGCTGTTCAATGTGCCGTTTAAGGCGCATTTTGAAACACGCTATCTTTTTGCAGAGGCATACCGCCCCGGCGAATCGCTCTACGGAACCGCGGGCTATCGGCTTATGGTGCGAAAGAGCGCCCCTGATTGCTCAGATCTCAACTTTTTGCGGCAAATCGGCTTTTTGCTGGACCGCGACGAATTCAAATCAGGGCGGGTGCGCCCCACCCATTATTTTATGATGCTGGCGAATGCGCCCCCTGAGTCCTGCGAAAATGTCCAGATAGTTCCGGCCGGAGATTTTTTATGCTTCCGCAGCCATATACTGAAAAGGGATGCCGAGATCTCTCCGCTTCTTCCCCTTCTGTCCTGTGATCAGGTTCCCCGGCTGGTACTTGCCTGCGAGCTTGAGGACAGCACGGATGACTCCGTCCAGGCGTTTACTCAATCGTGCTTTGAAATTCAAATTCAGCTATAAGGCCTTTTTCTGGGGACCCGGTAATTACCGGGTCCCCATTTTATCTTCAAAGCAGCAGGCATCCCCGTAAGGATACACCGCAACTCTGCGCGGGCTTGTCCCGAGCGCGTCCATAATTTCTCCCCATTGTCTGGCAAAGAAATTGCCGTCCTCGTTCAAATGGTACGAGGAACTCGTTGCAAAATCCGGATATTTTGTAAACACGAAAAACCGGTTTACATTCTCCGGGATACGCCATTGCTTGCGGTACATACACCCGCCGATCCCGGAATCCCCCCATTTTCCCCAAACATAATGGCAGGCGCACCCTTGCGGGCTGTGGTATGAGAGGATGATATCCCCGCCCGGCCGAATGGTTTCCAGCATTCCCATCTGCACCAGAGCGCAGTTTGGCTCTGTGGGCTTGAAATAGTTGTTTGTAAGAACCAAATCCACATCCGGTACATGACGCGTACAGAAAAACCGCTGAATCTCGTCATAATGATCCTGAAGATTGCTCTCACAGTCTCCCGCATACACCCTGGCAATTTCTCCGCGGCCGTTCATCAAAACGTCGATCTTTATATTCAGTCCCAGCAAATCAGCGGCTTCTGTAACGGTTCTGCGGCAATCGCTGTCGGTCAGCCACATGCCGGAATCTGTGAGGTGCCAGCGCCGGATCGTCTCCATGGAAGCTATTCCGGGAAGAATAATTTTTCCGCCGCCCCCCGCTCCGGTAGAAACATGCGGGAAGATTGCGCCGATTGCCACCTTAAAGTCTGCATATACACATTCCGCATTCAGCTCAATGGGAATTTGTTGGCTTGTTTTCCCAAGATATACACAGTTGAAGAAAGGATTGTGAGACCAGACGCGGAACTCATTGACAATATCCTCCCCGAGCTTGCGCACAAAATCTTCCCTGCACATCGCCCGGTGTCCGCCCACCGCCGCCATGAACTCAATCTTTTCTCTGGGAACCCCGGCTTCCTCCAGTTCTGCAATCACTACCTTGGCAATGGGGCCGACCGGCGTAGCGCGCGTAATATCATCGAAGATGATAACTGCGTTTTTGCAGCCTTTGGCGGCCTCACGGATAGGCGGAGTACAGTTCGGATGCCGAATGGCCTCTGCAATCTCCCTCTCTGTGAGAGCCGGTTCGCTCTCTCCCTGAAAGCTTGAAACCTGAACGTCCCAGTCATTTGGGAACTGCACGTCAACCGGCTCATTGCCATATAAACTGTGCGCAGGAAGTTGGATCAGCATAAAATATACCTCCCGTCTAAAAATGACAGTCACCATGAATCTCTGGCTTGAATGTATCATTAGAGGAAGGTCAAAAGTCAAGGATTATTTCAAAAATTTTTCTATTTTCCTTTTTTGGATCACGGTACAGCGTTTTTTCAGCGGGCTTTGCGGAGTATTGCAGGTGCAGCGGACCGGTCCAACGAGCTTCCTGTATACAATCCGCTCTCCAGTATGTATGCAAACACTGCGTCGGATAATCCCTGCGGCCGCTTGCCTTCCAGCAAATCTTTGCGAATTTTGGAGGAGGAAACCGCCGCAGGCGTTTCGTCAAGCCATCGGACCCGTGCCGAAGCCTGCTGAAGCAGGTGTTCAGCACGGGCTGTGTTTTCCGGAAAAAGCAGTTCTCCATTCCGGCGAACAGCCAGAATATCCGCGATTTCCACAATGCGTTCCCAGCCGCGCCACTGCGGCAGGGTGCTGAACTGGTCCTCTCCGAGCAAAAACCAGATTTTGGAGTATTCGCCCTGTTCCAGTAAATGGAACAGGGCGTCTGCTGAATAGCGCACATTTTGCTTGATCTCAATATCGGAAACTTCCAGCCAGGGACGATCCCGGGCGGCAATCCTGCACATTTGCAGCCTTTGCTCCGCCGATGCCGCCGCCCGTTTACAGAGGCCGTCCGGAGCCGGCGCCAGCATAAGCTTATCAGGTCTCACTGCGTTGTACGCAAGATCACAGACCCGGATGTGTTCCTGATGGATCGGATCAAACGTACCGCCAAAATAAACCGCTGTCTTCATGCCGGCTCCCTCCAACTGATTTTTTACCATTATCGTCAAAATGCTCGATTTGTCAAGTTCTTATTTGTGCCCAGTCTGGGAAATCGCTCTTTTCAATCCATTCGGTTATATAGCCAAAATCAAATGCCTTATTTTAGAGAAAATACATACTTGACCTTTGATTCAAATTGAATGATAGGCTTGAAAAGAGAGGGGGACACAGGAACATTGAAATTTCAAAATCACTGATAATCACCACAGGAGGGAAGTAGAGAATGAAGAAAAAGCTTCAGGCCCCGGACTTAATCGTGTTCACATTCATCATGATGGCCATCGCCATGGTTCTGACCTGGGTTGTCCCAGCGGGATCATACACACGTTATTTCAACGAGGAACTGAACCGCACGCTGGTAGATCCCAATACCTTTCAGCTTATTGAACAGACCCCTGTCGGCATTATGGACATGCTGGCCGCCATTCCCGGCGGATTTGAAAAAAATATCTCCGTCATCGCCTATGTTATGGGCTGGGGCGGCGCTTTTGGCATTCTAATCCAGACAAATCTGATTGAGGACGGCATCAAGAATGCTCTGCGTGGAAAGAAAAAAGCGTCTTTTTTCCTCATCGTCCTCGTCAGCTTCCTCTTTTCCGCAGGCGGCGCATTTGTCGGCATTCAGCAGAGCTTCTGGTCGTTCACGCCTGTTGTAGCCCTGATGGCCACTGCCATGGGGTACGATGTGGTTGTGGCATTTGTGGCGGTAGCCGTGGCAAATAATATCGGCTACATGTGTGGACCGCTGAATATGTGGAACACCGGCGTAGCCCAGCAAATCAGTGAACTTCCCTTATTTTCCGGACTAGGGCTGCGGCTTTTTATCTGGGTTTTATGTATGGCCCTGCTTCTGGGATACACCTATATTTACGCCCGCAAAGTTGCAAAGGACCCGTCAAAAAGCATCGTATACGATCTTTGCGACACCTCTGAGAATCTGGCCGCGGAGGTAGCGCCCGCGGTGGAACTGACGCCCCGCCGCAAGGTTGCGTTGGGATGTCTGGTTGCGGAATTCGTTGGTCTGGTAATCATGATCGCCTTTTTTGATATGACCAGCAGCGGTCAAATTGCGGCCTGGCTCACCGCCTGCGGGATTATTGTCGCGGTGGTGAACGGCAACAATTACAATGAAATATCCCAGGGATTTGTTGAGGGTGTCAAGACCGTTCTGGTGCCCTGTATCGTGGTGGGCATGGCCGGCGGAATCCTGTCTATCCTGGAACAGGGAAACACGCTGGACACCATTCTTCACGCGGCCGTAGAACTGCTCTCCGGAACATCCAGCATTTTTGGATTGCTGATGATCTATCTATTCCAGTTCTTCTTTAACTTTCTGGTTCCTTCCGGTACCGCGCAGGCCGCAACCACCATGCCCATTATTGCCCCTTTGTCGGACCTGATCGGCGTTAGCCGCCAGTGTGCTGTTCTGGCATTCCAATTTGGCGACGGCTTCAGCAACATGATCTGGCCCACCGCCTGTCTGGCTCCTCTTGCGTTTACAAATATTCCCTTCAAGAGATGGCTTAAATGGTTTATGCCCTTTACCGCGATCTTTATCGTTGTCTCCTGCCTGATTCTTGTTTTCGCGAGCATCGCGGGCGTATGAACGCACTGCGGCTGCTCAGTGCGTTTATGAAAGGTAATTGTGTTCCCCCACCACAGCCCTGGATTTGATACCGAGGAGGTCTGCATCACAGATTTTGCCGCTTTCCATGCTTTTTTTGCGCTCCTCCATAACCAGGGTTGATCCTTCTCTCACGCAGGCGCCAGTAGGGTGTGGTCAAGACTGGATCACACCTTATTGGCGTCCAAAATCTGTCATAAGAGTAAGATGTGCAAATTGGCAAAGTATCCCGATTCATTTAAAATATTTTGCAAACAAAATTACAGTTGCTTAAAAAGGAGAAGCCATTTATGAAAGACATCGTAGAAATCCGCTGGCATGGCCGGGGCGGTCAGGGCGCGAAGACAGCGTCGCTGCTGCTGGCAGA